>OHGL01000683.1_pt1 | contig 10992 bp, 7 predicted proteins | sample 1567731 | NCBI WGS metagenome assembly OHGL01 (sample SAMEA3879606, study PRJEB24766) | human gut metagenome | biome: human-associated habitat; feature: feces | place: USA | collected 1985/1987 | reverse complement strand
CAGTGATAAAGCAAGTCACAGTGCAATCCTTCAGGCCGGACTTGGGATGGCTATGTCTGGTGTATCTTTCTGGGGTTATGATCTTGGCGGATTTTATAACACAGGTTATATCGGAAATGAGGAACGTCCGAATATAGAAAATTACCTTTCCTCTGTGCAGATGGGATTGTGGATGCCATTATCCAGAGCGCACGGTAAAACACCGCGGGAACCATGGCAGTATGGAGATATGGCATTAAAAGAAGTAAAAAAATGGATTAACTTCAGACATCGACTTGTGCCATATCTTTATCACACCGCCTGCCAGAGTCATCAGTCTGGTATTCCAATGATTCGTCCGCTTGTGATGGAATATCCGAAAGATCCAATCGCAAAGACACAGAATCTGTCTTATATGCTTGGTGATGCATTGCTTATTTCACCCGGATTTGACAGAGATGAATATGAACTGTATCTTCCGGAAGGCCGGTGGCAGGATATTGAAAGTAAAGAAGTATATGAGGGAATGACATTTGTTCATATAGAAAACAAAGCTTTTGCTGATGGTGGTACATCTCTTCGGGTTTTCCAGAAGGAAGGAACAAGTATACCGTTGTTTGCTCAAAAAGAAGTATTGCATGTGCCTGCACAACTATGGAAACAGGAAGATCTTGAATTTATGACATTTCAAAAAAAAGATGTTGATTAGCTATTGTGCACAAAATAGATGCATAAGAATGTGAAAAATGGATAAAAAGAAAAAAGCTGAAATCATAAGAACTGACTTGACAAAAGAGATTTATCTGTGCTATATTCAACTACAGTTGTAGTGTGTAACTCGATTTTTGGAGGCATTAACTATACATAACAGGAATTGTTTATGTGGGTTAGTGTCTCTTTTTTGTACTCTGTTTCAGAAAAAGAGTACAGACCGGCTAAAAAGATGCAAAACCGCAGAAACTCTTCTTGTAAAAAGTATAAACTACACAAGGAGTAAAAAAATGAAGGACAAAATTTTTAGTGTTCTGCAGCGAGTGGGAAGAAGCTTTATGCTCCCGATCGCAATTCTTCCGGTAGCCGGACTTTTACTGGGAATCGGAAGCTCATTTACCAATGCAACCACAATTGAAACGTACGGGCTGACAAGTTTGCTCGGCAACGGCACAATTCTTCATGCGCTGCTGGTGATCATGAACAAAGTAGGAAGTGCGGTGTTTGATAACCTGCCTCTGATTTTTGCGGTAGGTGTTGCAATTGGTATGGCAAAGAAGGAAAAAGAGGTTTCTGCCCTGTCAGCCGTTATTGCGTATTTTGTTATGAATACAGCGATTAACGCAATGCTGACCATTACGGGTCAGATTCTGGAAAACGGAGAAATTGCAGAATCCGTTCTGGAAGGAACCATCACTTCTGTCTGCGGTATTCAGTCACTGCAGATGGGTGTGTTTGGCGGTATTATTGTCGGTCTTGGAGTTGCTGCACTTCATAATCGTTTTTACCGGATCCAGCTTCCGAATGCACTTTCTTTCTTTGGAGGTACTCGTTTTGTACCGATTATTTCTACGATCGTCTATATGTTTGTGGGAATTATAATGTATTTTGTATGGCCGGTTGTACAGAACGGCATTTATGCGCTGGGTGGCCTGGTAACCGGCTCCGGTTATGTCGGAACGCTGATTTTCGGTCTGATTAAACGGGCACTGATTCCATTTGGTCTGCATCACGTATTCTATATGCCGTTCTGGCAGACCGCTGTGGGCGGCACCGCCATCATCGATGGCGTCACCGTGACCGGTGCACAGAACATCTTCTTTGCCGAGCTGGCTTCCAAGTCCACCACGGTGTTCTCGGTCAGCGCTACCCGTTTCATGGCCGGTAAGTTCCCCTTTATGATGTTCGGTCTGCCCGGCGCGGCGCTGGCGATGTACCAGTGCGCCAAGCCGGAAAAGAAAAAGGCGGCAGGCGGCCTGCTGCTGTCTGCTGCGTTGACGGCTTTCCTCACCGGCATCACCGAGCCGCTGGAATTTACCTTTATCTTTGTGGCACTGCCCATGTACGCGGTGCACTGCGTGCTGGCCGGTCTGTCCTTCATGCTGATGCACATTCTGAATGTGGGCGTGGGCATGACCTTCTCCGGCGGTCTCATCGACCTGGTGCTGTTCGGTGTGATGCAGGGCAACGCCAAGACCCACTGGGTGTGGGTGGTCGTGGTCGGTGCGGTGTACTTTGTACTGTACTATATCATTTTCCGCTTTATGATCTCCAAGTTTGACTACAAGACCCCGGGCCGCGATGATGCCGAGGAAGTCAAGCTGTACACCCGTGCGGACGTGAACGCCCGCAGCGCCGCTTCCGGCAGCACCGCCCCCGCAGGGGATGACCCGGTCAGCGCCCTGATCGTGGAAGGTCTGGGAGGTGCCAACAACCTGTCCGACGTGGACTGCTGCGCCACTCGCCTGCGCTGCACCGTCAAGGACGCTGCGCTGGTCAAACAGGATGTGCTCAAGGCCTCCGGTGCTTCCGGCGTCATCTGCAAGGGCAACGGCGTGCAGGTGGTGTACGGTCCCAAGGTGGCGGTCATCAAGGCAAAGCTGGAAGATTATCTGGAAAATGCACCTAAGACCCCGGCGGCGACCGCAGCACCCGCCCCGGCGGCCCCCGCAGCAAAGGATACCGTGCTGTCCGCCTGCCTGAACGGCACCGTCGTCCCGCTGGCCGATGTGAAGGATGAAGCCTTTGCCAGCGGTGTACTGGGGGACGGCATTGCCATTGAGCCCACTGATGGTGAACTGGTGGCACCTGCTGACGGTGAGATCTCCTCCACCTTTGAGACCCACCATGCCGTGGGCATGACCACGGCTGACGGTGCCGAACTGCTGATGCACATCGGCATCGATACGGTCAAGCTGGGTGGCAAGCACTTTACCTGCCTCGTCAACGAGGGTGACAAGGTGAAGAAAGGCCAGCCGTTGATCCGCTTTGAACTGGAGGCCATTAAGGCCGAAGGCTATCCCGTGACCACGCCGCTCATTGTCTGCAATACGGATGACTATGCCGCTGTCGCGGCCAAAGCCAGCGGCACCGTAAAGCAGGGCGATGCGCTGCTGGAACTGAAGCGCTGAGCGTTTCTCCCAAACTGTAAGGCGGAGTTGTTATAAAAAGGGGAGGGGCTGTTGCAAAATAGCCCCAACAAAAAAATGAGATGGACTTCCCCGAAAGGGGGGCCTATCTCATTTTTTGCTGTAAGCTGAAACCGTCATGAACCAACTACAATCCCCAACAAGCATTTTGCAACGCAAAACAGGTGTTTGTATAGACAGACGTACTGCTTGCCACGACAATGCGTCCTTTCGGGCGTCAATTGTTATACGCCGAACAGAACATGAAGTCCAAGCCCCGCCACACCACACAAGCACATGGTCAGAATGGGGTTCCACCTGAGCTTGCGCAACGCAAAGAACGCAACTGCAAAACTGCTGACACCGATCCAATCTACATTCCTAAATGCTTTTGCATTACCTCCGAATACTACCATAGACAGGATGGAAAGCCCTGCCCCAAAAATCAGCGCTACAATGACCGGGCGCAGGCAGGCAAGAACGCTTTGCAGCAGAGAAATATCCTTGTATTTGCGGTAGATGTATGACAGCAGTGAAACAAAGAACAGGGCGGGTGTGATACAGCCCAGAGTTGCGATAATGGCTCCGGGAGCCTGTGCAATACGCAGACCTACAAAAGTTGCTGAGTTGACTGCAATGGGACCGGGGGTCATTTCTGCTATCGTGATGAGATCGGTGAATTCCTGCATGGTCAGCCAGCCGTGCTGTTCCACCACCTGACTTTGTATTAGGGGCATGGCAGCATAACCGCCGCCTACACTGAACATTCCTACCTGCAAAAAGCTGAGAAAAAGCTGTAAGTAGATCATTTTGCACCTCTTTTTTTCCACTGGTTCAATGTCCGTACTACACCGAAGGCTGCTGCAGCGAGGATGACCACAACCACATTGACATCAAACACTGTATTGGCGACAAACGCTGCGGCCATCAGGGCAATATACACCCACGAGCAGGTCTTCAGCACCTTGCCGCCGAGGTCGAATACCACATCCAGAATGACCGCCGCTACGCCGGCTTGCATTCCCTTGAGCAGCAAAGCGATGTAATGATTGGCGGCAAAGGCGCTGTAGAACACAGAAATGACAGAAAGAATGATCATAGGAGGAATGATCGTTCCCAACACTGCCACGGTCATTCCCACAAGCCCTTCTACCTGCCAGCCTACCAAAATCGCGGCGTTTACTGCGATGGCACCCGGCGAGGACTGAGCCAAAGCGGTCATGTCCAGCATTTCCTGCTCATCGATCCAATGCAGCTCATCTACAAATTTTTTCTTCATAAAGGTCACGATGACAAAACCGCCGCCAAAGGTAAAGCTGCTGATGTACAACGTACTTAAAAACAGCTTCCAAAGCCGTGCTGCTCGGGTATCGTATGTTTTATCTTTATCCATACAAGTTTTCTTCTCCTTTTTTGATCTCTGGACAACTATCTTCATTATTCTTAAAAGTCAAACAGCTTTTACCTGTTAATGCTTGCGAAAGCTTGAGGTTTGCTGTATCCTTGTTTTAAGAAATGCAAAATACGAGGGGAGTCTCTATGAAACACAATACATTTCTCGTCAAGCCAGCGTCCAGCCTGTGCAATCTGCGTTGCCGCTACTGCTTTTACGATGATGTTTCCAACAGCCGGGCGTGCAAGAATATGGGACTGCTTTCACACGAAATGGCAAAAGAACTGATCGAAAAAGCCTTTGCGGCCACAGAAGACGGCGGCAGCGTCCATTTTCTGTTTCAGGGCGGCGAACCGACCCTTGCCGGACTTGATTTTTTTCGGTTCTTTCTGGAAACGGAACGCTCCATGCAACGCAAGATCTCCGTGTTCCACAGTATCCAGACCAATGGGATCTGTCTGGACGAAGAATGGGCTTCTTTTTTCAAAACGAACTCTTTTCTCGTGGGAGTCTCTCTGGACGGCACGCGGGAGAACCATGATCTGTACCGGATGGACGCCGCTGGGCAGGGAACATGGGACAAGGTGACGAGCACGATCGCACTGCTGGATGCCTATGGAGTCGAAACGAACCTGCTCTGTGTTGTGACCGGACAGCTGGCAAGAAAGCCGCAGCGAGCCTTCAAGAGCCTCTGCGAGTTGGGACGCCACGATCTGCAGTTCATTCCCTGCCTTGACCCGCTTGACACGATTGGCGGGCAGGCATATTCTCTGATGCCGGAACTTTATGGTCGTTTTCTGTGCGGCGTCTTTGATGCCTGGTACGATCAGCTGCAACGGGGCAATTATGTCAGCGTCCGCAATTTTGAAGACTACCTGCGTATCCTGCTGGGAATGCCGCCTACATCCTGCGCTTCCTCAGGCTCCTGTGGACATTATCTCACAGTGGAAGGCGATGGAAGCCTTTATCCCTGTGACTTTTATGTTCTGGATGAGTGGAAGCTGGGAGATCTGAGCCACTGTACCGTCGAAGATGCACTGGACTCGCCCGTAAGCCGGATGTTTTTGGAACAGGGGCGAAAACGCCCGGCGGAATGTGCAGCCTGCGCGTATCAGCCGCTCTGCCGGGGCGGATGCAGGCGCGACTGGGATGCCGCCGGGAACAATCGTTTCTGCACGGCATATCGTCAATTCTTTGCCTATGCGCTTCCTCGCCTGCAGACTGCGGCACGCTTTCTGGCACAACAAAACCGATAAAGAGATTCTCCCGGAGAGCAGGACTGCCTCCGGGAGAACTTTTATTTTACCTTTGTGATCTTCCAGATGGAATGACCATCGTAGAGAATGGGCTTCATGACATAGGTGTAGTTTCGGTCGTCGCATTCGCCGGTGGAGATCATCTCCATAAGCCGCAGTGCGAGCTGACGCCCCATTTCGAAGCCTTGCTCCACGGAGCAGGTAACATCTTCCTGCCGATAAGTCTCCTCAGAATAATCAAAACAGACCAGCGAGTAATCTTCTGGCACGGTCTTACCCATTTTTTGTAAAGTCTTCATCACCAGCCGATAGATGATATAGTTGCAGCAGACGATAGCGGTGCATTTAGGGATGCTCTTCAGAAATCTTTCGATGGAGCGGACATAGCGTTCGTTATGAGCTTCGTCGGAGATACACCACTTGATGTAATCATCGTTCAGTTCCAAACCGCGACTTCGCATCGCCTCCGCCATGCCCTGAAACTTTTCGACACTTTGATAGTTGTCGTACACGAATATCCCGCCGATATTGCTGTGACCGGCATCGATCAGACGCCCGATCAACTGATGGGCACATTCAATATCATTGATGGTCACACGGGGACAGCGTAAGTTCCGATAGAAGTTGTTGTAGAATATCACCGGGATCTTGCGCCGATAAAGCTCCTTGTAGCAGTCAAGATTCGGGCTGAGGATGCTCGATTTGACACCATCCACGATGAAACCGTGAAAATTCTGATGTACCACAGTCTCCAGACAGCGGCGCTCGTTGCAGAACTTGTTGTCGGTCAGAAATACATGCAGATCTACCCGTTCCTGCGTCAAGACGCTGCGCACGCCCTCGATCAACCCGGAATTTGCACTGGTGTCCTGACCCTGTAGAATAAGGCCGATCTTGTAAAGAGCACCCTCCGTGTTCAAGTCTCGTGTCATTACTTTTTCCCGGTGAAAATAGGTCCCGCTCCCTTTGATCTTATACACGCTCCCTTCGTTCACCAGTCGGTCAATGGCAACTCGTATCGTTTCTCGGCTGACACCCAGCTTCCGGCAGAGAGCATTTTCTGAAGGCAGACGCTGGTTCCCGGAAAATTTGTTTTCGTCAATATAAGCCAGAAGCCAGCGATATACCTGATCGGATTTTTTCTCAACAGCCGAGAGCATGGGCAGGCGCTCCTTTTCAGTCGGTGATGGTGGGGCGGGTACCTTCGGCGTGCTGGATCCAGTTCAGCAAGCGCTCACGAAGCTCCGCCTTGACGTCAGCATATGCAGGGTCTGCGACAACGTTGTTCAGCTGCCACGGGTCCTTCTGCATATCGTAAAGGAAGTCGTCTGCATAAACATCGGATGCCGCAGCCTCGCCGCCGTTGATGCCGGGGGCATAGACCGAATACATGTAATTTTCCGTGCGGATGCAGCGTCCGCAGCGGCTCTCCGAAATCTGTGCGTAGACCTCATTGACTCTATTATGGTTTTTCTTTTCCACAACGTCAAGCAGATTTTCACCGATCATCTTATCACCGACATCCACGCCTGCCAGAGCCAGCAGAGTTTTGGGAATGCTTTCGGTGCTGACCAGGTCGGTGATCTCCTTGCCACCCTTGAACGGGCCGCCACAGATGACCAGCGGCACATGCAGGCAACCGTCATGGCAGGAGCGCTTGTAATCATCATAGCCATTCAGGTGCGCATCACGGTTGCGGGTCTTGAAATGAGAGCCATGATCGGAGGCGTAGAGGATGACCGTATTGTCATATAAGCCTTTTTCCTTCAGCTTCGCCACCAGCCTGCCGAGGTTCTCGTCGAGACTGGCACACTGACCCAGATAATCCGGGTATTCTTCCGCTGCATTGCCGCCCAGAGCCTTCAGGTCCTCCGGCAGAACAAAATTTGCAAATCGCTGCCGGGAACCGATGGGACCTTCGTAGTGGTTGTGGTCGTTCTGGTGGTGCGGCTCGATCTGAGATACCGTCATAAAGAAAGGCTTCTCGCCGGTGTACTGGTCGAGGTAGTCCAGTGCAAACTGGTTGATGCAGTCGGCGCGGTAGCCTTTGAAGTCGATACGGTTGTTGTTCTCGTCGAACACATAGCCGTCGTAGCCGTGAGAGGTGAACTCCAGCACGTCCGAAGCGCGCCAGTAGCCGGTGTAGCCGCCACGCAGTTCCAGAGGAACAGCAGTGATCGTGTGGTCGATGGTCGGTTTCTTTTCCAGTTCGCCGTCCGAAGCCAGATGCCACTTGCCGATGTAGGCGGTCTCGTAGCCGGCATCCTTTTCCATGTACTCGCCCAGAGTCTTGACGTTGGAGGGCAGCATCAGATTGTTGCGGAAGCAGCCGGTCTCGGTGGGGTATTTGCCGGTTTGGAACAGGGCACGGCAGGGGCCACACACTGGCTGAGGAGAAAAGGCATTGTCAAACTTCACGCCTTCTGCTGCCAGCTCATCCAGATTGGGTGTGATATTCAAAGGTTGACCAAAGCAGCCGCAGGTGTCCCAGCGCTGCTGGTCACTGAAATAGAAAATAATATTATACGCCATGGTTTTACCTCCTTTTACGGTTCCGGCTTGGCAGCTTTTGCTTCCTTCATCTTGCTGCGAAGAATGCCGAGAATGACTACTGCGATCAGAGCAATGAAGATCCAGCAGAACACGCTGCTGACAAAAATTCTGGGGCTTCCATCCGAGATGAGCAGAGCGCGGCGGAAGTTGGTCTCCGTCATGTTGCCCAGCACCATGCCCAGCAGCACAGGGACAGCGGGCAGTTCCAGTTTGCGCATGAACCATGCCATTATGCCAAATACCAGTGCCACGCTCAGGTCAAAATAGCTGCTGTTTACCGAGTAAGCACCGGCAAAACAGAAGATAACGATGATGGGGGTCAGAATCTGCTGCGGGATAGAAACGACCTTTGCAAACAGGCTGGTCAGGTACTTGCCCTGCAGGAACATAAAGATGTTCACGAGGATGAGACCCAGCATGATAGCATACATGATCGGGCCATCGGTGGTAAAGAGCGAGAGACCGGGGTTCAGGCCGTTGATCATCAGAGCAGACAGCATGATGGCCACGCAGCCGTCACCGGGGATGCCCAGCGTCAGCAGGGGGATCAGGGTCGCACCGCAGACGGCGTTGTTGGCGGATTCGGCAGCCGCCACGCCTTCCACAGAACCATGACCAAATTCTTCTGGGTGCTTAGACAGGTTTTTTGCCGTGTTGTAGGAGAACCACGAAGCCTCCGATGCTCCTGTGCCGGGTACGATGCCAACACAGGAACCGATGATAGAACCAATCAGCACCGGGCGAAGCATCCGCTTATACTCATCTTTTGTGATCTTACCGTTGTCATTGCCGATTTTTCCGGCATGAAGGTTCAGCTCATTTCGCTTCAATTCAGCCTTGCTGATGATCTCCACCAATGCAAACAGACCAATGAGGGTGACAGCAAGGTCAAGACCCAGATACAAACGGGGAATACCGAAGGTAAAACGGTCGTAGCTGGTCATAGGGTCTGCACCAACACAAGAAATGATCAGACCGAGGCAGGCAGCGATGATGCCCTTGACGAGACTTTTGCCCGAAACGCCTGCGATGATGGTCATGCCGAACAGACAGACCATGAAGTATTCGGCTGTACCAAGCTGCGCCGAGATTTTGGCGACCTGGGGTCCGAGAAAGAGCAGCACCAGCGCAGAGAAGATGCCGCCGAAGGTGGAGGCGTAGAGTGCAATTTTAAGTGCTGCTTTCGTGCGGCCCATCTTGGACAGCGGATTACCGTCCAGCATGGTAGCTGCCGCATGGGGTGTGCCAGGCGTGTTGATAAGGATAGCCGATACCGATCCACCATAGCCACCTGCGCAGTAAATGCCCAACAGGAACATCATGCCGGGAATCGCACGCATGGTATAAGTGACAGGTAGGAACAGGATGATACAGAGGATAACGCTCAGACCCGGGATGGCTGCAAACACGCAGCCGATAAAGACGCCGAGATTGATCCAAATGATGTTTTCCAGGGTGAAGAGCAGCCCGGAGGCCGGGCCGATAAAGTCAAACAAACCCATATTCTGCCTCCTCAGAAACTAACATTCAATACAAAGCGGAACACGACCCAGATCAGTACGGCCATCGAGACCGTGATGGCGTAGTAGAGGGGCTTCTTGCAGCGGAAAAACAGCAGAAAAGCCAGTGCACAGAACACGGCACCCACCACGAACAGGGCCGTGATCTCTGCCAGCAGATAGGTGATCACCAGAATGAAGACGATGACCAGAGCTTTTGCTTCCACCAAGAGATTCAGCGTTTTCGTTTTGACGGGACGGTGCATCACCATATTGTACGCCTCCCGACCCACCAGAAGGGCACTCATGACCAGCATGAGCCAGACCAGCATCGTCGGAAAGGCACGGCCGTTCACAACGTCCTTTTCGGAGATCTGTACCTGCTGCGGCATGATGAGCAGCAGCACAATGCCGATGACAAGAAACAGGATGCCGCAGACCAGGTCTACGGGGTACTCGATATTCTTCACCTCGAGCTTTGCACCCCATTCATCCAGCTTTGTCTCAGTATGTTCTATCAGATTTTTCACCAGTTTCAACTCCTTTTTGAAGTGTAAAAGCAGGGGGAAAGGGATGACCCCATTCCCCCTGCTTCAGCTTTTTCGCTACGAGATTTTTATCAGCCGGCTACGATGTCCTTATACTGCTCAACGATACTCTTGACGTTCTCAATATGAGCCTTGACGTCATCTTCACTCATCGTGTCAACTTCCAGCAGCATGGTATCGTTTAACCACTTGACCATTTCCTGGTCGGCAAGGATCTTGTCGTACAGCTCCTTCAGTTCTGCAACCTTTGCGGCATCGGTGCCCTTGCGCGCCATCACGAAGCAGCGGTTGCGGAAGTAGGGATAGCCCTTGGCACCGACGCCCTCGACCCCTGCGAAGGGGCCGTTTTCGATGGCCTTGTCGTCGAATGCACAGACCACATCGACACCGCCCTGCTGGTAGGTTTCGAGGATCTGGGACTGGTGAGAAACTGCGAAATTCGTTTCGCCCTTTGCCACAGCCTGTGCGGCCTCGGCTGCAGACTGATACGGAGTCAACTTGAGCTGGTCGCCAGCACCCATTGAACCGAACAGAGCCGCTGCCAGGAAAGCTTCAGAGCCGGTAGCACCGTTGACTGCCACAGACACCGGGTTGCCAGCCTTGACATAGGCTTCCAGGTCGTTCAGATTCTTAAGGTTCAGCGAA
>OHGL01000682.1_pt1 | contig 11000 bp, 8 predicted proteins | sample 1567731 | NCBI WGS metagenome assembly OHGL01 (sample SAMEA3879606, study PRJEB24766) | human gut metagenome | biome: human-associated habitat; feature: feces | place: USA | collected 1985/1987 | reverse complement strand
TTGCGGAATTGGCGTATCAATTCGTTGCTATCTCCTGCCGAATAGGTAATTTTCTGAACGAAGCGATCGTCAGTTCTCCCAAATACCTCCTTAGCAATCTGCACGATATTGGTAGCATGGGCTTCATTGAGAGCAAATATCAATGTCTTGGGCAGATAGTCCAAGTTTTTGTCACGTTGTGGATCGTTGAAAAGTTCTTCATATACGACATCCCGATAGGTGGATAGTATTAGTTTGATTTGCGCAGGATTGATGATGCTTCTGTTCAGCTCTTTATTGGTGTATGTTTTAGTCTCTTTATTACAGATGGTTTTCACTTCTCCTGTATAGCGAGTTTCTTCTTTTACATTTTCACCCTCCAAGATAGCACCGCCATTTTCTGTTGCTTGAGTCTTAATGCGATATACACGACAATCCACATTCACACCGTCAACGATACTCTTTTCTAATGTATAGTTGACAATACGGTTGTTATTGAAGAATGCCATTGTTTCAGGAATAGGCGTTGCAGTCAAACCGACCAATCTTGCCGTATCGAAATATTCCAGTACTTTGCGCCAATTTCCATAAATCGAGCGGTGGCACTCGTCGATGATAATCATATCGAAGTAATTGTGAGGTAAGTTCGGATTGGGTGGCAAGGTTACTTCTTCTATCGGCTCGTTCTCGTCATCATCATCGTTATCACCAACATCTTCGCCTTTCAAGAACGAAAACAGGCGTTGTATTGTAGAGATAACTACGTTGCTATCAGAAGGAATAGATGACGAGCGAAGCCGATTGACAGTAAAGATGGTATTAAAAGCATCTCCGTTTTCGGTCAAGCGAAAAGTACCAAACTCACCTTCAGCCTGCTTGCCCAGATTATTTCGGTCAACAAGGAATAACACTCTACGCATTGAAGTATAAGAAAGCATTCGGTAGGCAGTAAGACAAGCCGTATATGTTTTACCTGCTCCGGTGGCAAGAACCATCAATGCCCGATTTTGCCCATTACGGAAACTCTTTTCAAGTTCTGTTACCGCCTCGTATTGGCAATCACGAAGCCCTTTCTTTTTCAATGTCGGTAGTCCTGCAAATGTATCTTCAATTCCCAACTTCTTAACTAACTCATGTGGCGTTGGGATAGACATTATCTGCTTGAAATATGAATCTTGTTCACGGAAATCGCAAAAATATAAATCTTTACCATTTGAAGTAAAAATGAAAGGCAATGGCTTTTGATATGTCTGATAGATGTTAGGAACATTTCGGGCATATAAGGCAGCCTGTTCACATACTTTATTGGAGAAAGCGTCTATATCTTCCCTTTTTGCTTCAAGTACCCCAACTGCCTTTCCGTTAATAAACAGAAAATAATCAGCTTCAAGATTACCTTTTAGTAGACCCTCTCTTATAGCGACTGCTGTACAAGTCGGTTCGTAGTCTTCTCTATCAACCACTTTCCAACCTGCATCGGCAAACCATTGGTCAATCTTTATTCTCGCTTTTTCTTCAGGTGTCATATATTCCTATATTTTTGTATTATCGGAAGTTAATAGCATTATTTGTCATTCGTGTTTATGGGACTATTTATTGTTGAGACAACATAAATGTCTTGTATTCACGAACTATCAATTCTTTTATATCGACTTCAAGTAAATCTGAAATCTTCAAAAGGCAAGCCAAGTCAGGTTGAGAAGTATTGGTACACCATTTTGAAACAGTTGATGGATTTACATTCAGTTGTTCTGATAACCACTTACTTGTTCGTTTCTTTTCGCATAAGACAATCTTCAGTCTGTTTATATCTTCCATATCATCCTTTTATAATGCGCAAAGATAGTGATTTTATTTCATTTATTTTCCATAGGTGAGGTATTACGATAAGATATTCTCATCAATTTCAATCTTATGTCGTCCTGTGGTTGTGCGTAGATTCTTTCTGACAGTGTCAAATGTAGAGTTGGCAAACCATTCAGCGAATGTAGCCATTACAAATGAGGTAGTCATATCTCTGCCTATATTATATTGAAAAGCGATATTCCAAGCAAAGTTCTTTAACGAGATTTGAGTGAGGGAGGTACGCTTCTTGATATGAATTTCGGTCACAGAAAGCACTTGACGATTGGTTACAAAATAACGGACAGATTCGCAAATCTGAAAAATCTCTGTTTCGTCCAAGTCAAAACGTTTAAATGTATCTCGTGTGTATCTAAGGGTAGCATTTAATTTTGTATCTTCTTCCTGTTCTTTTTGTTGTTGGTATTGTTGCTGCTCATGTTGGTATTCATAATGGAATAGCTCCATTCGCTTTTTCTGGATTTCTTCATAGTTTGAAATAGGCGAAGCAACCAAAGGATGTGCCTTTTTACTCGCACATTTTTTGAATGATGCCAAAAGTGATGTCGGAATAGCATCCACAATATACCTTGCTAAGATAATGCAAAGATGGTATAGTAGTTTTAGCATGATATATCCGGCAACCATAACTAATGGCAGGAAACTAATTCGTATGCTAAGCATATTGCATACTTGAAATGCAATCATTGAAGTCAGCAGTACTATAATAATTTCTATTGCTAGCGAGTGGCATATATATTGTTTTTGCTTCATACCTATTGTTGTTTATTTTGCAATGCAAAGATACAACACATTTTCATAAAAAACGAAAGAGAAAAATAGGTATACTTTTGTAAATCAATTACTTATAAAAAGAAAAGCCAAACAAGAGCAAATATCCAAGGCAAAATGAAAACATCTGCAAACAAAAGAAAATTCTTAAATAAAGTTAAAATATTATTTGCGTGGTTTTTGGACGCAACAACCACCCTGTAAACTCTCCATTTGAATATAAAAACACTCATATTTGTACCAATTTATATATAATATATTGATATTCAACATAAATTATATTTGAGAAAGTGAAGTAAGTCCGATTATCAATAGGTCTACATACAAAAGGCTGTTACAAGACAAGTGCTTGTGACGGCCTTTTGTCGTTTGAACCAATTTTAACTCTTCGTTTGAAACCAAGCTATCTCTTAGTTGTTGTACACTGCAACGGTATAACGGACAGAGATATGTTTGGGAAATCAGATGATTTAAAGGATATGAGGAAATGGCGGGTATGGAAGCTGAAGCTGATAGATGCTCGTCTTTATTTTGTCAGTATATTCGTAGGACTGTTGACAGGACTGGTTGCTGTTCCTTATCATTATCTGCTACAATTGTTTTTCAATACCCGTAGAGATTTTTTTGATTCACATCCACATTGGTATTGGCATATTCCTATTTTCTTGTCCTTATGGGGAATACTTTTGTTTGTTATGTGGCTGGTGAAAAAAATGCCTTTAATCACCGGTGGGGGCATCCCTCAAACCCGTGGGGTTATTAATGGACGTATCTCTTACAAACATCCTTTTATTGAATTGGTGTCTAAATTTGTGGGAGGAGTGCTGGCTTTGAGTGCGGGATTGTCTTTAGGGCGTGAAGGACCTTCCGTGCAGATAGGTTCTTATGTGGGGTGCCTTGTATCGAAGTGGGGAAGAGTATTGGCCGGTGAACGAAAACAACTGCTGGCAGCCGGTGCCGGTGCCGGATTGGCTGCTGCTTTTGCCGCTCCTTTGGCTTCATCTTTACTGGTTATTGAGTCTATCGAACGTTTTGATGCCCCCAAGACTGCTATAACTACTTTGCTTGCGGGAGTGGTGGCCGGCGGTGTGGCAAGTATGATTTTTCCTATCAATCCTTATTTTCAGATTGATGCCATTTCTCCCGGACTGACTTTTTTTTCACAAGTTAAACTGTTCTTATTATTGGCTGCAGTGATTTCCGTATCCGGTAAGATTTATTCGGTTATTACTGTTTGGTTTAAGCGACTTTATCCCGCAATCAAGCATCCGGCCTATGTTAAGATGCTTTATCTCTTGTTTATAGCTTACTTAATATCGCTTACTGAGGTGAATTTAACCGGTGGAGGTGAGCAATTCTTGTTGGGACAGGCGATGCATGCCGATACTCATATTATGTGGATTGTGGGGATGATGATTCTGCACTTTGTTTTTAGCGTACTTTCATTTTCATCCGGATTGCCGGGAGGAAGTTTCATTCCCACTTTAGTTACCGGAGGGTTGATCGGGCAGATAGTCGCTTTGATTCTGGTACGTCAGGGGATCATCGGATACGAAAATATCAGTTATGTTATGTTGATATGTATGTCTGCCTTTCTAGTTGCTGTGATCAGGACTCCTCTGACAGCCATTGTCTTGATTACGGAAATCACCGGACATTTGGAAGTTTTCTATCCTTCTATCGTCGTGGGTGGACTGACCTATTACTTTACGGAAATGTTGCAGATACAACCGTTTAATGTGACACTTTATGATGATATGATTAATTCTCCTGAATTTCAGGAAGAGAAACGTTATACACTCTCTGTGGAAGTGATGAGTGGTTCGTATTTTGATGGGAAAACAGTCAATGAAATACAGTTGCCGGAACGTTGTGAAATTATCAATATACACCGGGACAGGAAAGATATCCCCCCGGCAAAGCAGAAACTTGTTCCGGGGGATCAGGTGCAGATCGAGATGGATGCACAAGATATTGAAAAATTATACGAGCCTTTGGTAAGTATGGCCAATATTTATTGAGCTTGTTCTTTCAGCCAGGCTATTTCTTCGGGCCACAGTGTTTCGTCGATAGTCTCCAGAATCAACGGCATGTTGTCGAAACGGGGATCTTTCATTAGCTTCTCAAAGAAAGCGAAACCGATTAATCCCTTACCGATGCTGTCGTGACGGTCTACACGACTTCCCAATTCTTTTTTTGAATCGTTGAGATGCATTCCCCGCAGATATTCAAATCCGACCACTTCACCGAATTCTCCGAATACGTCATCATAATCATTCAGAAAGTCATAACCGGCTGTAAAGGTGTGGCAGGTGTCCAGGCACACTCCTACACGGCTTTTATCTTCCACGCGGTCGATGATGTATTTCAACTGCCAGAATTCATTTCCCAGGTTACTTCCCTGTCCTGCCGTGTTTTCAATAACAGCGGTTACTCCTTTGGTCTTTTCCAAAGCCAGATTGATACTTTCTGCAATTCGGTCCAGACATTCCTCTACCGATATCTTGTTGAGATGGCTTCCCGGATGGAAGTTCAGTAATTTTAATCCCAGTTGTTCGCAGCGTTGCATTTCGTCAAGGAAAGCAGCCCTACTTTTAGTTAATCCTTCTTCCTCAGGATGTCCCAGATTGATCAGATAACTGTCATGTGGGAGAATGTATTCGGGGGCAAAACCGAACTTCTCACAATTTTCTTTGAATAGACGAATACTATCTTCAGTTAGAGGCTTGCTGACCCACTGGCGTTGATTTTTTGTGAAGAGGGCGAACGCATTGGCCCCGATCTCATGTGCATTAACAGGAGCAAACTCTACTCCTCCCGATGCACTGACATGTGCTCCGATATATTTCATAATTCTTTTCTTTGATTTGTCTGCAAAGATAACATTTCCATAACAATATATGTTTTGCCCCATAACAATATATGTAATCACTCATTACATATATTGTTATGGGGCAAAAGCTCAGATGGTCTTAATGATTAAGCTAAGTTTCCTATTTCGTCCAGATTCTTTTGGATATCATCGTCTGTAAGCGAATAGTTTACCAAGTCGCCGGACAGATATTTGTCATATGAAGCCATATCGATCAGTCCGTGGCCGGACAGATTGAACAGTATTACTTTCTCTTCTCCGCTTTCTTTGCACTTATTGGCTTCACGGATGGTGGCTGCAATGGCGTGACATGATTCCGGAGCAGGGATGATTCCCTCAACTTGTGCGAACAGGCATCCTGCTTCGAATGATTCCAACTGACTGATATCTACTGCTTCCATCAGTTTGTCTTTCAGGAGTTGCGAAACGATTACTCCGGCACCGTGATAACGAAGTCCGCCTGCATGGATATTGGCCGGGGCAAAGTTATGTCCTAATGTGAACATAGGCAACAGTGGAGTATATCCGGCTTCATCACCGAAGTCGTACTGGAACTTGCCCCGGGTAAGTTTCGGGCAAGATGCCGGTTCGGCAGCGATGAAACGTGTCTTTTTACCTTCAAATATGTTGTGACGCATGAAAGGGAATGCGATACCACCGAAGTTGGAGCCGCCACCAAAGCAGGCAATCACCATATCAGGATATTCGCCAGCCATTGCCATCTGCTTTTCGGCTTCCAGACCGATCACTGTCTGGTGAAGGGTGACATGGCTCAAAACGGAACCTAATGTATATTTGCAGTTAGGAGTGGTTTGTGCCAGTTCGATTGCCTCGGAGATGGCAGTCCCTAATGATCCCTGATGATTGGGGTGTGCAGTCAGGATATCTTTTCCTGCACGGGTTGACATTGAAGGGGATGGGGTCACCTGGGCACCGTAAGTCTGCATGATACTGCGGCGGTAAGGTTTCTGTTCATAGCTGATCTTTACCTGATAGACGGCTGCTTCCAGACCGAAGAGTTTAGCGGCATAGGCCAAAGAGGCTCCCCATTGTCCTGCTCCGGTTTCAGTTGTTACGTTTTGTACGCCTTCTTTTTTGCAATAATAAGCTTGAGGGATGGCGGAATTTAATTTGTGTGAACCCATCGGGCTGACACTTTCATTCTTGAAATAGATATGTGCCGGCGTACCCAATGCTTTTTCCAAACCATAGGCACGAACCAATGGAGTACTACGGTAATATTTATACATTTCACGAACTTCTTCCGGTATTTCGATCCATTGGTCAGTCTGGTTCAGCTCCTGACGGCAAAGTTCTTCTGCGAAGATCGGATACAGGTCTTCTGCCTTTAATGGCTGTTTGGTTCCCGGATGCAACGGAGGCATCGGTTTGTTCACCATGTCGGCTTGTATGTTGTACCAATAGTGTGGAATTTCTTCTTCAGGCAGCATGTACCTTTTTTTCTTGTCGCTCATAATATTGTAGTTATTTGATTATTCTGATGCCAAAAGTAAGTATAATTTTTAAGAATTATATGATTTCAGCAACAAAGAATCGGATATGTTTGTTATTTTAGTTAAGTTTGTGCGACTCAATTAATATGCAATCCGATGAAGATTTATCATAAATTCTTTTTATATCAGAATAAATTATTGCAGCCTTACGTACGACTTTTGTTACGATTAATGGCAATCATCACCTATCTGGCCTCCATTATGCTGATAGTGGGAGTGATCTATGAACATGGCTTTACGCTCTCTGCACATGAAGTTACGAAAATACATCTTCTCTATAAGACGGTCTGGATTATATTCTTGATTGACGTCACCCTGCATATATTACTTGAATACAGGGATACGAAAAAGAATTTCCGGAAACTTGCTTGGATACTGAGTTGGTTGTTATATCTGACTCTGATACCGGTCATTTTTCATCGTCCCGAAGAAGGAGGGGCTATCTTGCATTTGTGGGAGTTCCTACACGGCTACTTTTATCACATTGTCCTGCTGTTACTTTTTTCTCTTTTGAATTTATCGAACGGATTGGTACGCCTTTTAGGAAGGCGGACGAATCCTTCTCTGATTTTGGCTGCCAGCTTTCTGGTGATTATTTTAATCGGAGCGGGATTGTTGATGTTGCCTCGTTGTACAGTAGACGGTGTTACATTATCGTGGGTCGATGCACTGTTTACTTCTACCAGTGCCGTATGTGTAACAGGGCTGGTACCTGTTGATGTGTCTGCCACCTTTACTCCGGCGGGACTGACAGTGATCATATTGCTGATTCAGATCGGCGGTTTGGGAGTCATGACTCTGACCAGTTTCTTTGCTATGTTCTTCATGGGAAATACTTCTCTGTACAATCAGTTAGTGGTACGTGATATGGTAAGTTCCAATTCGTTGGGGTCATTACTTTCTACCTTATTATATATTTTAGGTTTCACTCTGGTGATTGAGGGAGTCGGTATGCTTTCTATCTGGTTCAGTATTCATGGTACACTGGGGATGGATGTACAGGATGAACTGGCTTTTTCTGCCTTCCACTCTATTTCTGCTTTCTGTAATGCCGGATTTTCTACATTGCCGGGTAATTTGGGTAATCCGATGGTAATGACTAATCATAATTGGCTTTATATAACCGTGTCGCTCCTGATCATTTTTGGGGGAATCGGTTTCCCGATTCTTGTTAATTTCAAAGATATTATTGTTTACCATGCCCGTCGCTTCTGGCGTTTGATTCGTACCCGTCAATGGGACAATCACCGGGTGCACCATTTATTTAACCTGAATACCAAGATTGTTCTGATAATGACTGTCTTATTGCTTGTTTTCGGCACGGTGGCCATTGCAATTTTTGAGTGGAATCATTCGTTTGCCGGTATGTCGATTGCTGATAAGTGGACACAGGCTTTCTTTAATGCCACTTGTCCCCGAACGGCCGGATTCAGCAGTGTCGATTTGACTTCACTCAGTATACAGACCATTATGCTTTATATTGTTCTGATGTGGATTGGTGGTGCGGCACAGTCTACGGCCGGTGGTGTGAAAGTAAATGCGTTTGCCGTGGCCTCACTCAACTTGATTGCGGTTTTGAGAGGAACAGAGAGAGTAGAGGTTTTCGGTCGTGAATTGTCGCACGATTCTATTCGTCGCTCCAATGCGGCTGTGGTTGTTTCATTAGGAATCTTGTTTGTATTTATATTTATTTTAAGTATACTGGAGCCTAAGATGTCTATCATGACTCTGACCTTTGAATGTGTGTCGGCTCTCAGTACGGTTGGTTCCAGTCTGAATGCGACTCCTTTGCTGTGTGATGAAAGTAAATTGCTGGTATCATTGCTTATGTTTATCGGCCGTGTGGGATTTATTACACTGGTACTGGGCATTGTGAAACAGAAAAAGAATACGAAATACCGTTATCCGAGCGATAACATTATCATAAACTAATCAGTTGAATTCATTATGAAATACATTATTATTGGTCTTGGAAATTACGGTCATGTGTTGGCCGAAGAACTTTCTACCTTAGGGCACGAGGTGATAGGGGCTGATTTGGATGAAGGGCGGGTAGATAGCATAAAAGATAAGATTGCCACCGCCTTTGTGATCGATGCGACGGACGAGCAGTCTCTTTCCGTCCTGCCTCTCAACAGTGTAGATATGGTGATTGTCGCTATCGGTGAAAATTTCGGAGCTTCAATTCGTGTGGTGGCTATGTTGAAGCAAAAGCAGGTAAAGCATATTTATGCACGTGCCATTGATGGGGTTCACAAAGCGGTACTTGAGGCTTTTGGGTTGGAGAAGATTTTGACTCCGGAGGAAGATGCGGCTCGGAGTTTGGTGCAGCTATTGGATTTTGGTACAAAGATGGAAACCTTTCGGGTAGACTCGGAATATTATGTGGTTAAGTTCAATGTTCCCGAGAAGTTTGTCGGCTATTTTGTTAACGAGCTGAATTTAGATGAAGAATTCAATTTGAAGTTGATCGGATTGAAGCGTTCCAATACGATCAAGAATTGCCTGGGCATTTCTTTGGTGGAGCACAAGGTTGTAAACGAATTGCCGGAGGATGCCAAGATACGTCCGGATGACGTATTGGTGTGCTATGGTAAATATAGTGATTTTCAGAAATTGTGGAAGGCGTTGTGATAAGGATAAATTATAGTGAGATTGTGTTCTTTCTTTATGTAAATGCGCCTCAAATGTAACGGAATCACATTTGAGGCGCATATCGAAGAAGTTAGATTATTCTTTCAAGGCTTCTTCCAGATCAATACCTAATGCTTGAGCTACTCCTGTGCCATAAGCCGGATCAGCTTTGTAGCAGTTGCGTACATGCCGTTGTTTGATGAACAATTCTGCGTCACCCATGGCGCGTGCGGTATTTTCAAACAATAATTGTTGTTCATCCGCAGGCATCAGTCGGAACAAATCACCCGGCTGACTGTAGTAATCGTCATCATATTCACGTTCGTTATAGTTGAATACATCTCCGTGAACTTTTAAAGGCGGTTCTTTTTTCTCAGGCGAGTCTTGCCATTCGCCATAACTATTCGGTTCATAACCTTTGGCTGAACCATAGTTTCCGTCCACTCGCATTGCTCCGTCACGATGGAAAGCGTGGAACGGACAACGTGGCTTGTTTACCGGTATCTGCTCTGAGTTTACACCCAATCGGTAACGTTGTGCATCACCATAAGAAAATAATCGTCCTTGCAACATCTTGTCGGGAGAGAAGCCGATACCTTCAACAATATTCATCGGATTGAAAGCCGATTGTTCTACTTCTGCAAAATAGTTTTCCGGATTACGGTTCAATTCAAGAATACCTACATCTTGCAATGGGAAATCTTTGTGTGGCCAAACCTTGGTAAGATCGAACGGATTGATACGATAGTTATCTGCTTCTTCTTCAGTCATCAACTGAATCTGGAACTTCCATTTTGGGAAATCACCCCGTTCGATGCTTTCGTATAGGTCACGTTGATGCGATTCACGATCTTTGGCGATGATTGCTTCAGCTTCCTGATCAGTCAGGTTTTTAATGCCCTGCATAGTCTTTAGATGAAACTTAACCCAAATTCGTTTGTTTTCTGCGTTTAGGAAACTGTAAGTATGGCTGCCGAATCCGTGCATGTGGCGATAGGAAGCCGGAATGCCACGCGGACTCATGGTGATAGTTACCTGATGAAGAGCCTCGGGTAACAGGGTCCAGAAATCCCAATTATTGTTAGCGCTACGCATGTTGTTGCGTGGATCGCGTTTTACAGCATGATTTAAATCAGGAAATTTTAGCGGGTCGCGTAAGAAGAAGACGGGAGTATTGTTACCTACCAAATCCCAGTTTCCTTCTTCTGTATAAAACTTCATGGCAAATCCCCGGATATCGCGTTCTGCATCAGCAGCTCCGCGTTCTCCTGCTACAGTGGAGAAACGTACAAAACATTCTGTTTGCTTGCCTACTTGACTGAAAATAGCTGCTCGTGTGTACTTGGTGATATCATGTGTGACGGTAA
>OHGL01000681.1_pt1 | contig 11011 bp, 9 predicted proteins | sample 1567731 | NCBI WGS metagenome assembly OHGL01 (sample SAMEA3879606, study PRJEB24766) | human gut metagenome | biome: human-associated habitat; feature: feces | place: USA | collected 1985/1987 | reverse complement strand
CAGGATGATTCTAGTCTAGTAATCGTTCCAGATGCAGGAACTGGAGACGTTGAAGAATGCAAAAGAATAATAGAATCAGGTAAAGATATAATCATTCTGGATCACCATTCTATTTCAAGTGAGGGAAATCCGGCGATTGTAGTGAATAATCAGCTATCCGACAAGGTAACAGATAAAGCTATGACAGGTGTAGGAGTTACATACAAATTTGCGAAATTGCTTGATAAATATTATGGAGTAGATTATTCGGATGATTATCTTGATCTAGTTGCTTTGGGAATGATTGGGGATAGAGCTGATACTATGGATTTAGAAACCAGATTTTTAATTTTAGAAGGTCTAAACCAAATTAGAAATAAATCTGGTAAAAACAAACTCATTGAAACATTAGTTAATGCTCAGATGTATTCTATGGATAACAAAATCACTATGAATGGAATAGGATTTTATGTTTGTCCTTTGATAAATTCATTGATTCGATTGGGAGAATATGAAGATAAGAGGTATATGTTTGAAGCCTTTGTTAATTCAGATAAGGTTCTTGAGAGAAAAGTGAGAGGTAAAGGTATTGTTGAAATGACAATCCAAGAATATACCCTTAAAGCTTGTGAGTCATCTAACCGAAAACAAAAGAAAATGACAGAAGATAGCGCTGCTGTATTGTCAGAAGAAATCAAAGGATTTGGTTTAGATAAATTTCCAATTCTTATATGTAATGCAAGAGATAATGTGGATGGTAATTCAACAGGACTTATCGCAAATAGACTAGCAGATCAATATCAAAGACCATGCCTTTTGATGCGTAGAAAAGGTGATATTTGTAAAGGTAGTGGCAGAGGATATGAGAAGTGTGAGATTAGAGACTTTAACCAATGGTGCAAAGATACTGGATTATTTATGAAAGTAGATGGACATCCTGGGGCATTTGGTTGTGAAATATCATTTGAAAATACGAATAAACTTTTTCAGATCTTATCTACAATGAAGAAAATTGATGAACCAACGTATTATGTTTATCATGTATACGATGCAAGTCAATTACACGATCAGATTATAAAAAATATTGCTAAATATGATGGAGTATGGGGAAACACTGTGAGCGAACCTATATTTTTAATCAGGAATGTTCCTTGCAATAAATATAACATTAATCTAATCGGTTCAAAGCAGAATAAAATCGAATTTATGTATCACAATATTAAATTTACCAAACAAACCAAGAGCAGATCTTTGGCAAAATTATATAAGGATATATTGAGTGTAGGAGACAATATAAAATTCGATGTTGTGGGGAGATTTGGAATAGATTCTAAAAATGGGAAGTGTCCCCAGGTCATAATCGAAGATATGATTTTTGAAAAGTCTAATATTGAACAACGATTTGGATTTTAGAGAAAGAGTGTGATAATGATTGATAGATAAAAATAAAATATGGGGATACGATTTTGAATGTTATTCGAGAATTAGTTGGTGGTGTGTTACATTTATTAACTACAAAGACAGGAATAACATTATAACCATAATAAATAATCGACAACTTCTTATTCAATTCTATGAATTACATAAAGATGAAATATTCGTTTCATATAATGGACGGCAATATGATACAGGTATATTTAAAGGTATTTTAGATGGAATGAATGTCGGTTATGTAAATGATAAACTGATTAAAGAAGGAAAAAAGCCTTTTCAAGTTGTAAAAAATCATAAAAATTATCCATTAAATGATTATGATGCTATTTTGAAAGATAAATCATTAAAGCAACTAGAAGCTTTCATGGGGGATGATATTAGAGAAACGGAAGTCGATTTTAATATTGACAGGCCATTAACAGAAGCAGAGATAGAGCAAACCAAGATCTATAATATCCATGATGTTTCTGAGTTATTGAAAGTTTTAGATGCATGTTGGAATGATTTTGAAGGACAATTAGATATCATCGAATTGTATGGATTGGATATGTCATATTTTACAAAGACAAAAGTCCAATTGGCAGCAAAGATTTTAAATGCAGTGGATCAACATACAATGGATGATGAATTTGATATATGCCTTCCTGATACAATACGGTTATCGGATAAATACAAATTCATACCTGAATGGTATATGAATCCTAAGAATTGGAGATATAAAGAACATCTGCATTCAGAAGATGATCAACACAATAATCAGCTAACGTGTATTGTGGCAGGTATTCCACATGTATTTGCATGGGGAGGATGTCACGGAGCTGATGATATACAATCAATATTTGAAGGAATTATACTACATGCAGATGTATCAAGTATGTATCCAACAACAGACATAGAATATAACCTTCTGAGTAGGAAATTTAAAAATCCAGATGATTTCCGTATGATGAGAGATTTTAGACTTAAACTTAAAGCTGAGGGTAATTCAAAGAATAAAGCTTTGAAACCTATGATAAATGGTATTTATGGTGCGTCAAAAGATAGAAACGGAGCAATCTATGATCCGCTGATGGCTAATCTCACCTGTATTTTTGGACAGATGTTCATTTTGGATTTGATCGATAAACTGGAACCATATTGTAGACTATTACAGACTAATACAGATGGTATCTTCGTTCTCTGTGAAAGTGAAGAACAGAAAAATAAGGTGATAGAAATAACACATTATGTTGGTGAAAGATTAAGGATGGAGTTTGAAATCGATGAGTACACAAAGCTTATCCAGAAAGATGTAAATAATTACATTGCTATTATGAAAAATGGAGAAGTTGAATGTAAAGGTTCAATGGTGAAATATAATAACCCCATTGACAACGATCTTCCTATATTGAATGATGCAGTTAGAAATTATTTAGCATATGACATTCCAATTGAAAAAACAATAAATGAATGTGATGAGTTGATAAAGTTTCAAAAAGTTATTAAGCTCTCATCTAAATATAAAGAAGTGTGGTATGGGGCTGCTTTATCAGGTAAATCCAAGGATGGAAGTGTAAAAATAAGTGGAATAGATAGAGAACTTTTAAAAAATAAAGTACATCGTGTATTTGCCAGCAATAGACCTTCAGATGGTTCTATTTACAAACTGAAAATAGAAAAGGGTGTAAAATCGTATGAAAAATTTGCGAATACTCCAGACCATCTATTCATTGATAACGAAGATATACACGCTAAATCTATTCCTACTTATTTGGATAGAGAATACTATATCAATGAAGCTAAAAAGCGTGTAAGTATGTTCCTAACTAAAGATGAAGAAAAGATAGATGATACCCCTAACATCTTATTTAATTGTATGTGTGATAGCAATGACTTCTATACTTTTTTAGAAAGATGCAAAGAGAATGGAATTACTAAGAAGGTTCTTGAAGGATATTTGATTGCTGATTGTTGTAAAACATACGGCAAAACAGATAAGTTACTGAAATTCAGAAATTATTTTGAAATGCTATATGGAAAAGATAAAATGACATTATCTACAGTGAATAAAAAAATCACAGATGATAATGTAAAATCCATCATCATTAGAAATTCAGAATTAACCAAGAGTGGAAAATCTTACAATAATCTCAATTCTAAACAAGTTCTATTAGAAATCTTCAATTATCTGGAGAATAAAGATATAAATCCCTATTTGATAATGAAGGAGCAGGTAAAAAAATTCAACGAGGTAAGATACACAGATGAAAAGTTTGGTAATAACACATGGTTTGTGTTGAACACAAGAAACGTTATTGCTCCTAATCTTATTCTTTATAATATGAGGACTGGTGAAATTCAGTATCGAAAAGTAAAAAAGGAGATTTTTAAGATTTTACCTTTGCAAGATGGTGACATTATTGATGTTATAAAGTCGGAAAAAGAATTTGCAAAGAAGATTATTGGAAAAGATGATAATGGATTGAATATTATTGCTGCCGACATTGATAAAGAATTAGACGTTATTACGCAGTATGAATTGCTTTATAGGGATTTCGATAAAAGTAAAGTATCAATATCAGACTGTGAGGTATGTTAATGGAAGAAGAAAAAATTTTGAAAATGGAGTGTGTTTTGGATAGAATTTTCTATCCAAAATATGCTAAAAAAGTAGATTCTGGACAATATGCAATATTCAAAATGATTGTGACTAAGCGATTGGAAAATTGTGAAGAAGATCTATATTCGATAAAACTTAAAGGAAATACATGTAGTCTTGTTTATGGAACTACATATAAAGTTTTCTGTAAATTAGCTGAACACCATGAAAATTATGGTGACACATATGAGTTATTATATATCAGCAAATGCATTGATATCTCAAACAAGGACAAACAGAAAGAATTTTTACGAAGCATCATAAATGAAAGATTGGTAGATCGGCTCTTTGAGCAGTACGATGATGTGATTAAACTTTTAGAGGATAAAGATGTAGAAGCTTTAATGAAAATCAAAGGTATCGGAAATCAAAGTGCTCTTAGGATGATCGATGAATATGAAGAATCGAAAGATTATAGTTCTGTTTATATGGAATTGGGTAAACTTGGACTTACCCATACATTCATAAAGAAACTTGTAGATTTTTATCATTCTCCGGATACGGTAATTGATATTATAAGGAATAATCCATATGACATTGTTAGGGTAGACGGAGTTGGATTTAAAAGAGCGGATGAAGTTGCCTGCAAAGTTGGAATTGGACAATATGATATCTGTAGAATAAAAGGATTCTTATTACATTTTTTGAATGAACAGGGAGAAGCAGGAAAAAGTTATCTGTATTATCAGGAGCTTATGAAAGCCTTGTATGATACTCTTGGATTTGTTCCAGAGGATGTTATAAATGCAACAGCTAAACAAATGATCGAAAATGAGGATGTTGTGGTATTAGACAATGGTTCAAAAATTGCCCTTAAAAGATTTTACGACTTAGAGAAGAATATAATGTCTGAACTGATTCGATTGCAGATAGGAAGAATTAATGTAATTGAAACAGATTCAGACGATGAACCAGATGAATATGATTGGCATGAAAATAGATCCCATAAAGAATATATTCCTAAATCATTTAACATTGATAACTGGGAAGAAATCGTTCAAAAAGTAGAGGAAGAACAGGGGTTTACATTTACGGATGAACAAAAGGCAGCTATAAAACTTAGTCTTGATAATCATGTTATGGCTCTTACAGGTCTTGCTGGAGGCGGTAAAACCAGTACAGCAAATGGGATATGTTCGTTATATGATGATTACAATATCTTGGCATGTGCATTATCTGGAAAAGCAAGTGTTAGAATTACAGAAGCAACAGGTCTTGATGCTTGTACGATCCATAGAGCATTAGGCTATAAGAATGGGAGATTTACTTTTAATAAACACAATAAATTAGCTGTAGATATTGTTCTTATTGACGAGGCGACTATGATAAATGGAACATTGTTCCTTGCGTTATTGGAAGCAATCCCAACTGGAGCAAAGGTAATCATCATGGGAGATGTTCAACAGCTAACCCCTATTGGAAATTGTCAAGTGTTTGCAGATATTTTAGATAGTAATGTTCTTCCGGTTGTTAAGCTGACCAAACCTCATAGACAAGCTTTAATGAGTGGCATCATTCCAACTTCTATAAAAGTAGCTCATCAGGAACAAATTTTCAAAAATGGATTTGATGGATGTGAAATTATTGGAGAATTAAAGGATATGGAATTGGATATTACAAGTAATAAAGACTCCATATCAGATAAAATTATTGAACATTTCCAGACTGAAATGGCTAAGTACAATGATATTATGGAAGTTCAAGTCTGTGTTCCTATGAGATTGAAAGGGGAACTGTCCTGTTATAATCTTAATACGAAAATTCAGAGTATCTATAATCCTAAATTCAATGATAATCCAGAGATAGAAATCCTTTTGGAGAAGAAGGATGAAGAATGCAAGAAGTATTCGATCAGAGTCGGAGATAAAGTTTTAAATATCAAAAATAACTACAACTGTATTAATACCGAAGGAGTAATTACACCAGTATTCAATGGTAATATTGGAATAGTGAAAGAAATCACCGAAGATGGATATTCTAAAGTAGATTTCGTTGGAATTGGAGAAATAATCTTTAATGCAGGTGAATCAAAGAATCTTGAATTAGCATATGCCTGTACCACACATAAAATGCAAGGAAGTGGTTTCACATCTACCATTGTAGGAATGGACACAAGCAGTTACATCATGAATAACTCAGAATTATTATATACAGCTATTACAAGAGCTAAAAAGTATTGCGTGCTTGTGGGAAATAACTATGCGATTATGAAAGCAATCCAGAGCAAAGAAATAAAAACAAAACAGACATTTCTAAAAGATATGTTATTGGAAAATGCTTATAGATTAAAGGAAGAAAAACAAGGAGGAAAATTATGAGTAAGTTATATGAATTAACAGGAGCATTTTTGGAAGTATTAAGTATGTTAGAGGACGAAGAGTGTGATGAGCAGTGCATCATGGATACTCTCGAATCTATTGAATATGAAATTGAAGATAAAGCAGACGGTTATGCTAAGATGATTAAATCCCTAGAATCAGATATTGCCGGAATGTCTAAAGAAATAGAACGCCTAGATTCAAGAAAAACTACATATAACAATCGTATTAAATGGCTGAAACAGAATCTCGAAATGTGCATGAGAGCAACTGGAAAAAGAAAATTCACCACAGATTTATTTTCTTTTAACATTCAGAAAAACGGAGGTAAGAGAAAATTAGTGATCGATGTGGATGTTGAAAATGTACCAGAAGAATATAGAATTAAACAGCCTGATGCAATTAATGGAGATTCAGTTAGAGAATATTTAAAGGAAAATGGCATTGTGGCAGAAGATGGATCTATTAACTGTGAATTTGCTCATCTGGAACCACAGGGAGAAAGTTTAAGAATTAGATAATATAAAGAGAGGTACATATGCAGAAAGTAATTAAAATTTTTAGAGAAATTCAGGAAACGTCAAGCCTGAATCAGAAGAAAACGATTATTGCGGCGAACAAAGATAATGAATTATTTAAGCGGTGTCTGGTATTCTTACTGGACACCAACATCACAACAGGAATTGCAGAGAGTAAAATCAAAAAGTTTGCTGAAAGAACGTGTCTTGCTTTATCAAGTGTTCAACTTTCTTCCTTTGAAGATGTTATGGAATATCTAAAAGTGAACAATACAGGAAGAGATGTAGATATTGCAAATGTTAAACGTTTTATTTGCAAATACGATTTGAGTGATGAAGAGTCAATCTTTTATCTCCAAATAATTACTAAAAGCTTAAAACTTGGTTGTGATAAGAAGGTTGTAAATAGTGTAATTCCAAATTTAATCCCATCATTTGAAGTAATGCTTGGAACACCCATTGAGAAATGTAATTTAAAAGATGGTGAATGGATCTCAATTAGTAGGAAATTAAACGGATGCCGTGCTGCATTTGTCGGAGATAAGATTATGACTCGTCAGGGTAAGGTTTATTCCGGCGTAAATCATATCATTAAGGATCTTCAGAACTTAGGTTACTCCAACATGTTCGTTGATGGAGAACTTTTATATAAGAATAAAGAAGGATTATCTGATTCTGAGGCATTTCAAAAAGGTACTGGAATTGCAATGAGTAAGGATTTAGATAAATCAAATCTTAAATTAGTAGTCTTTGATATGTTCCCTCTCGATGAATTCTGGACAGGAAAATCTAAGCTGTCATATCTGGATCGTAATAATAAATATCTAATGCCATTTAAGGCACTCTGTAAAAATTCTGAAAATCTTGAAGTTGTTCCTATGGTATATGAAGGTTTTGATCATAAAGAAATTTGGAAATGGCTTGATTATGCAGAAGCCCATGATTGGGAAGGTTGTATGCTCAATCTTGATACTCCCTATGAATGTAAGCGCACAAAAAATTTAATCAAAGTCAAAAAGTTCTATGATATTTCTCTTAGAGTTATTGGATCAGAAGAAGGTACTGGACGAAATAAGGGTAAGCTGGGGGCTTTAGTTTGCAAATATTATGATAACACAGTAAAGGTTGGAAGTGGATTCAGTGATGAAGAGAGAATGAATCTATGGAAGAACAGAGATGGTTTAGTAGGAAAGATCATTGATATTCGATATAAAGAAATCACTGTAGATAAAAAGACCGGATTAAAGAGTTTACAGTTCCCTACATTTGGAGGATTTAGAGATCCAGCAGACAAAGCTGTAGCAGATGATGAACAGGAGGAATTTAATTGATTTCATGTAAAGAATATGTAGAGATAAGGAAAAAAGAGTTAAGAGAACAGATTTCAATCCTCAGTAAAAATAATCGTGTGCCCCATTTAGGAGTAATTCAAATTGGAAGTAATGATGCAAGTGAGAGATATGTAAAGGGTAAGAAGAAAGATTGCGAAGAGGTTGGGATCGTAGTTACTCATCTTATTTTTAAAGATTATAGCTCTTATGATACTAACAATTTAAAACAAGTAATCAATGATATGTGTGACATTTCTAATTGCGATGGAATTATTGTTCAGTTGCCAATTCCAGATAAGTTTGATGTAGAAGAATTACAGAACGCTATTCCTGCTGAAAAGGATGTAGACGGATTTAGAAGAGATTCTATGTTCATTCCATGCACTCCAAAAGGTATGATTGACTATTTGGAATACAACAATGTCAATTTATCTGGAGAATTATGTGTTGTCATCGGAAGAAGCAAAATTGTGGGTAAACCTATGGTAAATCTGCTAATTGATAGGGGAGCAACCGTAATTTGCTGTAACAGCAAAACTAAGGACTTAAAAACCCTTACCCAGCAAGCAAAAATCGTTGTTTCAGCAGTGGGAAAACCAGAAATTTTCGATTTTTCGTATTTCAATGAAAGTCAGATTTTATTGGACGTTGGAATCAATTTAAATGCCTCTGGAAAGCTCTGTGGGGACATTTCAAGGGACGTAAAAGACAAGGTGACTCATGCTACACCTGTACCTGGTGGAGTGGGTCTATTGACCAGATTGGCGTTGTTAGAGAATACCTTTGAAGCGTATAAAATGAATATGGGAGGAATTAAATGCTGACAAATATTACAAGGATTAACGCCGATTGGATTGATGTAAAGAACGAATGTAGAAATACAGTGAATAAAGGGTTATCTAACAAGGATGCTATTTCTGAGTTTAAATGGAAGCTTCTAATCAGTGAGCATTCACCAATTCGTTTAATTGATGTTAAGTGGAGATGGGAAGGAATCAAATCTTGGATTAGTGTTCACTTTGCAAGACATTGGCTTGGATGGGATAAATGGATCAGTACGCAGCGAGATGATCGAACAGGTGTTGATCGTAACGAGTCCAGGCAGGATACCCCAGTAAACTACGATGGAAAAGGTAACGCCCAGGCTCTTATCAATGTAGCAAGATACAGGCTTTGTATTGGATCGGCTCATCCAGAGACTAGAAGATATATGGAAGATTTGAAAGTTTCCATCAAAGAACAGGGTGAAGTTGAGTTATCCGATGTGATGGTTCCCAACTGTGTATATCGTGGTGGTTGTCCGGAATTTAATCCATGTCCATTTTGGAATACTTTTTCTAAATGGTGTGATACAAAGAAAAATATAAATATTGGTGAATGTACTATTAGAGAACGATATGAATTATATAATGAATATTTTTACAAGGGGAGAAAGTAAATGCTAACTTTTATTATGGGTAAAACCTGTTCTGGAAAAACAAGAATCGTTGAAGAATTATGTAAAAGATATGGTTATCATAAACTTGTTACATACACAACCAGACCCACGAGAAAGGCTGAAAAGGATGGAGTGGATTACCACTTCATCTCAGCCAAAGATTTTGAGGATAAAATCCATATGGGATTTTTTGCAGAATATAAGCAGTATGATACAAATGATGGAGTATGGTCTTATGGAGTTGCAAGAGAGGAGCTTGAACATGCAGATAATAAAACTGTGTTAATCGTAACTCCTGATGGATACAGAGATATCATAAAAGAGTATTCTGATTTAAAGTGCAGATTATTATATATCTATGCCAATAACAAGACTGTCAAAAACAGAGCTTCTAAACGTGGCGACAATACAAAAGAAATAGAACGGCGTATTAAAGCGGACAATGAAGATTTTAAGGGTGTAGAATCACTTGCTGATAAGATTGTATACAATAATGATTGTGATGATTTGAATATGGTATTAGAAAAAATCAATGACTATGTGGAGGCCAACCGGCAATGCTAAAGAAAATATACTTAGATTTTGATGGATGCATCGTAAACAGTATCGCAGCGATCGTTTCATTATACAATGAAGATTTTTGCTATTACAAAGATTATCATCCTGTAAACTGGTGGGATGTTGAAAATTGGGGATTTTCTGAATGTAATTGTGCCAGTGAAGAATACATCAATTCATATTTTAATCAGAAACGTTTCTTTGATCGACTGGAATACATGCCTTGGGCGAAAGAAGTAATTTCAATTCTACAAAAATTCTATGATATCACTGTGGTTTCTCACGGATACTCACCAAATCTAAAATTGAAAGAAGAATGGATTAGAAAAAATCTCCCTGGGGTTAAATTTATTGGAGTTAATTTAAAGAACCATAAGGACAAGTCTTGTGTAGATATGACGGGAGTTGCCTTTATTGATGATAACAGTTTAAATTTACAAACCTGTAATGCGAGATATAAGTTTCGTTTTGGAGATGAATATGAATGGAATAAAGATTGGCGAGGAAAATGCCTATATAACTGGACAGATGTTTATAACACATTTATTGGAGGAGGAAATACCAGGAGTTGATAACTACAAGTGGAATGTTAGCACGAGAATTGCTAAAAGAGGAAGATGATTTTGTAACCGTTTTGCTTAATGGTAGAGAATATATTATTGAAAGCATTGGACGAGTGTTCGATTATGTTGACTCACCTACTTCACACAAATGTTTAAAAATTAAAGAATGTGGAGAAGGATATATAAAAAGATAATTTAAGGAAGGAGATACTTAATGAGAGTAATCAAAAGAGA
>OHGL01000675.1_pt1 | contig 11088 bp, 8 predicted proteins | sample 1567731 | NCBI WGS metagenome assembly OHGL01 (sample SAMEA3879606, study PRJEB24766) | human gut metagenome | biome: human-associated habitat; feature: feces | place: USA | collected 1985/1987 | reverse complement strand
CCCGCCGATGCTGGGCTTCCGCAGCGACCCCTACGACAACCAGAGCGGCGAGATGGAGGCCGACGGCGTGGGCCTGTACGGTGACGATACCGTGACCACCAAAGAAGTTTTGAAGTTTGAGGAAGTAGAATAAATGGAATTTCTCGCAATGCTGTATACCGTCCTGCTGGTGGCCATCTGCCTGATGATGGCGCTGCTGCTCTTCCGCAGCGGACGCCCCGCCGGCGGGCTGGACGAAGCCGACTGCGAAGAGCTGAAAGACTGGCTCGAAGAGCAGCTGGCCGCTCAGGCCAGAGAGTTCAACGCCCGTCAGGACGCCATCGCCCAGCAGAACTACGCCGCCATCCGCAGCGTCAGCGAGACGCTGCAGACGGCTGTGCAGAGCATGAGCACCACCCTCGGTCAGGGGCAGGACAGCCAGCAGCGCATCCTGGAGCGGCGTCTGCAGAGCCTCGAGCAGGCCAACAACCAGCAGATGGAGCAGCTGCGCCGCGCCATGGTCGAGAGCATGACGGCATTGCAGGCTGAGAACACCCGCAAGCTGGACGAGATACGCCACACGGTGGACGAGCAGCTTCAGGACGCTTTGCAGAAGCGGGTGACGGAAAGCTTCAAGGCCGTCAACCAGCAGCTCGAGCAGGTGTACAAGGGCCTTGGCGAGATGCAGTCCCTCGCCGCCGACGTGGGCGGCCTGAAGCAGGTGCTCTCGGGCGTCAAGACCCGCGGCATCCTCGGTGAGATCCAGCTGGGCGCGATCCTGGAAGAGATCCTCGCCCCGGAGCAGTATGACACCAACGTCGCCACCATCCCGGGCAGCACTCAGCGGGTGGAATACGCCATCCGGATGCCGGGTGCCGACGGCGGCAGTGTCTGGCTGCCGATCGACTCCAAGTTCCCCGGTGATACCTACGCCCACCTGCAGGATGCGCAGGCATCCGGCGATGCGCAGGCTGTGGAAAACGCCCGCCATGCACTGGAACTGGTGCTGCGCAGCGAGGCCAAGGACATCCGCGAAAAGTATGTGGAGCCGCCTTATACCACAGCCTTCGGCATCCTGTTTCTGCCCTTCGAGGGCCTGTACGCCGAGGTGGTGAATGCGGGCCTGCTGGAGGTGCTGCAGCGGGACTATCAGGTGAACGTGGCCGGCCCCAGCACCATGGCGGCCCTGCTGAACAGCCTGCAGATGGGCTTCAAGACCCTCGCCATCCAGAAGCGCTCCGGCGAGGTCTGGCAGCTGCTGGGAGCGGTGAAGACCGAGTTCGACAAGTTCGGGCAGGGGCTTTCCAAGCTGCAGCAGCGTTTGCGCCAGACCGACGAAGAGCTGGACCAGCTCATCGGCGTCCGCAGCCGGGCCATCAGCCGGAAGCTGCGCAGCGTCCAGAGCCTCGACGAGGCCAGCGCCAGCGCCCTCTTGGAGATAGACGACATGAACGAGCTGCCGAAGGCACTCTCTGAGACCAGCGAGACATCTGACCAAGTTGGGAAATAATGACGCTGATACGGCATAAAACAAACTTGGTCAACGTGACCAACTTCGACCTGCCTGACCAAGTTGGAACTTGGCCAGCAAAAGTAACTTGGTCAAACTGACCAACTTCAAATAATGAACGTAAGTATGTTGTTATATTGGAACTTGGTCATATAATCCACCGCAGTAGAACGTCATTCGGCCATCCGGCCTGATAAATAGTTGACGAAGGCGGCAGACTGTGCTATACTGAGAACGTTTCCTGAAATAATTGCCAGCCATGGCAGACCATACACAAGATAACAGAGAGGAAATGTGCTTATGAGCGTAAAGAACATCAGCAGCGCCATTCTGGGCGTGGGCGTGGACGATACCACCATCGATTTGTTTGAGAGCCAGTACCCGGTCCCCACCGGCGTCAGCTACAACTCCTACGTCATCCGGGACGAGAAGATCGCCATCCTCGACACCGTGGACGACCGCGCTACCGACGAGTGGATGGCAAACGTCACCGAGGCACTGGCAGGGGAGAAGCCCGCCTACCTCGTCGTCCACCACATGGAGCCTGACCACAGCGCGAATATGGCCCGCCTCGCCGCCCTCTACCCCGAGATGCAGGTGGTGGGCAACGCCAAGACCTTCCAGTATATGGAGCAGTTCTTCGGCGCAGAGGCCATCGCCAAGGAGCGCCGCGTCGTCGTGAAGGACGGCGAGAGCCTTTCGCTGGGCGCTCACACCCTGACTTTCGTGTTCGCGCCCATGGTCCACTGGCCCGAGGTCATGGTGAGCTATGAGTCCACCGAAAAAGTCCTCTTCTCCGCCGACGGCTTTGGCCGCTTCGGCGCGGTGGCAAGGTTCGACGAGAAGGCCGACTGGGCCAGCGAGGCCCGCCGCTACTACCTGAACATCGTGGGCAAGTACGGCCCGCAGGTGCAGGCTCTGCTGAAAAAGGCCGCTGCGCTGGACATCAAGACCATCTGCCCGCTCCACGGCCCCGTGTGGCGCAAGGATCTGGGCTGGTTCATCGAAAAGTACGACACATGGAGCCGCTATGCCCCTGAAACCCAGGGCGTGCTCATCGTCTACGCCTCTATGTACGGCAACACGGAGAACGCGGCGCAGGCGCTGGCGGTGTCGCTCTGCGATAAGGGCATGAGCAAGGTGGCGATGTACGATGTGTCCTCCACTCATGTCTCCCAGCTGATCTCCGAGGCGTTTAAGTACAGTCACATTGTCCTGGCCTCTGTGACCTACAACCTCGGCATCTACCCCGCCATGCATGACTTCCTCATGGATATGAAGGCACTGAATCTGCAAAACCGCACCTTTGCCATCATTGAAAACGGCTCATGGGCGGTGAAGTCCGGTGATCTCATGCAGAAATTCGTCAACGAGGAGCTTAAGAACATGACGGTGCTCAACGAGCGGCTCAGCCTCGCCTCGTCCATGGGCACGGACAAGCGCACTGAGCTGGAAGCACTGGCGGACGCCATTCTGGAATCTATGAAGTGACTGGCAGGGAAGACAAAGCCAAGACAACAGACAACAAACAACCCCGCCGCGTCGGCTGCAGAAAAACCGGCTTTCAAAAACAGAGCGGGCAAGCGTGATACTGCGCTTGCCCGCTCTTTGCTCAAAAGGACATGAGAAGTGACCGGAGAAGATGAGAGGATCGAAATGGAGATCAGAAAACGAAACGGGGAGTCTGTTCCCTTTCAACAGGAGAAAATTTTCAACGCCATGAAAAAAGCGTTTGACGGACAGGGCAGGGAGATCGGGGGCAGAGAGATGGATGAGATCCTCGCCACCGTTCTCGACAATCTCTCCGTTACAGTGCCGCTCACCGTGGAACGTGTGCAGGACGAGGTGGAGCGAACGCTCATGGAGCGCGGACACTATGAGGTGGCCAAGGCGTACATCCTCTACCGCGAAAAGCGGTCTGCGCTGCGCCGTGTCCGGCATACCATCGCGCGGATGGTGGGGGATGACTCGCTTGACGAGGTGCTGCGCCGCATCCAGATGGATTTTACCGAGGAAATCTACTCCCTCGCGGCGCTTCAAATGAAGTTTGAGAGTTTCTGTCGCCCGGGCATGACGGAGGATGAGCGGGCTGAGGCATTGACCAAGGCGGCGGTAGAGCTGACTACGGCAGAGGCACCCAAGTGGGAGTTCATCGCGGCGCGGCTTCTGAACCACTCCTTTCGCTGTCGCAACGCACAGGAATGGGAGGGGCGCGGCATCGGCGACCTCTATGGCAGGCTTCGCTATCTGACGGATAAGGGACTCTACGGTGACTATATCCTTGCCCACTATACCCACGAGGAGATCGCCATGGCGGAGGACTTTCTCTGCCCGGAACGGGACGAGCTGTTCACCTACTCCGGCCTTGACCTGCTGCTCAAACGCTATGTGATCCAGTCACGCAGCCGCGTGCCGCTGGAAACACCGCAGGAGATGTTTTTGGGTATCGCGCTGCATCTTGCTATGAACGAAGGCTCTGACCGCATGGGGTGGGTAAAACGCTTTTATGATATGCTCAGCCGTATGGAGGTCACGATGGCGACACCTACCATGTCCAACGCACGAAAGCCCTACCATCAGCTTTCAAGCTGCTTTGTGGACACTGTGCCGGACAGTCTGGACGGCATCTACCGCTCGCTGGACAACTTCGCAAAGGTCTCTAAATTCGGCGGTGGAATGGGGATGTACTTCGGTAAGGTGCGCGCTGCAGGCAGCACCATCCGCGGCTTTCAAGGGGCGGCGGGCGGTGTTATCCGCTGGATCCGGCTGGTCAATGACACCGCCGTGGCGGTGGATCAGTTGGGGATGCGGCAGGGCGCTGTGGCGGTTTACTTAGACGCATGGCACCGGGATCTGCCGGAATTCCTTCAACTGCGCACCAACAACGGCGACGACCGCATGAAGGCACATGATGTGTTTCCCGCCGTGTGCTATCCGGATCTCTTCTGGCGACTGGCGGAGGAGAACATAGACGCGCCGTGGCATCTCATGTGTCCGCATGAGATCCTCACGGTCAAGGGCTACGCACTGGAGGATTACTGGGGTACGGAATGGGAGAAGCGGTATCTGGACTGCGTCAATGACCCGCGCATCGAAAAGCGCAGCGTCACCGTCAAGGACATCGTGCGGCTGGTGCTTCGCTCGGCAGTGGAGACCGGCACGCCCTTCGCCTTCAACCGCGACAGCGTAAATCGTATGAACCCAAACGGCCACACGGGAATGATCTATTGCTCCAATCTCTGTACGGAGATCGCGCAGAACATGGCGCCCATCGAGCATATCAGCACTGAGGTGCACACGGAGAACGGCGACACAGTGGCGGTGACGGCCACACGCCCAGGTGAGTTTGTGGTCTGCAATCTGGCGAGTCTGTCTCTCGGTAATCTGCCGGTGGAGGACGAGGCCTATATGGAACGCACGGTGGAAACGGCCATCCGCGCACTGGATAATGTGATCGACCTCAACTTCTACCCGTTGGAATACGCGCGGCTTACCAATCAGAAGTACCGCAGCATCGGCCTGGGCGTCAGCGGCTACCACCACATGCTGGCAAAGCGCGGCATCCGCTGGGAGAGCGATGAGCACCTTGCCTTCACCGACGCAGTGTTCGAGCTCATCAACTACGCCGCCGTCAAGGCGGACACAGCACTGGCACGGGAAAAGGGTCGTTACGCGCTCTTTGAGGGCAGTGACTGGCAGACGGGCGCGTATTTTGAAAAGCGGGGTTATACCTCCGAAAAGTGGCGGGCGCTTGCGAAAACGGTGGCGGTGCAGGGAATGCGCAACGCCTATCTGCTGGCGGTCGCACCGACCTCCAGCACATCTATCCTCTCCGGCACGTCGGCGGGCATAGATCCAATTATGAAGAAATTCTTTTTGGAGGAAAAAAAGGGCAGCATGCTGCCCCGCGTTGCTCCGGAGCTTTCTATGGATACATGGTGGTGCTATAAGGCGGCGCATCTGATCGACCAGAGCTGGTCGGTACGCGCCGCGGGCCTTCGCCAGAGACATATCGACCAGGCGCAGAGCATGAATCTCTATATCACAAACGACTATTCCATGCGTCAGGTGCTCAGACTTTATTTGGAGGCGTGGAGGGCCGGCGTCAAGACCATTTACTATGTCCGCAGCAAGGCCCTTGAGGTCGAGGCCTGCGAAAGCTGCTCGTCATAAGGAGGATAGCATGACGGAACTGAAGAAAAAGCCCCTCTTTAACCCGGAGGGCGACCCTGATGTGCGCCTGCGGCGCATGATCGGCGGCAATACCACCAACCTCAACGACTTCAACAATATGAAGTACGCTTGGGTCAGCGACTGGTACCGGCAGGCCATGAACAACTTTTGGATCCCTGAGGAGATCAATCTCTCGCAGGATGTGAAGGACTATCCCCGCCTGCTGTCAGCCGAGCGCAGCGCCTACGATAAAATTCTGAGTTTTCTTGTCTTTTTGGATTCCATTCAGACAGCGAACCTGCCTAATATCGGCGCCTACATTACCGCCAACGAGGTCAATCTCTGCCTGTCCATTCAGGCGTTTCAGGAGTGTGTCCACTCACAGAGCTACAGCTATATGCTCGACACCATCTGTTCCCCCGTGGAGCGCAATGACATCCTCTACCAATGGAAAACGGACGAGCATCTGCTGCGCCGCAACACCTTCATTGGGGACTGCTACAACGAGTTTCAGGAGCGGAAGGACGCTCCCACGCTGCTGCGCGTGATGATGGCAAACTATATTTTGGAGGGTATCTATTTTTATAGCGGCTTTATGTTCTTCTACAATCTCTCCCGAAACGGGAAGATGCCCGGCTCGGCGCAGGAGATTCGCTACATAAACCGCGATGAGAACACGCACTTGTGGCTGTTCCGCAATATCATCACGGAACTGCAAAAGGAGCAGCCGGAGTTGTTCACCGCCGAGAGCGTACAAGCGCTGCGCGAGATGATGCGTGAGGGCGTGGAGCAGGAGATCGCATGGGGGCATTATGTGATCGGCGACGACATCCCGGGGCTGAACCGGCAGATGATCAGCGATTACATCCGCTATCTCGGCAACCTCCGCTGGACGAGCCTTGGCTATCCCGCATTGTATCCAGGCTTTGAGAGCGAACCGGAGAGCATGGAATGGGTCAGCCAGTACGCCGACGCCAACATGGTCAAGACCGATTTCTTTGAGGCACGCAGTACCGCCTACGCCAAGAGCACCGCACTGATAGACGATTTATAAGAAAACCAAAGACATCAGAATAGGAGATACTACTATGAATTACAGCGCTATGATTCAAAATCGCAGATCCGTTCACGCATTCCGCGAAAAGAAAGTTCCGAGCGAGGCTATCGGCCAGCTCCGATCCTACTATGAAAAGACCTGCCCCCGTCTTGTCCCGGAGATTGCAACGGAGTTGATCGTCTTGGACAAGGATGCACAGCCGGCGCTGGAGAGCTCAGCGGGCTATAATCAATTTCTCATCGGAGCACCGCACTACCTGCTCCTTATGTCTGCCCCGCATTCCTATGCGGCCATCAACGCCGGCTACATGATGGAAGATCTCGTCCTCAAGCTGACTGAGTTGGACATTGACACCTGCTGGATGACCTTCACCGACAGCGACAAAATCAAAAAGGCACTGTCTCTCGCCACCCCGTTAGAGGTGGAGGCAATCGTTGCCTTTGGCTACGGGGAAAAGACCGCAAAAAAGCTGCGGCTGAATATCCTAAGTATGTCTCAGATCGATGTGCGGGCCGAGCAGCAGTACTACGCGCCCAAAAAGGGCGTGCATGATTTGGTTCACATGGGGAGCTGGAGCAACAAGTCTGGGCTTGACGAGATGATGGACTTCTACGACGATATGCTCTGGCAGTCCTTCTACGCCGCTTCGCTCTCCCCCAGCTATCTCAACCGTCAGCCCTATGGCTTCCTTGTGCAGGATCACAGCATCTATTTGGTGCAGCAGGAGGATGCCTACACCGATAATTTGGATGCCGCATTGGATCTCGGTATTGTCATGCTCCACTTCTCCGCCGTCGCCTCCCGGTGGGCGGGGCAGGTACGCTGGGAACTTTCACCTGCTGCGCCCGACGGCCTGCCGGAAGGACTTCGCTCCGCTGCGGTGTACCACATGTAACGACTCTGGGGCAAGCAAGGCAACGGTAAAATGTGCGACCGTCGCTCCGCGGTTGAGCGTATGTTCCATTAGAAAAGAAGAACCTATCAGTCAGAGTCTGAGTAAGGAAAATAGGAGGTATTTTTTATATGGCTATCCAAACGGTAACAGATGCCATCCGCTATGTAGGGGTGGATGATAACACATTAGCACTCTTTGAAAACCAGTACCCCGTCCAGCCTATGGGAGTGAGCTACAACTCCTATGTCATTCTGGACGAGAAAATCGCCGTGATGGACAGCGTGGACGCACGGGCAACGGAAGAATGGCTTTCCAATGTGGCGCGGGTGTTGGAGGGGCGCAGGCCCGACTATCTTGTGGTCACACACATGGAGCCGGATCATTCCGGCAGCCTCATGCGACTGGCACAAAAGTACCCGGAGATGAAGATCGTGGGAAACGCGAAAACATTTACCCTGATCAAGCAGTTCTTCGGCACAGGTGCATTGTCGGAAGACCGTATGCTGGAGGTTGGCGAAAGAGATACGCTTTCCTTGGGTTTGCACCGGCTGCGCTTTCTGCTGGCGCCGATGGTACACTGGCCAGAGGTGATGGCAGCGTATGAAGAGGAGGAAAAGATCCTGTTCTCGGCGGATGCCTTCGGCCGCTTCGGTTCACTGGAACGGACTGCCCGTGCCCCCTGGGCGCCGCAGGCCCGGCGGTATTATTACAACATCGTCGGAAAGTATGGCGCACAGGTGCAGGCTCTGCTGAAAAAAATCTCCGCGCTGGAGATCAAAACAATCTGCCCGCTCCACGGTCCCGTGCTTACAGAAGGGCTGGAGAAGTGTCTGCGGCTCTATGATCTCTGGTCACAATGGAAACCGGAAGAACCGGAGGGCATCCTGATCGTCCACGCGTCCATCCATGGAAATACCGCATACGCATCGGAGGCCCTCAAGAGCAAGCTGGAGGGAAAAGGTGCGCAAGTCACCATGTGCGATCTGACGGCAACAGACCTTTCCTATGCCGTGACCAGCGCATTCTACTGTGGGAAACTGGTGTTGGCCAGCTCCACCTATGACGGAGGACTGTTTCCGCCCATGAAGGAGTTTTTGGAACATTTGCAGACAAAGGGATTTCGAAACCGCCGGATCGGCCTTGTTGAAAACGGCTCATGGGCCCCTGCTGCCGCGCGGCTGATGCGCACCAAATTGGAGGAGATGAAGGATATCCACCTTTACGAAACGGTAGTGTCTCTGCGTGGTGCATTGAACCAAACCAGCGAAGCGCAGATGGACGCTCTGGTGGCGGAGCTCTGCGCGGAATAAGCCGCAATAAACCGCAGCTATTCTCGTACAGATGATGGTCTTACTCATCTGCTTTATGTCCCAAGGGCAGAGTACCGTCATCTCAGGTTGAGGTCACGATGTGGTGTGGGGAGAGACCGGAGTCTTGAGAATACCCAAACAAAGGAAAGGAGCTGACAGATATGGCAGCTATGAATATGAATCAGGAGCAGTTTGAGCAGGCGATCCGGGAGGAAAAGCCCGTTTTGGTGGATTTCTGGGCGCCCTGGTGCAGCTATTGCCGGAGGATCGGCCCTGCGTATGAGAAGATTGGAGAGGAATACGCGGACAGCCTTGCCGTCGGCAAAATCAACATTGACGAGGAGCCGCGGCTGGCGGGGGCCGAGGGGATCGAGGACATCCCAACTCTGGTGCTGTACCGGAACGGAAAGGCCGTGGATTCCATCACCGCGCCCGGCTCAAAGGCAGAAATCGACCGTTTCATTCAGGAAGCCTTGGCGAAATAACGGAGGGTTCAGATATGAACAACAATCATGTTTATGATATGCTCGTGGTGGGCGGCGGACCGGGCGGCTACACCGCCGCCCTGTACGCGGCACGGGCGGGGCTGGACACCATCGTGCTGGAAAAACTGTCCGCCGGTGGGCAGATGGCCCTGACCGAGCAGATCGACAACTATCCCGGCTTTGAGGACGGGATCGACGGCTTCTCTCTGGCGGAGAAGATGCAAAAGCAGGCGGAGCGTTTTGGGGCACGCAGCGAATACGCAGAAGTCCTCCGCATGGATCTGACGGCGGTTCCCAAGCTCGTGGAGACCAGCGATGGGATCTTCCGGGGGAAAACCGTGGTGCTGGCCACCGGCGCAGACCCCAGAACGCTGGGCGTTGCCGGAGAGACGGAGCTGTTGGGCCGGGGCGTGGCCTACTGCGCCGCCTGCGACGGGATGTTTTACAAGGGCAAAACGGTGGTCGTGGTGGGCGGCGGCAATTCCGCCGCGGCAGATGCCCTCCTTCTCAGCCGCGTGGCGAAAAAAGTGATCCTCGTCCACCGCAGAGACACACTGCGGGCCACCAAGATCTATCACGAGCCGCTGGCACAGGCCGAAAACGTGGAATTCCGTTGGAACAGCGTCGTTTCCGCGCTGCTTTCCGGGGACAGGCTGACCGGCGTCCGCCTGCGGGACACCGTCACCGGTGAGGAAAGCGTGGTGGACTGCGACGGCGTATTTGTCAGCGTGGGCCGACAGCCCGCCACGGCGCTGGCGGTGGGTCAACTGGCGCTGGACGGCGGCGGCTATATCGTGGCCGGAGAGACCACGGAAACCAGTATTCCCGGCGTTTACGCCGTGGGCGACGTGCGGACGAAGCCCCTCCGTCAGGTGGTCACCGCCGTGGCGGACGGCGCGGTGGCAGTCCACATGGCGGAGAAATATATCGCGGAAAACCGATAAGGGAGGTAGATTGAAAAAGCCATGTTTAAGGTCAGGCCGGATACGACCGCAGTGGGGATGCCGACATATCTGCAAGGCAAACTGCCAGAGTGATGGCAGGTAAGATAACCCATGTAAGATCGGGAGATATGTTGTCTCTCCATATCCAGTCCACGCAACAGTGAGCAACTGAACACAAAACACAGCCGCAGATGTACTCTGCGGCTGTGCTTTTATGCGTAGTATACCGCGTGACAAGCGGTTTTACTGTGACGGCGTCACATAATTTGAGGAAATCGGCTTCGAGGCAGCTTTTGGCGCACAAGCCCTTTATGGTTGTTGACAGAGAAAAAAATATAGGTATAATAAAAGCAAAATAATCAGATTCATTCTTGCATTTGGAGAGTTGGCGGTATGCCAAAATATGCAGAGGAGATATTGGCCGTCGTAACGGAGCTGCAGCAGCATCCCAAGGCGGAGCAGGTGTTCCTGGAGATGAAAAAAGGGAGCATCCCAGCATCGCTCTGGGTACGGTATATCTGCCCCCATGCCGGGAGCAGGAAAAGACAATCTTATGGAGGAGAAGTATCATGAACGCTAACGTATCTCTTCTGCTCAACGAGCAGATCAATAAGGAGTTCTACTCCGCCTATCTGTATCTGGACTTTGCCAACTACTACGCCGCCGTCGGACTGGACGGCTTTGAGAACTGGTACCGGGTACAGGCGCAGGAGGAACGGGATCACGCCATGCTGT
>OHGL01000671.1_pt1 | contig 11138 bp, 7 predicted proteins | sample 1567731 | NCBI WGS metagenome assembly OHGL01 (sample SAMEA3879606, study PRJEB24766) | human gut metagenome | biome: human-associated habitat; feature: feces | place: USA | collected 1985/1987 | reverse complement strand
CAGTTAACCGGATCCGACGCATTGGAGTTCGCCGGGTCAAACTTATCCAATTCGGATGTCTTGAATCCAAAGTAACGGATCGCACGTGCATAACCATTGTCGTTGTTCAGGCGTGCCTGAATCCGGTAACCTACCACCGTGTCATCATCCAGATTCTCCAGCTGGTTTGCAATACTCTGATAAGTACTGTTGTCTCTCAGATCCTTAGCCTTGATCGTCGTTGTAGCGATGGCATCATTGACCGGCTACGGAAGAGATGGCAGGGCGTTGCTGATGGGAAGCTGCACACCGCCCAGTACAAAGGGAAGTTCGTTCTTAAATCCAGACAGGTTCTCACCTTTTCCGTCCTCTGCGGCACCGTTCTTATAAAAGGATGCCGTATAGTCGTATGCTGCACGGACCTCCAGATAATAGGAGTCCGCCGTCAGGGCATTGTTAGCAAGATGGAAGTTCTCATTGGTGATCACATACTGCTTTGTCGCATCCGTTTCATTCAAGTATTCATCTGAGATGGAACTTTTATTGTGTAACGGGTTTGTATCATCCAGAGTGAAACTTCCCACAAAGAGTCCCTTGTTGTTGGTTCCCTGATACAGGCAGAATTCCAACTGGTCCAACACATCTGTTTCGACATTGGATTTTCCATCTTCTGTCGTCATCTCCATGCGGGCTGTAAAGCTTGCATTGATATTATCTCCCACACGAACCAGGTTGATGGTGGCAGCCTCATCTTTATAGGAGATTGTGGATGCCACATAATCACCCAGGTATACGTTGGTAAATCTCTTCGAATCTGTCGGATCCTTTGCAAATCCGGTTGCGAAGATCCGGTAGTTCGTATTAGCCTTCAATCCATTTGCTTGAATCTCAACCGCTATTGCATCCGTAAACTTCTTATAATAATTTGAATCTGTAATCGTCCAGGTTCTGCGGTAGTTTCCGCTGCTCTCCAGTGTAACCTTCAGCGGATAATCCTGAGAGATTTCAAGATCCAGGTTCTTCGGTTTAATCATAACACGGCCCCAGATCATATTCTGATGTGTATAAATCTTGCCGACATTCTCCTGTGCATTGATCAACTTATCATTGTAGTAGTTCTGCTGATCCTTCTCATCCGCATGGACAAAATAAATCAAAGAATCACCCTGGTCATCCATACGGAACGGATCCGAATAATCCGTCTCTATCTGAACATTCTTTTCGTTATCATAATAGGTCGCCGTTGTCTTAGCTGTATAGGTCTCATTGCGCTCAATCTTTCCCTGCTCCAGGTAGATCGCTACGTTGTTCGTGCTGGTGGACTCGATGGTCTTGACACATTCTGTTCCTTTGTAAATCTTATAGACATACTTGGTCAGTGCATGGTTCGGGTCACTCACGATCGGCTGGGAAAGCTCGAAATAGCCGCCATTATTAACACTTACCTTCGGTTTATCCAGAGACGGCTTCTGTTTCAGGGTCTTCCACTTCTGGGTAACATCCTTTTTCACATTGGCCCCTGCCAATTTCATGGTCACGGTGTAGCTTCCGTCTGCCAGATCATTTTCGGATAATCCAGCTACATTGTCATCCTTCATATCGATCTTATAGGATGTCTTGCCGCTTGAAAGAGTATACTCCTTCGGTCCAAATACCGTATTGCCCTCTTTATCCGTGATCGTGAGGGTTGCGGATGTAACCAGTGCATATTCCTTCTTATCGATGGTAAAGGAAAATCCGGTTGTTGTCGCATTCTCCAGATTCAGGATGATACCCGTAGAATCTGTATAGAAGAGACGGTTGATAAAGTCCTTGGTACCACCGGAGCTGTTTCCATTCTCAGAAAGACTGTAGCCGGATGATACAATCAGACGGTACTGTGTATCTGCATTCAGATTTTTGACATTGAATGAGTATGTTTCATCTGCCGAGAAAGTAAGATTCTCTGCCTTATCCATATCATCAATCAGGACATCCACAGGAAGTCCGGTTGAAACATCGATTACTTTAATTGAACCGGTATCTGCCTCCAGTACACCATCCTCATCAATGACGGTGATCATACCGCTTGCATTCGCTGAATCCACATCAAAATTGCTCAGCGAGATGGTCGCCTGCTCGGTTGCCTGGTTCTGGGGAATGGAACCGTTCGCACCATCGCCGCCCAGCTTACCGTTGCTTCCGGCACTTCCGTTTTTACCGCTGGAACCATCGGATCCGTCATCGCCATCGTCTCCGGATGCGCCTTCTTCACCGTCCACACCGTTCTCACCGAGTTCTCCGGATACTCCGGCTGCTCCATTTTCTCCGTTCTCGCCTGCCTGACCGGCTGCACCATCCTCACCGATCTCACCATCTTCACCATCTACTGCGGTAAATTCAAATTCCGGCGGAACCCAGTCCTGGGCGGACTGGACTTTGATGTTGTCATCCGCATCCATCAGAAGTTCCCCCAGTGTCAGGCGGGCATCTCCCTGTGCATCGGAGATCACTTTGTTATCAAAGCTAAGAGTCGAACCGTCACCGGCCGTTGCTTTGGCACCAGCTGCGATTCCCTGCCAGGCTGTATTCTGGGTAGAAAGACGGATAATTCCATCTTCCAGATATTCAACCTCCACACCACCGGTGGTATCTTCCATCATTCCGTTGACGGTCTCTACCTTCAGGTCATCGGAATATACGTAATATTTATCATCGCTTAATTTCCAGACGAAGTTGTCAAAGGGAATCGAAGTTCCGTTGTTCTCCGCTGTAAATCCGGTGCCGTTGGATGTCAGCACCGTGCCCGCATCAAAGGAGTATGTGTTGACCAGGCCGCCGTTGACATCGTCCAGATTCAGGACTACGCCCGATGTCATCGCACTCATGGATCCGTCCTGATAATGGACAAAACTGTCCTGATCGACTGTATATTTGGTTCCACGGATGTCTTTGAATACTGCTTCATCCGGATATGTCTTCTTATATTTGGTTCCGGCTGAGAAATAAACCGGCTCTGCGGTCAGACCTTCCTCGGTTTCTGCCACATTGACAATGTATCCATCGCCCTCAAAGGAGGACGCCATACTTCTGTTTCTCACGACCCCCGTTGTCACAGCGCCGGTCAATGCCGCCACGGACAAAAGGGTAGTCACGATAAGACTTTTGTACTTCGCCATAACTGTTCTCCTCTTTTGCATTTCTGCTTTGTTTGCTGTTATCTATCACTTTTTGTATATTTTTCGGTAATCTGTATCAGCTTTCCGCTGTTGACCAATTCCTGCATCAAGCGGTTCATCTGGTTGCTCAGACCTTCTTTTTCATGCAGCACTGTGAGTACTCTGCCTTCTGCGTATTCCTGTGTGAAATCCCAATGCTGCGTCGGCTCCGGGGTCGGCGATTCCTCCTGCTCTGGCGTATCTGATATTACCTCGCCATTTTCAACTTCTCCATTCCCAGCGCTTTCAATTCCATCATTTCCACTTCCAGCGCTTTCGTTTGTCGCATTTTCATCCGCTTCCGCTATCTCTGAGCCGTCGGCTGAAAATCTCTCCGGCCACATCTCCCGAAAGACCTCCGGGGCTGTCTCGGCTGGCTGCCCTGGCTCTCCAACTGCGTCATTCGCCTGATTTGAACCATCATTTCCAGCTTCGCCTTCTTCTCCTTCATTAACAGCTGCCCCATTTTCCGGGTCAGCGATTCCTTTTGAAGAAAGATTCAATTCTTCTGTAAACGGATCCGTCAGAGATTTAGCACCTATAAGCAAATCCACTTTACCATCATATAAAAGCGGTCCACCTGTCTGGTCGGTCACCGTCTGTATATCGACCGCATTGTTCTCCCTGGCCTCTTCCGGCGTGCATCCAAAAATGCCGCTTCATACGCCAGATCTACATCGATTCCACTCAGCTCTCCACTTACCGGATCCTCCTGATAATACGGTGGATCGCCGCTCTGGATTCCCACCCGCAGAACCCCGGATGCCCGGATGTTTTGCAGGTCCTCCGGCAGATCGCCCGGCGCGTCTTTCACATATAATATGCTTCCGTCCGACGGTGTGGCTTCTTCTCCCGTCTGGGATGCGCCATGGCCGCACCCGGAAAGAAATACGGCTGTGGCCATCATCGCAGCCGTCACGACGGGAAGTTTCTGACAGACACGCCTGAACCATCCTCGGCTTTTTTTGTGTTCTTTCTTATATAAGTATAAGTACATTTCTTATCTTCTCACCTCTGCTATCTTTTTTACTGCCTTTCTGTCATAGTCAGATGGAATATTTAATTTATGACATGCGAAAAAAATGTCAGTGACACCTCTCGCAGACATTTTTCCTTTTTCATATTCGCCGCCGCTGTGCCACGTATCGTTCGATCGTTCCAGCCATCGTTCTCATCTTTCAAACAAAAAAAAGCATAAATCATTCTCTTAAAAGACGGTCTTTCCGAAAACCTTTCTAATAAAAGAAGTTTATGCCATACCCAGTAGTCTAAAATATCCTTTTTCTTCAAACATTTCGGGCAACCAGGTTCAAAAATCTTATTTAATTCACTCATACTCATATCCCTGTCTAGCCCCCAGATAGAAGTGAATCCATAGGTACCATTTCCGTCCACAGGATCGATTTTCCACTTTTTCCACTATCTTTCTATATAATATCACGGTGTTTTGCAGATGTCAATTTGGGGGTTGAATAAATAATAACTGAATTCGGCGTTTTCATTACAGCTCAGGCGTCATTCATAACTCTTTGTAAAAAATGACGAAATTTATTTTGAGAACACTGCATTGCACTTTATTTTACTTTACCCTATAATGTTTATAAAAACAATCCAATTCTTACAGTCATAAAAGATACGGAACGACTGCCCTGGCAGCCATATCCTATTTTGATATCATAAAGGAGATAAGCAAATGAAATTATCCCTCGGAATCGACATCGGCAGTTCCAGCACCAAGGCGGCGGCGCTGGATGAGCATGGCACTCTGCTTGGTACGCTTCAGGTTCACGCGGATGACCCGCGCACCTCAGCTTACGGTGTTCTAGGGCGTTTCCTGGATCAGCAGGGCGCTTCGTTTGACGATGTTGAAAAAATCGTCCTGACCGGGCTCGGTTCGACGTATTTCCATGAAAATATCTTCGGCATCCCGACCATCCATGCCCTGGAGCTGGATGCCATCGGGCGCGGCGGCTTATACCTGTCCGGGCTTGACGAAGCGCTGGTGGTCAGCCTTGGAACCGGCTCTGCCTTTATCCGCGCTTCCAAGACAAACGGCTTCCGTCATCTGGGCGGAAGCGGTGTCGGCGGTGGGACACTTGCCGGCATGGCGGAGCGCTTTCTCGGCGTCACCGACATTTTTGCCCTCTCAGAGATGGCGCTGCGCGGCAATAAGGCCATGGCAGATCTCCGCATCGCCGACGTACAGGAAGAAGATGTCCCGGGACTTGCCGCCGACTTAACCGCTGCCAATTTTGGGCGAATCAAAAGCGGCGCCTCGGATGCTGACCTGGCTGCCGCTCTTTTCAATATGATTTATGAAAATGTGGGTGTGATGGCGTCCCTGGCGCTCAGCCAGGACACCACCCGAAATGTCGTCCTGACCGGTTCTCTCGCCAGCCTTGCACCTGCTGCAAAGACCTTTGACATTTTCAATCAGATGCACGATGTCTTTGGAATCGACTATATCATTCCGCCTCATCCGTCTTTCGCCACGGCAGTCGGAGCACTTTTATGTGATCCTCTGCCGGAGAAGTAAGATCACGGACGGCTCCCAGCAGATCGGAGGCTGCGATCAGGGCGCTTCCTGCGAAGATAAAAAAGTCTCCCAGATTAAAGACGACCTTTTCCAGGTATTTACACCGGATGCTGAAATAATCTACCACATAACCGCGTTTGAGGCGGTCATACAGGTTGCTTAAACCACCCGCCGTGATGAGGGCAAAACCGATCCGATCGGCTTTTCTGCCTTCGTCCCGGCACAGTAACCATGTCAGAATGCCCGCTGCCGCCGAGGTAAAGACAACCGGCACCATGCGGACCAGTTCTTTCTTTTCTTTTTTTACCCCAAAACAGAAACCGTCGTTGTGATTGCGGTACAGGCGGATCTTTCCATGACTTTTTTCCATGTCGCGCGGAAAATCTTCCGGTTTCTGGGCTTCTATGTTTTCCTTGCAGAAATAATCGATGCCGAACAGGGCAGCTATCATATACAGGTATTTTTTCATAAGGGCACCTCCTCATATAATTGTCATTATCTAACTTATATTTATTATAACAAGTTTTTCCGACAGAGTATAGGGAAGCTTTCGTATTTTACCGCATATCTTATCTTAAATTCTAAAAAATCTCTATGGAAAACGCTATGAATTGCTCTTCTCTTCCAGACAACCAAACCGCCGATTTTATCGAACGTTTTTTTCCTTTTACCTATAACCAGATTTTGGAAAATGATTCCGGCTGCTATGATTTTGTCAATCATGAGTATGTGATCTGGCACCGGTCTCTGGCTGAGGCGCTGCCGCTCTCAGTCCAGCAGTATGGCTATGACTCGATCCCGAATCTTTATACCATATTAGATACATCCAGCCTGGACAGCGCAGGAATTTCCCGGACCGCAGAACAGACATTTCTGGGAAATAAGGGGCGCGGGGCGCTGATTGGGATTGTGGATACGGGGATCGATTATACAAATCCCTTGTTACGCAATCCGGATGGAAGCACGCGCATCGCCGCCATCTGGGATCAGACGGTTCCGGGCGCGGGGCTTAGCACGCCGGATCCGATCGATGCGCTGCACTACGGAAGTGTCTACCAGCGTTCCCACATCAACGAGGCGCTGCGCTCGGAAGATCCGCATTCCATCGTCCCCACCTCGGATCCTCTCCGCCACGGCACGCAGATGGCGCTGGTCGCCGCCGGTTCCGAAGATGCCGATGCTTTTTTCTCCGGGGCGGCGCCGGAATCGGAACTGGTCGTTGTCCGCTTGAAACCAGCCAGAACCTATCTTCGCGATTTTTTTCTGATCCGCGAGGATGCCATCGCCTTTCAGGAGGACGACATCATGCTTGGAATCAAGTTTCTTCTTTATATTGCCAGGCAGGAGAAAAAGCCCCTTGTGATCCTGCTGGGTCTTGGCACCAATACCGGAAGCCACAGCGGCACTTCGCCGCTTGGTCTGTATCTGAACAGCCTGTCGCGCGCCAGCGGGCAGATTCTGGTCGCCGCCGGAGGCAATGAAACCGGGCGCGGGCACCATTTTCGCAGTGTATTTCCTGCTTCCACCTCCTATGAGGATGTGGAACTGCGGGTCGGTCCCGACGAACGGGGATTTACGCTGGAACTGTGGGCGCGTGAATCGGAGCTTTACAGTGTCGGATTTTTATCCCCATCCGGCGACGAAACGGGACGCATCCGGCTCTCCGGCGACGAAGAACGCCGGATTCCCTTTCTTCTGGAAGGAACGACCATTCACCTCAACTATACCAGCTCCGAGCTGGCGACCGGAAGCGAACTGATCCTGATGCGCTTTGATGCCCCCGCCGCCGGAATCTGGAAAATCCGCGTCTACCACACGCTCTCGATTCAGGGTGAATACCATATGTGGCTGCCGGTGCACGGCTTTATCTCGGATGAAACCTTCTTTCTGCGCCCGGATCCGGACACAATCATCACCGATCCGGGCAATACAGCAGCCATCATCACCACCGCCGCCTACAGCCACCAGACGGGCGGGATCTATCTGCATTCCAGCCGCGGTTTTACCCGCACCAGAACTATCAAGCCCGACCTTGCCGCCCCCGGCGTCCGGCTCCCGCTTCCCGATTATCAGGAGGTAACCGGAACCTCATTTGCCGCCGCCATGACCGCCGGAGCCGCCGCGATCCTGCTCTCCTGGTCTGCCTATACGCCATCAGCCCCGCGGATCAACACCTCGATTGCCAAGGCATTTCTGATCCGCGGGGCTGACCGCCGAAATTCCATCGAATATCCCAGCCGGGAGTGGGGGTATGGGACGTTAAACCTATATAACTCTTTTTTATCCATGAGAAGTTAATTAACTTCTGCTGTTTTCTCTTCACACACAAATTGCTTTTCCAGATCCTTACATCGCTAACTTTCACCACATCCTTGACACCGTTCACCGATCATGTTCCTGAAAAGCTATTATCCCCGCATCTCTATCCGCGGACCGCCCTTCTTCTCCAGATACGGGCGCGTGATCACAACGGAGCCGATATTCGGATCTTTCGGGATCTCATACATGATATCCATCATAAAATCCTCTAAAATTGCACGCAGCGCACGGGCACCCGTATCTTTTTCCAGCGCCCGCTCGGCGATCCACTCCAGTGCATCGTCCTCAAACACCAGTTTGACCTCATCCAGCGCCAGCAGGCGCTCATACTGCTTGAGGATCGCATTTTTCGGTTCTTTCAGAATCCGCATCAGCAATTCCTTTGTCAGCCCCTGCAGGCTCACAAGCACCGGCAGACGTCCGAGAAACTCTGGAATCATGCCAAAATTCCGCAGATCTTCCGTTGTCACCTGGCTCAAAATATCCGGATCATTGTCAAATTCATCCTTCAAATGGGAGTTGAAGCCCATCGTGGAACGCTTTTTCAGGCGCTCCTTGATGATATCATCCAATCCCGGAAACGCGCCGCCACAGATAAACAGGATGTTGTTCGTATCCACAGTCGCCATCGGCGTGAGTGCATTCTTCTGGTTTGAGCCGACCGGCACCTCTACCTGGCTGCCTTCCAGAAGTTTTAAAAGCTCCTGCTGTACCGACTCACCGCTGACATCGCGGCTCATCGTATTTTTCTTTTTCGCAATTTTATCGATCTCATCGATGAAAATGATGCCGTGCTCAGCTTTCTCCACATCATTTCCAGCCGCTGCCAGAAGCTTGGAGACTACGCTTTCTATATCATCTCCGATATATCCAGCTTCCGTGAGCGCCGTCGCATCCGCGATCGCCAGCGGCACATCCAAAAGCTTCGCCAGCGTCTTGACCAGGTACGTTTTTCCGCTTCCGGTCGGTCCCAGCATCAGGATGTTGGATTTCTCAATCTCCGGCTCGCCGCCCTGCATCTGCATTCCCTGTGCTGCCGCGTTTTCCGCCTTTTTTTCCGTATTTTCATTTGCCCGAAGCTCGTCCTGCTGCCGGAGAATCACGCGCTTATAATGGTTGTAGACTGCCACTGAAACTGCCCGTTTCGCCCGCTCCTGTCCAATCACATACGCATCCAGCTGCGCCTTGATCTGGTGCGGTGCCGGAACATCCTTCATCGTCAGAAATTTCTCCGCGTCTTTTGCCTTGCTCTTTTTCTTGATCTTATTTTTCTCTGGAATCTCTGTATTCGGCATCTGCATGCCCGCAAAATCATTGAGATTCATGTTCATAAACGGCATATTTTGAAGCTTGGAAAAGTCCATGCCCGACTTTGAAATCGAGTCAAATGCTTTCTGCATACACTCATGGCAGAAATTCATCCCGCCCGGCATCGTGATCATCTCTCCCGCCTTGCTCTCCGGGCGGCGGCAGACGTAGCAGATTTTCTCGTAATCATCCGAATGATCTGTACTGGTTTTATTTGTATCTGTTTCGTTTATATTGGTTGTCGTATCTATATTCTGGTTATCACTCATATTTTTATATTTCCTCCAATCTGAAAGCACCTTTTCATTTTATCATAGCTTGTGAAAAACGTAAATCATAACAGCAGCCGTCATTTCATTTTAAAAATAGAAAAATTTCCTATGAAACAAAAAGACAGATGAATCACCGCCCTCTCTGATTACAAGAGGATCTACCGGCGGTTCACCTGCCTTCTTTTCTATATCTTCCTGATTTTATTCATTTCCGCTTCGTAACAGTTCCGTATCTTCACCGTTACGGGCAAATATCCATTCCAGCCCACTTCGCTGATGGGGTATTTTCTATCTTCCCAGTTTTCTCTGCGGACTTGCCTGTGATTCACTCTGGCTCTCGTTCTGGCTATCCTGGCTCTGCGGCATATCGCTCTTGGAGCCCAGTGTAATCTGTACGTTTCTCTCGACATATTTGCCATTTTCCAGACTCTGTACCGTCATGGTAACGGTGGAACCTGCCTTATAGTAAGTCAGCAGTTTCTTGAGATCATCACCATTCTTTACCTTCTCACCGTCAAACTTGGTGATAATATCGCGCTCCCGCAGATCCGACCTGGATGCCGCGCCGCCCGCAACAATCTTGTATACATAGATACCTTCCGGCATGCCATACGCCTGCGCCATCTGGCTGTCGATATTCTGAAGCTGGATTCCCAGATAGCCCTGCTCATTCTCATCGACAGCTACCTTCGTCGTCTTCGTCATCAGGTCGCTGATAATATCCTTTGCCTGTGAAATCGGGATCGCATAGCCGATGCCCTCAACACTGGTGTCCGAATACTTCGCCGCATTGATACCGATAACTTCACCGTTCATATTTAAAAGTGCGCCGCCGCTGTTGCCTGGGTTGATCGCCGCATCAACCTGCAGAAGTGTCCGCTCTACGTCGTTGATGGTTAGCTTTTTATTTAAAGCGCTGACATAACCGACGGTAACCGACTGCCCCTGTCCCAGTGCGTTACCGATTGCCACAACACCCTGTCCCAGCTTCAGGGAATCAGAATCGCCCAGATCGGCTGCCTTAATCTGTTTTCTCGTTTCTTCCGGTATATCCGAAAGCTGTACGGCAATGACTGCCAGATCCGAATCGGAATCAGTACCTTTGACCGCTGCCTTAACGCTCTGGTTATCAATAAAGGTAACCGAAAGTTCCTCGGAATCTTCAACGACATGGTTATTGGTAATAATCAGAAGTTCCGTGTCATTCTGTCCGGCAATGATTCCGGAACCGCTGCTCGGCACCTCGTACTGCTGCTGACCAAACAGCCAGTTGTCCTGTGTATAAATCATCTTGTTGTTGATCGCTACAACGGACGGCATCGCTTTCTCTACAATCGAAGAAACATCGTTGCCAATGGAGGTCTGCGTTTTAGTGCCCGCATCTGCCTGTGTCTCCTGAGAAACCTGACCGATCGTTTCCTGTGCGGTCTCACCCGGAAGAAGTCGGTTTGAAAGTGCATTCACGCCGACCATGGTTCCGCCTGCCACACAGCCAAACAAAATGCCCGACATCACAAGTGCCGCAAT
>OHGL01000663.1_pt1 | contig 11304 bp, 6 predicted proteins | sample 1567731 | NCBI WGS metagenome assembly OHGL01 (sample SAMEA3879606, study PRJEB24766) | human gut metagenome | biome: human-associated habitat; feature: feces | place: USA | collected 1985/1987 | reverse complement strand
AGTTTATATAGTGGGTTATTGGCTGTTGCACGTTCGTCCGGACATTCCGGGTAGCCGAAACTTCCGTTCCATTCGGGATAAGTACCGGCTGTAGATTGTCGGAGGAAAGTATTGGCATTGCTAAAGTCACCCACTTCACGATCCATTTGTGAAGCATAAGTACGCGTACCTAAAGTCAACCATTGAGTTGGATTGGCTTCAATATTGGCACGTACAGAATAGGTCTTGTTGGCTGTATTGTCTACAATACCTTCATTATCCTGATAGCGGGCTGACAATAGGAAACGAATTTTGTTAGATCCTCCTGAGACTGAAAGGTTATGTTCGTGTATCATACCTCCTGAGTATAATTCTTTCAGCCAGTTGGTATTTGGGTATGCGATGTAATTAGGAACACCGTTTTCATTTACTCCATTGGGATCTTTTGATTTCTCTCTCCACAAATCGATATACTTTTGGTCAAAAAGAGTACCGGAGCCAACATTTTCGCAAGATTCGTTCATTAATTCCATATAATCCGCATAGTTACTCATCGTTTCGATCATGCGTGTCGGGCTGTTGAAAGAGATGCGTCCACTATAGTTTACCTGTATTTTGTCTCGATCACCGCTTTTTGTTGTGACTAAGATGACTCCATTGGCAGCACGGGCACCATAAATAGCACAGGAAGCTGCATCTTTTAGAATAGAGATATTTTCTATGTCCTGAGGGTTAATAGCATTCAATGAACCTTCCATACCATCTATGATAATCAAAGGTGAGGCATTATTCATTGTGCCGTTACCACGTACCCGTAAGGTTGTGTTATCTTCTCCCGGCATTGCCGAGCCTGAACTGGCTTGAAGTCCCGGACTTAGACCGGCTAATGCCGAAGATACTGTCGTAATGGGGCGTGATTTAGTTTGTTCTTCAAAATCAACGGAAGATACGGCACCTGTTAAATTGGCCTTTTTCTGTGTGCCATATCCAACTACTACTACCTCATCGAGTGTTTTGCTGTCTTCTTCCAATTGGATGTTGAAAGACACCTGGTTGCCACTTACTTTGACTTCTTTATTAAGATAGCCGATGTAAGAGATTTGCAGTGTTGCGTTGGACGGTACTTCGAGACTAAATTCTCCGTTCAGGTTTGTGATGACGCCAATAGTTTTATTACCTTTCACAATGACGTTGGCTCCGATAATCGGTTCTCCATTTGCATCTTTTACAATACCTTTAACCGTTCTGCGCTGTTGGGGGACTGCTGTGATCGCATCTCCGTTTTCAACTGTCTCTTGTGAAGAAACAGCCCAAGCGCTACCGCTTAAAAGCATTATTAACGATGTACTTACAAGTACCCTTTTAGAAGATAAGGGTAGCAAATGTAATTTGCTTTTTCTCATAATACTTTAGATTGAGTTAATAAAAGTGTTAAATACACCACAAAACTACGGTAACTGATCTGATCCGATGTGATACTTTTATTCTCAATAAGGACACTAATTATTCATAGTCAATTTGGAGTCTGCCTTAATCCGTATTTCCTATATGTCTTTTATGTACAAAATTTTGCGATAGGATACTTAATTAGATAGAAATATTGGACATAATTTGTTCTTTTTCATTATCCGTATACTATTAAACTTTACAAAATATGAATAACATGGTTGAACTATGTCGTGGAAGAGCCCCCTCTATGCTATTTTTGTTCGCAATATAGGCACTAATTGTTCTTAACTAAGTAGAAGTTCCAGAAGAACTTTGGCGATGTCGCTGGAGAAAGAACGTATTGAAAAGGAACATATTGAAGAGATGAACCAAGCTAAACTACGATTCTTTACCAATGTGAGCCATGAGTTTCGTACTCCTTTAACTCTTATTATAAGTCAGGTAGAGCTTATGTTACAAAAGAATACGATACCTCCATCTTTGCATAATAGTATTTTCAGGATAAGGAAGCATGCCCAACAAATGAAACTTCTAATTTCAGAATTGCTTGACTTTCGGAAATTCGATCAGAACTATATCCAATTAAAACTATCGGAACAAAGTCTGAATACATTTTTAGAAGAAGTCTATCTTTCTTTTTCTGCTTATGCCTCTCAGAAGTCCATTTCTTACCATCTGAAGCTGTTGGAGCAGGATATATCTATTTGGATAGATGACTGGCAAATGCGAAAAGTTTTGTTTAATTTGCTTTCGAACGCATTTAAACATGTTCCGGATAAAGGAGAAATAAGCATATTAACCTCTACCACACCGGATCAGGTTGTTATTGCAGTTAAGGATTCCGGGAATGGCATTAGTAAAGAAGAACAGGAACGGATATTCGATCGTTTTTATCAGGCGGACAATCGGAATAAAGCGCTTCATGTTGGCACTGGTATCGGACTCGCATTAACGAAAAGTATCATTCAGCTACATCATGGTACAATTGAGGTAGAAAGTGAGTTAAATGAAGGAAGCTGTTTTATTGTGAAGTTACCTAAAAACCGTGATTGTTTTGAAAAGGATACTGAAGTCGTTTTTCTGGAATCTCCGGAAAAGGAACCTATGGTACAAGAGAATACCATACCGGATGAGAATTTTATGAAAAAGGATGATTCTACATTCGAAACTCCCTTGATAGATGAACGGGAAGGGAAACGGAAAGTATTATTGGTAGAAGATAATGTGGAGCTTTTGCAGGTACTCAAAGAAATATTTTCATCACTTTATCAGGTGGTGACGGCTGCTAATGGCGAGGAGGGACTGAAACAGGCTTTTGCAGAAGTTCCCGATTTGATAGTGAGTGATGTTATGATGCCGGTAATGACAGGAACGGAGATGTGCCTGAAAATAAAGAATAACATAAACCTGTGTCACATTCCGGTTGTGTTGTTGACAGCACTTGACACTGTAGATCAAAATATAGAAGGGCTACGCCGTGGAGCAGACGATTATATCACCAAGCCTTTCAATGCAAAAATCTTAATAACCCGTTGCAATAATTTGATTCGTAACCGCTTGTTGATGCAAAGCCGTTTTGCCAAAGATCAGATTTTAGAAATCAACCTGTTGGCAGCTAATCCAATAGATAAAGGTTTCTTGGATAGAGTGATTAAGGTGGTAGATAAACATATTGATAATGAGGATTTTGATATTGGTATGTTATGTCAGGAACTTGGAATGGGGCGAACATTGTTGCACACCAAATTTAAAGCATTGACAGGGATGACACCCAATGAATTTATTCTAAATCACCGGTTGAAAATAGCATCGCTGATGTTAAAGAACGAACCTTATTTACAGGTAGCGGAAATATCCGATAGATTAGGTTTCGGTTCTCCACGCTATTTCAGCCGTTGTTTTAAAAATCAATATAACGTTACTCCGATGGAATATCGCAAAGGAGCTAAACAGGAAAATCTTAAATGACCTAAGGCGGATACCAGATAAGGGGAATAACATCTGAAAGTAAATTTATGCTCGTAAAGAAGACTATTTAATCAATATGGACTCATGGTCTATTTAAATAGCTGGATTAAAAAGAATCTGATGATAGGTAAGAGAAAAGAGGCTTTGCCGTAATATCGCCAAAGTTCTTCTGGAACTTTTTTCGCGCCAGATAAAATAGGTCACTGAAATGCTGATAGTGATGTAACTGAGCCATGCCCACCAAGTAAGGTACCATGGGGTATTGATATGTATTTGTAATAAGATCTCCTGTGCTTTGCGCATTTTCAGGGAGTTGCCTTTTTGCCGTACGTGTAACACGTAGTCTCCAGGATCCAGATTGGTGTATTTCAGGCTTGTTTGTGAGGTGAGTGACCATTGCTTGTCAAAACCTTCTAACTGATACTCATACCAAGTATTATTCAGTATATCCACATAGTTGGAAGAAGCAAACTCAATAGTCAGGTTATTTTGGGTGGCATTTAGATTTATTTCCCGGACAAAAGGGAGCCCTTCTGTCAGTATACGACTTTTGTCATCCGGACTTATCCGTGCGTTGTTGACGGATAAACTTGAAAAATAGAATTTAGGTTTGGGATATTCTTTGTTCAGGTCTTTCTCCAGAAAAGAACTAAGCCCGCCTGTACCTCCGATAAATATAGTATGGTCACTACACATCCATACACCACAACCATTAATGATGGATGAAAGGGACAGTCCGTTATCCAGTTCAATGGAACGGAATGATTCGGTGGTTGGATTAAACAGTGTGATACCCCGATCACTTGTGATGAGTATGTTGTCTGTCGAAGTCTGTAGAAGATTATAGCAATAATTACTGAGTAATTGGTTCTGCTCGGGAGTATAGTTGATGCAGGTCTGAGTTTGTTCGTTATAACAAAAAAGTCCTGAACCTAAAGTGGCGATATAAAGATATTGATTGTTACCTTTCAAAATCTTGCTGATGCCGAACTGTCCAATGGATGCAGGCAGACTGAATGATTTGACTTCTTCAGGGTGTTTCAGATTTATACTATATAAGTTAGTACCTGCCGACAACCAGAGAAAACCTTTGGGATCAATGGTGAAAGTTTGATAGTAATATCCGTCATAAAGCAAGCGGAATTCATTTGTATCGGGATTCATGGAAAAAACTCCGTTACGAGCGGAAACGATTAACTGGTCGTTATAGAAAGATACTTGGAAGATAACATCATTGGGCTCTTTGAGGCCTTTTGTGGAATGATTGAGGTAGTTGTAAAAACGTCCGGTCTTGCGGTCGAACCGGGAGAGCCCTCCCATATGTGTACCGATATATAAGCAGTCTCTTTTAGGGTCGTAACAAATACTTTTCAGATTATTGTGGGGCAGTGAGTTGGGGCCTCCGGCAGTGTAAGTGGTGAAATGTCCCGCTTGTCGGTCTAAGCATGCCAATCCACCACCATCGGTGCATATCCATAGGTGGTGATCTTTGTCCTCGGTCATAGCCCCGGCGAACGGGTAGTTGAGACAGTCGCTACGATCGGGATTATAAGTGTAGTAATTGAATGCGTTGTTATCCGGGTTAAAGTAGTTGACTCCTCCATAATAACTACCTATCCAGATAGTGCCTTGTACATCCTGATAGAGTGAAAATATAGAAGAATGGCTGAGTCCTCCCGGGCGTTGTTCTTGCTTGATGAGGCTGTAGGTTTGGGTGCTTGGATCATATTTTTGTAAACCGTCGAAGGTCCCGAACCAGATGTTTCCTTGCTGATCTTCTACAAATTCACGTATTTGTTCGCTGGAAATGCCGTTTGGTGATGAGGGGTCATAAGGAATGCGGTTGATTCGTCCGTTCCGGTTGATACGGTATAGCCCTTGTGTACGGCAGCCTACCCAAAGTTCCTGACAGGAGCTTTGAAAAATACGATAAACATCTACTTTAGGGATCAGGCATTGAACCCTCCCTTTGTTTTCCGTGGTATATAGACCTTCTTTGGCACCGATATAAAACCTGTTGCCATTTATCGTCAGATAGTTGATGGATGATATACCTGTTTTTAATTGAAAGTCTAATTGATTGTTTTGGGGGTTGTATCGGAAAATAGAGTCGTGTCCGGCACACCATATCTCACCGGCATGAGATGTTAGAGCATAGACAGATCCTTGACGTAGACGTTCGAAAGTCTCTTTACGAATATCGTATTTCAGTAAAGCATGGTCAACGATCAGAAACACATCTCCGTTTTGACTCCCTGTAATGGCACTAACCTCATTCCCTATCAAGATTTTCTGATCCGGTCGATTTCCGTTTTGTATCCATGCCTTATAAACGGCCATCTTATTACTATTGTAGATGTTGACTCCTTCACGTGTACCAAACCACATTCTACCCAGCTTATCTTGATAGATAGCCATAACGGACGATTGCGAAAGACCTTCTTCTCTACCTATGTGCTTAAAATATCCGGCGTAAGATAATTGAACGATGAAAATACCGATCAAAGAAAAGGCTAATTTATGTCTATTCATAGTTATTCCGTATTTATAAACGCAAATATATAAATAACAGATAGATTTAATATATCAACTCTATGAAAAAAGTATATAAACAGAAATAAACCTCCCTGCTATGCAACAGATAGGGAGGCTTGTGGAGGAAATCGTAATTTTATCGGATGCTTTCCAGTATTTTCGGTTTCAGGATAGCAGTCCACAGATCGTAACCGTTCTGATTCATGTGCAATCCGTCCTGTTTGAAGATGTCTTTTCTTAGCTTTCCATTGTTGTCGTACAGACAGGAGGCTACGTCAATATAAGTGAGTCCCCCTCTCTTCGAAGCATATTCCTGAAGCAAAGCATTTATGATTTCATGCTTCGGAATCATCTCTTTGCGTGCGAGTGAAGGCTTATAGGAGAGAATAAATATCGGAATATCCGGATAGTCCCGTTGCAGGCGATTGGTCAGCAAGCGGAAGAAGTCGAATGTCTCGCCTACAGTCAGGTCCTCGGGAGTGCCTGCGAGGTCATTTTCTACGTAAATCACAATACTGCGGGGGTGATATCCCCGGGCGATTACATCATAATTGTAGAGCATATCCCGGAGCGCGGCACCTCCGTACGAACGCCGGAGAATCTTTAGCGGAGCCATGTCCCGATAGATATTATCCCACAAGTTAATGGAAGAACTGCCTAGAAAGAGTACGTCACAGGAGGTATCCTTCAGCATTTGGTTTTCTGTTTGGTATCGGTCTATTTCACTTTGATACCGGGTTATCCATTTCGTGGGGTCGGTGTGTCGGACGGGAAGATATCCGATGAAGCGTACTGAATCCTGTGGCGTCTGTGCCTCTGCCGGAATGCTATTCCAGCAGAGGAGAACTGTGCATAAAGCGATAAGTATTGATTTTATCATTTATTTCTTTACATTGAATCCCAGTTTTTTTAGTCCGTTTTGTACATCGGGATGGCTCATGAAGAGTTTCCACAATAGTCCTGTCCGGTAGTTTTCTATCATTACGGCTATCGGGCCTTGGTCGATGGCCAGATATCGCTTCGGATACCAATCGGCAGTTTCGCTGAAAGCGTCATAGAATCCGTAAGGACCGAATACTTTGTCTCCCATTTCGTACAGGTGATGCATTACTTGCAGTGACTGATCCGGTGTGTAGACAATAGAAGAGAGAGCGGCAGTGGGAGAGATGACTCCCCGGTCGTCACGTTCCAATGGTCCATGAGCAGCATATCCGTCCACGGAGTAACTGGCGGTCAGTCCCCAACAGTCTGGTCCGTAGCCTTTGTAGTGCTTCGGGTTGCGAATGCAGTATTCACGGTTTACCAGTGTGAGATTTCGCATTTCGTTAAAATAGCTCGGACAATACTCGTCTTTCAGCCCCACCGGATCGAGTCCGAGGAAAGAGTATTGTGCCCAAAATAACGGACCCGCTTCTCCACCCTGATAGCGGAGGTGCAGTTCGATGCCTTCTACCTTGTGGGGTGAAACGATGGCTCCGTTTTGTGCCCATCCTTCATGATAGACTGCTGCCGGTACTCCATGGGTAGGAGAAGCAGCGGCAAGGATATACATAATCAGACATTCATTGTAGCCATGTACCGGGAAATTCATTTCCCAGCCATATTCGGGACTCCAATGCCAATAAAGCACATTCTGTCCGCCATGGCGGTACCAGTTCCAGTCCACTTCCCGCCACAACTTGTCTATACGTCCGGCAAGTTTTTTTTCTTCCGCCGAGCCTTCTGCATAATATTGGTGTACGGCCAGCAGACCTTGCATCAGGAAGGCTGTCTCTACCAGGTCGCCTCCGTTATCCTTTTGTCCGAAAGGCTGTACATGTCCTGTCTCTCCGTTCCACCAATGCGGATATGCACCTTTAAAGCGGTCGGCTTTCTCCAGAAAACCGACTATTTTCTCCATACGCCGTAAGCCTTCTTCCCGGCTGACGTATCCCCGATCAATACCGGCCAGGATAGCCATAATTCGCCATCCATGTGATAGCGCTCGCGTGCCAGTCCGCTATTAGGTTCGGCAGCATCCCAGAAGTAGTTGAAGGTTCGTCGCTGGACGGTATCCATCAGAGCGTCATCTGTCAGTGATGTGGCAGACGAGGGCTTTTCTTTTGGCTTGCATGCTACAAAAAGAAAAAGAGCGAAGAGGACGAAGAGGAGCTTGCTGTTGTGAGTGACAAGTTGGATATTCATAATGATTTCTTGTTTGTAATGGTTTTTGTTTCACCACAGAGTAACACGGGGTTTCACTGAATTTTAATCTTTTGTTTATAGCATATTAAGAGAAAATCATCTCTGTGGAACTCTGTGTGACTCTGTGGTGAATCTTATTCTTTTCTATTCCCTTGTGTATCCGGTTCAATGCAGCGTAAACCGTGCTGTTTTCACATTCCGGCTATCCGGGCCTATCATCACGTCGAAATCGCCCGGCTCAGCTACAAACTTCAAGTCGGCATTGTAAAACTTCAACATTTCCGGAGCTATTGTAAAGCGGACGGTTCTTGATTCATTCGGTTGCAGATAGATCTTTTCAAATCCTTTCAGTTCCTTGACCGGACGGGTGACACTGCCCACCAAGTCACGGATGTAGAGTTGCACCACTTCACTGCCGGCACGGTCTCCGGTATTAGTTACGGTGACGGAGGCTACCAGTTCATTGTCCATTCCGATGGACGAACGGTTCAATGTGATGTCACTGAATCGGAAGGTCGTATACGACAGTCCGTATCCGAACGGATAGAGAGCATCATTGTCCACGTCAAGATAGTTGCTGCGGAATTTCTCGAACCATTTGCCTTCTTTCAGCGGTCGTCCGGTATTCTTGTGTGCATAATAAAGTGGGATCTGTCCTACACTTTTCGGGAAAGTCATGGTCAGTTTTCCGCCCGGGTTGACTGCACCGAACAATACGTCTCCGATAGCCGGACCGGCTTCCGAACCCCCGAACCATACGTTCAGGATGGCAGGGACATGCTCCTGTTCCCAATTGAGTACCAGCGGACGTCCCGTAAACAGTACGAGAACTACGGGCTTTCCTGTTTTCAGCAAAGCCTCCAGCAGAGTGTGCTGTACATCCGGCAGATTGAGGTTGGTGCGGCTGCTGCTTTCACCGCTCATCTCCGACGATTCACCCAATGCGGCAACAATCACGTCCGCTTGTGAAGCTATTTTCAGCGCTTCGTCCAGCAGTTGTTGATCGGTGCGGTTGTCGCGGTTGAGCGAACGGCCGAACATGGTTGCCCTCTCTTCATAAGCAGCATCACCGATCAGGTTACTGCCTTTGGCATAAAGTATTTTTCCCTGATTGCCCACCCATTCGGTCAAACCTTCTACCAGAGAAGGACTTTTGTCCAGTACGGCAGCTACGCTCCATGTGCCCGGCATATTCGAACGGGTGTTGGCCAAAGGGCCGATCACTGCAATAGTACCGGTAGGAGAGAGAGGAAGTACAGGTGCGAGGGTAGGTGAAAGTCCTTCATTTTTCAGTAGCACGAAGCTTTCTCCCGCAATTTTCCGGGCTGCGGCACGGTGCTCTTTTGTGAAGATGTCACGTGCCGGACGTTTCAGGTCGCAGTATTTATAGGGATTGTCAAACAACCCCAGTTTGTATTTGGCTTCCAGGATGCGGCGACAAGCTGTGTTGACTGTTTCGACCGATACTTTGCCTTCTTCGACAGATTTCTTCAATGTACCGATGAAGCCTTCACTGACCATGTCCATATCTACTCCGGCATTGATGGCCCGTGCCGACACGGTTTGCAGGTCGCCGATTCCGTGTTCTATCATTTCGGAGATTCCGGTGAAGTCTGTTACCACGAAACCATTAAATCCCCATGCACCGCGCAACACATCGGTCATCAGCCATTTATTGGCTGTTGCCGGCACACCTTCCACTTCGTTGAAAGAAGCCATTACACTACCTGCTCCGGCTTCTACACCGGCCTGATAGGGGAGCATATAATCGTTGAACATCCGTTGGCGGCTCATGTCTACGGTGTTATAATCCCGTCCTGCCTCGGCTGCCCCATACAGAGCAAAGTGCTTGATGCAGGCCATGATTTCATCATTGCGACTCATATCTTTTCCCTGGTATCCACGTACCATGGCCCGGGCTATCAGTGCACCGAGGAAGGGATCTTCGCCCGAACCTTCGGATACCCGTCCCCAGCGTGGATCGCGACTGATATCTACCATCGGACTGAAAGTCCACGAGATGCCGTCGGCACTGGCTTCAACGGCGGCGATGCGTGCCGATTCTTCGATAGCCGGAATGTCCCATGTACACGAAAGTCCCAAGGGGATAGGGAAAATGGTCTCGTATCCGTGAATTACGTCCATCCCAAAGAGCAGAGGGATACCCAGCCGGGAGTTCTCTACGGCCAGACGCTGTACGTCACGAATTTTATCCACCCCTTTCAGGTTGAACAATCCGCCTACTTCGCCTCGCTTTATCTTGGTGGCGATGTCGCTGTTTTTAGCTTGTCCGGTGGTGATTTCACCAGTTACCGGTAGGTTAAGCTGACCTATTTTCTCTTCCAGGGTCATCCGTTTCAGCAGATTGTCGAGGAAACGGTCCATATCCTGAGGAGGTTTTTGCGCTTGCAACCCCAACGGGAGTAAAAGTGCAAGCAGAATGAGTAAAGAATATTTCTTGTTCATAACTGTATATGTTTTTTTACTTCACCACAGAGGGCACAGAGTTTTAATCTCTACGGGATATATAAATCTCTGTGGGACTCTGTGTTACTCTGTGGTGTGCTCTTAATAATCCGGGTTCTGTACCAGTACGCCTTTTGATTTATCTATTTCGTCCTGCGGAAGCGGTAGCAAGGCATTCTTGGGTTGATAACCCGTTTTGCCTGCAGCATGGAGCACTTGCGAAGCGATGCCCCAGCGTACCAGGTCGTAGAAACGTCCCGATTCCAGTCCCAGTTCTACCCGTCGTTCGTGGCGGATGGCATCACGCAGCACGGTCTGATCTAATGAAGTCACTTTAGGCAGAATGTCCGGGTTGTTGCCACGGGCACGGGCTCGTACCATTTCCAGATAGTTGGAAGCTTCACCTGTTTTACCCAATTCATTGGCCGACTCGGCAGCCATCAGCACCACGTCACCATAGCGGATAATGCGGATGTTTACCCAAAAGCCGTGCCGGGTAAACTCTTCACGGAGTGCCGGGTTGGTATAAGCTTTCTTGTTAAAATAAGCACCGTCGGCTTGAGATACCGGAGACTCTCCATAAGGTTTGTTGGTATTCTCGGGAGTGATCGGATCAGTATCCGAACGACGGAAGTAAAGCAGCGTAGCATCTTTGCGGGGGTCGCCCGGTTCGAACGCTTCACCCATCAACTCGGTTCCCATGTGCCATCCCCAGCCGAGGTC
>OHGL01000656.1_pt1 | contig 11434 bp, 10 predicted proteins | sample 1567731 | NCBI WGS metagenome assembly OHGL01 (sample SAMEA3879606, study PRJEB24766) | human gut metagenome | biome: human-associated habitat; feature: feces | place: USA | collected 1985/1987 | reverse complement strand
ATCGTTGATATAACCAAATAACTGCGCATTGCAGAAACGCTCTGTCTGCGCCATCTTCTCCAGCACAAATGCGGCGGTTTTCGTCATGGATACGCGCTCCATGATCTCTTTTCTGTCATGTGCCGCAAAAAAGAGTTCACATGCTTCTTTTACCGTGATCGTTCCCTCTTCCCCCGGCGCCGGAACAATTCCTGCAAATTCCACATATACAAGCTGTGCCAGTATCAGATTGTCCACCTCATTAAAAGGTGCCTCCCGAAATGTCAGGTCACCGCGCCAGTCCAGATAATCCATTAAATTTGACATAAATCCTCCTATATCAGTCCATAATGTTTCAGTCCGTGCAAAATACCGTCCTCATCCACAGAACGTGTCACGAACTCTGCGGTATTTTTCACTTTATCGGTTCCGTTTCCCATCGCAATGCTGTGCGCTACATATGCAAGCATCTCAAGGTCATTTGCACTGTCGCCGAATGCAAAAGTATTCTCATGCGGAATATCTAACATTTCACAGACTTTCCGAATGCCCGTTGCCTTGGAAATTCCTGCCGGATTTATCTCTATGATTCCCTGCCCATGAATGACCACATCAAAATCTGCTCCCATATCTTTTACAAACGATTCCTCATCCACGTCCGGTGCAATGCTGCTCATCTTGTTGATCCTGATTTTGCTGTGGTCTGATGGAATATTTCTCAGATGCTCTCCCAGCTCTTTCCGTAAATGTATCACATAAGGATCATCCAGAAAATCACTCTCATTCACATACACATACTCCGGTCCTTCCAGCACGACCGGCATATGATATTTTTTTAACACACTTAGTGCATACGTCACCTGCTTCTCTGTTAACAGCACCTGATAGGCTGTCTCCTTGTGAAAATCGATATGTGCCCCACAGGAAGCAACCACACCATCAAATCCGATCCCCAATAATTTTGGACTTTGTATATTCGAACGGCTTCTTCCACTGCAGATAAATGCATAATGTCCATTTTCTCTCAGTTTCCGGATTGCGCAAACAGTGCTTTCCGGTATCTGCATCTGATGATTCCACAGTGTACCGTCAATATCAAAAAATACTGCCTTTTTCATCCTGATTTCCTTTTCATTTCTATTTTTCTGACTTTGTAATTCCTTTCAAGTATATCCGATTTCTCTATTTTTGCATAGTAAGAAAGGCTTTCTCTGCAAATCTTTCTTGCCATATCCAAATTTACGCTGCATTTCCCGTCACCATAACAAAAAAAGAGGCTGCCAAACCCTCGAATAACGATACGTCATCTAAGTTTGACAACCTCTTTCCTTATTATGTATGAAGTAAATTAAATTTAGTTGTTGATCAATTTATCTTCTTCGTTGTTCCAGCTGTAAAGTTTACGGATCTCTTTACCAACCTGCTCTGATGGATGTTCAGCAGCTTTCTTTCTCATCGCTTTGAAATGAACCTGACGTCCTGCTGGTGACATATCCAATAAGAAGTCTTTTGCAAATGTACCATCCTGGATATCAGAAAGAATTTTCTTCATAGCTTTCTTTGTCTCAGCTGTAACGATCTTAGGTCCTGTTACATAGTCACCATATTCAGCTGTGTTAGAGATAGAGTATCTCATTCCGGCGAATCCTGACTGATAGATCAGGTCTACGATCAGTTTCATCTCATGGATACACTCAAAATATGCATTTCTCGGGTCGTATCCGGCTTCGCACAGAGTCTCAAATCCAGCCTGCATCAGGGCGCATACACCGCCGCAGAGAACTGCCTGCTCACCGAACAAGTCAGTCTCAGTCTCCTGACGGAATGTTGTCTCCAGAACACCTGCTCTTGCGCCGCCGATAGCCAATGCGTAAGCCAGTGCCAGATCATGTGCCTTACCAGTAGCATTCTGATGAACAGCAATCAGACACGGAACACCCTTGCCTTCCTGATAAGTAGAACGTACTGTGTGACCTGGTCCCTTCGGTGCGATCATTGTAACATCAACATTCTTCGGCGGTACGATTGTTCCGAAATGGATGTTGAATCCGTGAGCGAACATAAGCATGTTGCCCGGCTCAAGGTTTGGCTCGATGTCCTTCTTGTACATATCTGCCTGTAACTCATCATTTATAAGAATCATGATGATATCAGCCTGCTTTGCAGCCTCTGCAGCGACATATACCTTGAAGCCCTGCTCTTCTGCTCTCTTCCATGACTTGCTGCCCTCATAAAGACCGATGATGACATTGCATCCTGAATCCTTTAAGTTAAGTGCATGTGCATGTCCCTGGCTGCCGTAACCGATAATGGCAATTGTCTTGCCCTCTAATAATGAAAGGTTACAATCATCCTGATAAAATAATCTTGGTTCTGCCATTTTGTTTTCCTCCTGTTAATTTAAGTAAACTATTTATATGTAAGGATTGTCCTGTGACTAATCCAACATAACTACATCATCGGAACCTCTGGTAAGTCCTGTGATTCCCGTTCTTGCGAGCTCTAATATTTCATAGCCGCTAAGTAAGTCTATGAATTTATCAAGCTTGTCCTGTGTACCTATGAGCTCAATAATCATAGAGTCATGAGTGACATCAACTATCTTGCCGTGGAAGATCTCAGTCACATTCATAACTGCCTGTCTTTGTGTATCGAGTGCTCTTATCTTTATCATAATAAGCTCCCTGCACACTGAGAGTCCCGGCTCAAGCTTCTTGATATCAAGTACATCCTCAAGCTTCGCCAACTGCTTCTCTATCTGCTCAAGCACCTGCTCATCACCGCTTGCAACAATTGTGATACGTGTGTAGCGCGGATCTGCTGTAACCCCTGAAGAGAAACTATCAATATTAAATCCCCTGCGACTGAACAGTCCTGAAATACGACTGGTCACTCCGGGATTATTCTCAACTAAAAGAGATAATGCCTGTCTTCTCATCGAAAAACCTTCCTCACAATTTCTATTATTTCTGTTCACATGATGATAATATTACTATAATCTGTATTTGTCAAGCAATATCGTTAATATAACTTAAATTCATATTATCAATAACAATATTTATACATCCATAACCTCGATAAATGCCTGTTTTATAACGTTTTATACAGTATCTTCAAAAAAAGCCGGGCGACATACACCGCCCGGCTTTAGAATTATCTAATATAATTCTGTTGTAATATATTATAACTGTGGTCCTGCTGCAACAAGTGCTTTACCAGCCTCATTTGTTGTGTACTTAACAAAGTTCTTGTTGAATCTCTCTGCAAGATCTTTAGCCTTTGCCTCCCACTCAGAAGCATCAGCATATGTGTCACGAGGATCAAGGATTCCTGAATCAACTCCCGGAAGCTCTGTAGGAACCTCGAAATCGAACATAGGGATCTTCTTTGTTGGAGCATTAAGGATAGCACCAGAAAGGATAGCGTCGATGATTCCTCTTGTATCCTTGATTGTGATTCTCTTTCCTGTTCCGTTCCATCCTGTATTTACAAGGTATGCCTTAGCACCGCTCTTCTCCATCTTCTTAACGAGCTCTGCAGCGTATTTTGTAGGATGAAGCTCAAGGAATGCCTGTCCGAAGCAAGCTGAGAATGTAGGTGTTGGCTCAGTAATTCCACGCTCTGTTCCTGCAAGCTTTGCAGTAAATCCTGAAAGGAAGTAGTACTGTGTCTGCTCAGGTGTAAGAATAGATACTGGTGGAAGTACTCCGAATGCATCTGCTGAAAGGAAGATTACGTTCTTTGCAGCCGGTGCTGAAGATACTGGCTTAACAATATTTGTGATGTGGTTGATTGGGTAAGATACACGTGTATTCTCTGTTACACTCTTGTCCTCGAAATCAATCTTTCCATCATCAGCAACTGTAACGTTCTCAAGAAGAGCATCTCTTCTGATTGCGTTGTAGATATCAGGCTCAGACTCTTTGTCAAGACCGATAACCTTAGCGTAGCATCCACCCTCGAAGTTGAATACGCCGTTGTCATCCCAGCCGTGCTCGTCATCTCCGATAAGAAGACGCTTAGGATCTGTAGAAAGTGTTGTCTTACCTGTTCCTGAAAGACCGAAGAAGATTGCTGTGTTCTCTCCGTTCATGTCAGCGTTTGCTGAACAGTGCATTGAAGCGATGCCCTTAAGTGGGAGGAAGTAGTTCATCATAGAGAACATACCCTTCTTCATCTCTCCGCCGTACCATGTATTGATGATAACCTGCTCTTTTGATGTGATGTTGAATGCAACACATGTCTCTGAGTTAAGACCTAACTCCTTGTAGTTCTCAACCTTAGCCTTTGAAGCATTGTATACTACGAAATCAGGCTCGAAGTTCTCAAGCTCCTCTGCTGATGGCTGGATGAACATGTTTGTTACGAAATGAGCCTGCCAAGCAACCTCAACGATGAAACGAACTGCCATACGTGTATCCTTGTTTGCTCCACAGAATGCATCTACTACGAAAAGCTTCTTGTTGCAGAGCTCTTTCTTAGCAAGATCCTTAACTGTTGCCCAAACATCCTCTTTCATTGGATGGTTGTCGTTTGGATACTCAGGTGTATTCCACCATACTGTGTCCTTAGAATTCTCGTCCATAACGATATATTTATCTTTAGGAGAACGTCCAGTGTAGATACCTGTCATAACGTTAACTGCACCAAGCTCTGTCTCCTTACCAACCTCGTAACCCTCAAGGCCGGCTTTTGTCTCTTCCTCGAATAATGTCTCGTAAGAAGGATTGTGAACGATCTCTGTTGTTCCGGTAATGCCATACTTTGTTAAATCAACATTTGCCATTTTGAATAAACCTCTTTTCTATAAATTATGGATTTACATCCATTTCTTTTGTTAGTATATATGTTTGTTAAAAAAAAATCAATATCTACTTTTCAATTTACACTTATTTCACACTTTTTCGACATGTATAATATATTTCCCACACATCAGCCTTTCGCATATCTGGTGAGGAACTGCCTGGTACGCTCCTCCTTCGGATGGTCAATCACCTCATGTGGGTCGCCATGCTCAACAATCACACCACCGTCCATGAAGATCACCTGATCCGCAACATCACGCGCAAAGGCCATCTCATGCGTGACAATAATCATTGTGGTATTCTGCTGCGCAAGGGAACGTATGACCTTAAGCACCTCTCCGGTAAGCTCCGGGTCAAGAGCTGAAGTAGGCTCATCAAAGCAGAGTATATCAGGCTTAAGTGCCAGTGCCCTTGCTATAGCTACACGCTGCTGCTGTCCACCTGAGAGCTGATGCGGATAATGGTTCATCCTCTCAGCAAGCCCCATTCTGTCCAGAAGCTCCTTTCCATGCTCATCAATACGTGTAAGGATTGCTTTTTTATCCTTTTTAAACTCAGGTGTCTCCTGTGCCAGAAGACGCTCTGCCAGAGTGACATTCTCAAGTGCTGTGTACTGTGGAAAAAGATTAAACTGCTGAAACACCATACCAAAATGCAGCCTCTTTTTGCGAAGCTCCGCGTCTTTATCCTTGCCCGCTTCGGAAGCATCAAAAAGAGTCTCACCATTTACAATAATCTGGCCACTGTCAGGTCTCTCAAGGAAGTTAAGGCACCGTAACAGCGTAGTCTTTCCTGAGCCTGATGAACCGATTATCGCAAGAGCATTGCCCTCCTCCATGGAAAAGCTGACATCCTTAAGCACATTAGTCCTTCCAAAGTGTTTTTCTATATTTCTAACCTCTAAAATTGCCATGTCTTCCTCCTACCTGAAATAATCCAGCTTTTTCTCGATATAATTAAATAAAAGTGTAAGGATTCCGACAAATACGAGATAAAATACACCTGTATAAAACAGCGGCCATGTAAGTCCGTCAGACTTCATAAACGCCGCTCCCGCAAAGGTAAGCTCGTATGCCGCAATAATTCTGGCAAGAGAAGTATCCTTTACCAGAGTGATTATCTCATTTGACATAGGCGGAACAACACGCTTAATCATCTGAAGCAGAGTGATTTTAAAGAAAATCTGCTGCTTTGTCATGCCTAACACCTGTCCTGCCTCTCTCTGACCGGCCGGAACACCCTCTATGCCACCTCTGAATATAACAGAGAAATAACATGCATAGTTGATGACAAACGCTACAACCGTCGCTGTAATACGTCCGGTCTCATCACCACTCCATATAGCCTGATGAAGCCACAAGCCCGGTCCGTAGAATATAATGATAAGCTGAAGCATAAGCGGTGTGCCGCGGATAACCCATACAAACACATTCATAACAGCCTTGACAGGCTTAAACCTGCTCAAAAGCCCAAATGCAAATATAAGCCCCAGTGGCAGTGAAAATATAAGTGTCAGTATAAATATTTCAAAGGTGGTCCACAGACCACTCATTAGTGCTTGTGTAACATTCCAGAACATTTTATTTCTCCCGCTCAACAACTACCTGTGCATTGTTACAGTATGCATTTGTGCATTCCATAGACTTTGTAACCTCATCTGTGAGTGTCATGCCATTCCATACAACGTCAATCTTCTTTGAATCAAGCTCCATAACCTTGTTGTCCCAGTCGATAACTACAAATTCAACATCCACGCCGAGCTTCTCACCGACAAGTCTAGCCATATCTGCATCAAAGCCAATCCATTTGTCATCCTTATCCTTGTAATCCATAGGCTCAAACTCTGTGATACCGACAATCATCTTGCCCTGTGACTTGATATAATCCACATCACTGTCGCTGTCAGACTGCTTGAACTCGCAAGGCTCCTGCTCAAGAAGTGAATCCTGTACTCCGTATTTCTTTGCAATCTCCTGCGCGCTGCCGTCAGCATATGATTCTGCGAATACACTGTTGATATATGAAGCAAGATCAGAACCCTTACGGCATCCGACACCATACTTCTCTGATGTAAGCTCTGTTGTATGTACTAAATCAGGGTAGCTTGTGCCCTCTCCAATCATGGCTCCTGCCATTAAAAGGTCTATGATTGCCGCATCAGATGTACCTGATTTAACCTCCATAAGTGCATCAGCCTGTGATGAAACCGAATTGTAATTAAAGCCCTTTTCCTTTGCCACAGCCTCTCCTGCTGAGCCTGCCTCAACTGCGTAGGTCATGCCGTCGCCCTTTTCGCTTTTTTGTGTTCCTGCACCCTTGCTGCCACCACAGGCAGTCATTGAAAGTGCTAAAGTTGCTGTCAAAAGAAGTGCTAATCCTCTTCTCATGCTCATTTCCTCCATATGTTAAATAATCATTGTAATTATTCAAAATCATCCAATAACTACAACCTTTTAACATATTAGCAAATTATCACGCTAAAGTAAAGAGGAATTATCCACCAAATCAACAGTTATGTTCTTCCATTTTATACAAGCCCCAGACTTTTAATTATATAAAGCCAAAGTGTCAGTGTAAACGCACTGAGCAGTGTCGTGAGCATTATCGTGGTCGATGAAATAACGCCCTCATGCCCCATGTTCCTTGCCATGACAAAGCAGCTCACTGTAGTTGCCGAGCCAAGCATCACAAGAATTGCAATAAGCTCACTGTCCCTGAACCCGAAGGCTACCGCAATAGGAAGAAATACTGCCACAAAGCCTACAAGCTTGATAAATGTGGCTGCAAATGCAGGCTTCGCCTTTGCTGATGCTTTTTTCAAATCAAAGGTGGCCCCCATAGCCATAAGTCCCATAGGCGTTGCCATATTGCCAATGCTCGTCACAGCCTTTGCCGGTATTCCCGCAAACGGCAGACCAATAGCTGACCACAGAAGTCCTGCAACAATTCCTAAAATAATAGGATTGGTCACTATTCCCTTAAATGTTTTTTTGAGCACTGCCCTGTCTATGCCGTTTTGCCCCGGCTTAAAAAATGAAAGCACCATAACAGCCATCACGTTGTAAAGCGGTACGCTTCCTATAATCATGACGGGTGCCATGCCTGCGTTTCCATAAATGTTCTGGATAAAAGCAATTCCAAGCAGCGCAGCACTGCTTCTGTATGAGGCCTGTATAAACTCGCCCCGTATAGATTTATCCCTCCACAGACAGGAAACAAGTGTTGATATTGTAATGCTTATCAACGTAACCACAAAGCAGAATACTATAAATTTAATGTTCCAAACCCTTGAAAAATCAACTGACGCAAGATCACTAAACAGTAAAAAAGGTAAAGGTATCTTAAACACAAACTTATTCATCCTGTTTGCAAAGTCTTCGTCCAAAATCCCCACCTTGCGAAGAAAAAGTCCAAACACCATCATCAGAAAAATAGGTCCTGTGGCATTTAGACAAAACATTAAATTTTCCATCTCAAATTAAGCCTCCGTCATATCAGTAATCTGTAGTTTATAATTATACTATTTTGTACATTCCAGCTACCACAATAAGCTTTGAACTGAGATATGTCAACCTTTTATTGCACTGTAGATTATTTTAAAAAATTATGGTACACTTATCGCATATTTTATTTAGGAAGGAATTAAACGGTTTGAAAATTCTTATTTTATCCTGTGACACCGGCGAGGGACACAACAGTGCCGGTAAAGCTATAAAAGAAGCGGCAGAGCATAAAGGACATTCTGTGACAATGATAGATATGTTTCTCTTATCGGGTAAAGGAACATCGCACGCAGTATCAGGAGCATATATAGGCATTGTAAAGCATATTCCGTTTTTCTTCGGACTACTCTATAAGGTTGGCATGCTGATATCGAGTGATAAACGTAAATCCCCTGTCTATTTTGCCAATGCCCTGCTTTGTAAAAAACTATCAGCATACATTGAATCAAACGGCTTTGATGCTGTCGTCACACCTCATCTGTACCCTGCTGAGACCCTGAGCTGCATGAAGCGAAAAAATCTGCTTCATATCCCTGCCGTCGCTGTGGGAACCGACTACACATGTATCCCATTCTGGGAAGAGACAAATATGGATTATTATGTTATTCCACACGATGATCTGACCGATGAATTTGCAAAACGTGGTATTCCTGAAAACAAGCTGCTGCCATTAGGCATCCCAGTACGACAGGCCTTCTGTACAAGGACTGCTAAAGCGGCTGCAAGAACAAGATTACATCTGCCATCCGATGTGCCTATCTTTCTTGTGATGAGTGGCAGCATGGGTTTTGGCAAGCTTGCTGTCTTTGCCGCAGAGCTTGCAATAAGATGCCATAATAATGAGCATATTGTAATCATTTGCGGCAACAATACTAAAATAAAACGCATACTGCAAAATGAGTTTAAGTTCAACAAACGTGTACACGTAATAGGCTACACCAATCAGGTTTCACTTTTCATGGATGCCTGTGATGTAATCTATACAAAGCCCGGCGGTCTCACATCAACTGAGGCACTGGTAAAAAATATACCGATTGTACACACTGCTCCAATCCCCGGATGTGAGGCGGCAAATGTTGCATTTTTCAAAAAACGTCATCTGTCTGTCTCATCAAAGCGTCTGTCAAAGCAGGTTGAGCTTGGGAAAATAATGATAGAAAATAAAGAACTAAATGCAGAAATGATACGTGCACAGCGCCGTGAGCGAAAGCCATATGCTGCCATACAGATTGTTGGTCTGCTTGAAGAACTGGCTCACACTGATACAACTGACTGACTATAAAACCATGTAACTATAAAACTATAAGGAAATTATCATGCCATATTTTTTATTTACACTCTTAGGCTTCGTACTCGGAAGCACTCTCTTTGCTTACTGGATACCAAAACTATTAAAAAACATTGATATCTGCACACTTCCCGATGACCACAATCCGGGTGTGAGCAACGCATTTATGTATGGTGGCTTTTTATGCGGAATACTATCACTCATATGTGAGCTTGCAAAGGGATTTATCCCGGTGTATCTGGGTCAGAAATGCTTAGATATAAACTCACTTCTGTTTGTACCTGTTTTAGTTGCACCTGTCTTTGGACATGCATTTCCTTTTTTACAAAAACAAAAAGGCGGCAAAGCTATTACCGCCTCCTTCGGAGTCCTTTTGGGCCTGTTTCCGGAATTACATCCGGCTGTCTATTTGGCATTTTTCTTTATATTTTTTTCAGTTGTAATAATAATAAATCCACATTCGCTCAGATCTATTCTGACATTTGGTTTTTTTGCATTCAATGTCCTTTTGACTATAAAAACAGCCTCAATCCAGATTGGTTGCTTCATAATCGCAGGGATTGTGATATACAGACACCTGATAAAGCACAATAACGGACCGGTAAGGATAAGTATCCTGCATCAGCGGTAATTATGGTATCTGCTTTTACTCATTGATTTTGCTTCTTACATGACTGTTTATTTTCATACATATAAGAATCAGCACTATCAAATAATATTTGTAATGTACTCTCCTTATAATCCTCCGATATCGCCCATCCGCAAGCGTAATCAATTTGCAGTTCATTTCCGGTGTTGTTTAATTTATCTTTTTCCAGACATAAGCATTTCAGGATTTCATCAACCTCCGCTTTATCTGTGTCATAAATGACTACCATAAATTCATCGCCGCCATATCTTCCCACAAAATCTTTTTCAGGAAATACGCTGCGCAAAAGTCCGGCAAACTTTACTATCAGCCGGTCTCCTGCCGAATGCCCCATTGTATCATTAATAAACTTCAAATTATTTAAGTCAAAAATAATGCATGCCGTAGGTGAACTGATTATCTCATTATTGTTCAGAATTTCTTTACAGGCACTTCTATTAGGCAATCCTGTACGGGCATCAGTATATGCTCTTTGCTCTAACAGTTTATTTTGCCTTGCCATCTTCATTGCCATTATGGTCTGTACAATAATCAATATCACAAGACACAGCATATCAAGTGCTGACAAAAGCTCTATCGTGCGGATCTTTGTAGCAATCTTTTCTGAATATTTTTCCGCTGCAGACACAGTATCATCAGCCATCTTAAAATAAGTCTCACTCATATTGACAATATCAGTATTTTCATATCCGCTGCTTCTTACAGCTTCAATTTCTTTTTTTATTTTATTCCAGTAATCAATCTGGACCTGCAATTTATCCTGATATTCCTTGTCCTGAAGCTTTACCAGATCATAATTTCCATCCTGATATTTTAATCCGCTTAAAATATCATCCAAATATTTAATCAACTCATCATTTTGGGATCCTGTAATCTCCAATTTTACTTCACGCTGTGTTGCTCCACGTACCAGACCTGCGTAATTTATTACCCTTGCCGTTCCTTGCAGCCGGTTAATCTGTATCATCATAAAAATAACAAGAATAACCAATGCAAAGATGAGACAGCTTTGTATAATACCTATTATATTTCTGTTTTTTTTATTCTTTAACTTCATTTTCCGATTTATCCTTATGAGGATTTTTTATAAAAAATTATATAGTGTATTATAAGTTATGTCAACGGAAAAGGTGATTTTGAATTTTCATTATTACAACTCTGCACTTTGCAATTCTAATGTTCCAACATAGTCTCCATTATTATATACAAA
>OHGL01000655.1_pt1 | contig 11470 bp, 10 predicted proteins | sample 1567731 | NCBI WGS metagenome assembly OHGL01 (sample SAMEA3879606, study PRJEB24766) | human gut metagenome | biome: human-associated habitat; feature: feces | place: USA | collected 1985/1987 | reverse complement strand
GTTTCTGCCCGAGCTGTGGGGCGCGGCGGATGGCCGAAAGTGCCGCCTTGCTGGTTGATGAAGTACTGCCTGAACAACCCATGCGTCAGTGGGTGTTGAGCTTCCCGTTTCAGCTGCGTTTCCTGTTTGGGGTCGTTTGCGGGAAGGGGCGGAATCCTACGCTAAGGCTTTGGCCAGCGATATTCTCCGGTGAGATTGATGTGTTCCCAGGGGATAGGAGAAGTCGCTTGATATCTAGTATGACGTCTGTCGCACCTGCTTGATCGCGGCCGCGATAGCTAGATCGCGTTGCTCCTCTTCTCCATCCGCGTTCCAAGCTGCGGAAAGGCACCCATAAGCGTACGCCTGGTCGAGCAGGCGACGCGGATCGACGTCCAGCGCACGAGAGAATGCGTCCGCCATCTGTGCAATGCGTCTAGGATCGAGACAAAGGTCGTCTCTGTCAGCCGGATCGTAGAACATATTGGCGGCGCCAAAGCCCACTTCACCGACCAGACCGACGGGATCTATCACCAGCCAGCCGCGACTGGAGAACATGATGTTTTCATGATGCAGATCGCCATGTAGCCCACGCAGTTCCGAGGCATTGCTCATCATTTGATCGGCTATAATCGCCGCGTGGACGTAGTCAGTTTGACAACCTGCGTTTTGATCATCGCGCGCCCGCTGAAACAAAGCTGCAAAGCGATCCCGGATCGGGAGAAGGGCAGAAGGCAGGGGTTCCTCAGATGCGGCATACAGCTTCGCCATTAGTTCCGCTGCAATTTCGGTCGCCTGGTAGTCGCCGTGCTCGGCAACGATGTGAGAGAGCATTCGCTCCCCGGCATATTCGAGCAACATCAGATTGTTCTCACGACCGAGCAACCGGACTGCTCCCCTCCCATTGCGCCATACCAGATAGTCGGCCCCGCGCAGTTCATCAGCAATGTCTTCTATAGGTTTCAATCCCTTGACGATTGCAGGAGTCCCGTCTGGCAATGAAACTTTCCAAACGAGGCTGGAAAAGGTGTCCGCAATGAGAACAGGTTGCGAAACGTGCCAATGAGCAGGAAAAACAGGCGGCATGAACATCAACCCCAAGTCAGAGGGTCCAATCGCAGATAGAAGGCAAGGCGTTCGCGGTCGGGGGCTTCGATCCCCAATACATTGAATAGGACAGCGAAGGCGCGCTCTGCTTCATCTGGCGCTGCCCAGTTCTCTTCGGCGTTAGCAATCATGAGTGCCAAATCGGCATAGCGATCTGCTGTTCCGAGCCGCCCAAGGTCGATCAGACCCGTGCATTGAAGAGTTTTAGGGTCCACCATGAAGTTCGGCATGCAGGGATCACCATGGCAAACAACCATATCGGTGCGCTCTTGGTCGAGCCGCACCGGTAGCTCTCGTTCGACACGAGCCAAAAGATCGAGCTGCGGCGTACTCTTGTCCTCGTCCGGTAAGAAGTCGGGATTGACGGCATTGCGGGACACCACATCAACGGCGCGTCCGAACATTCGCGACAGCCTGCGCTCAAACGGACATTGATCAACCGATAGGCTGTGAACAGCGCCAAGTTGCTGCCCCATTGACGGCCACGCTTTGAGCAAATCCGCTCCAGACAGATCAGCCGCCGGTACTCCCGGAATTGCCGTTATCACCAAGCATGCACCCTCCTGTTCCTCCTGCCAGTTGATGACCTCGGGGCAAGCCACACCTCGACCTTTGAGCCAAATGAGGCGGTCACGCTCTCCAGCGAGCTCACCGCGGCGGGAAGCAGGTGCGATTTTCGCGAAGGCATGCCCGTCACCACGTCGAAAAACAAAATCACCAGATTCTCCGCCTCTGACAGGCAACCAGTCAGAATGCGATTCACCAAAAAAAATATTAGTTCGATTCAATGGAGGTTCCTTCAGTTTTCTGATGAAGCGCGAATATAGAGAAATATCCCGAAGCAGTTACAAAACTGGCAAAAGACGGACATCTTCTGGGAATTCTTGCGGTTTCTTTCAGCGCCGCCAATACCGCCAGCCCGTCGCGCAAGGGGCGCGGCTCGTGTGTGCGGATGAAGTCAGCTCCACCTGCGGCGGCGGCAAGCTCTGCAGCGAGTGTCGCGGCCCCGACATCCCCCGGACCACGGCCTGTGAGCGCGCGCAGAAAGGATTTGCGCGAAACAGACAGAAGCACCGGCAAATCGAAGCGCAGCCGCAATTCATCGAACCGCGCCAGCACCGAGAGCGAGGTTTCGGGAGCAGCCCCCAGAAAAAACCCCATGCCGGGATCAAGGACAAGGCGGTTGCGTTTGATACCGGCACCCGTCAGCGCCGCGATGCGCGCGTCAAAGAACGCCGCAATGTGATCCATGATGTCGCCAGCGGGTGCCTCGCGCCGATCTGCCTGCCCGTCTTGCACCGAATGCATAACGACGAGTTTGGCAGATGATTTCGCCAATTGCGGATAGAACGCAGCGTCTGGAAAACCGCGAATATCATTGAGATAGGCCACACCACGCGACAAGGCATAGGCTTGCGTCGCGGGTTGATAACTGTCGAGCGAGACGGGAATGCCATCTGCCTTGAGCGCGTCCAGCACCGGCGCGATACGCGCGATTTCTGTGTCGGACGAAACAGGCGCGGCGTCGGGATTGCTGGATGCCGGACCGAGGTCGATCACATCTGCCCCCTCGGCCATCAGCTTACGCGCCTGCGCAATGGCTGCGTCTGGCGCCAGATACCGGCCTCCATCGGAGAAACTGTCCGAGGTTATGTTGACGATGCCGAAAATGATGAGCGATTTATTCATGGGGGCTTCTATAATAATAATCGAGCATGAGTCTCATACGGATGCTCGGGTCGAAAGGGAATCCCCAGGCGAGTAACCTGTTTGCGGTGATCCATTAGCTGCAGGAGCAGAATAGCATACATCTGGAAGCAAAGCCAGGAAAGCGGCCTATGGAGCTGTGCGGCAGCGCTCAGTAGGCAATTTTTCAAAATATTGTTAAGCCTTTTCTGAGCATGGTATTTTTCATGGTATTACCAATTAGCAGGAAAATAAGCCATTGAATATAAAAGATAAAAATGTCTTGTTTACAATAGAGTGGGAGTGATCAGGTAGCATTTTAATTCGCTAATAAAAGCATCAGGGTGCCTTGAGGGCGCCCTTTTTTGTACTAATTTTCAATAGGTTAGAGATTTTAAAGATTGATGCTTCAAGATAGCTCTATTTGCGGGACGGGGATTTTTCAAGTTATTTCTTCATGGTTCCGACGGACCGTAATTCTTAGGGCCATGAGTTTTTTGCCATGGTTTCATCAAAAAGTTGTTTCTACTCATGGTTCGATAAAAGAATAATTTCGAAACAAGAACTGCAGGAAAAGAATTTAAATTACTCGATTCGCACGGCTTTACCCTCGTTTTTGAGGTCTGCGCGTTAACATGCTAGGCGGGCAACTCAGTTATACTTTGGCCATGAAAAAGATCGGAATAAAGCAATTTAAAACCACGCCTGACCTGGCAAAGATGATAGAAGAAGGCCATAAGGTTCACGCGATGGCGAACGGAAGAATACAATCGTATGAGCGGCACACGCCTCAGCCGGAAGACTACAGTAACTTAGACGATTTTATGGAAGTCGCCGAGAATCATATCGATGAGCTCTTTAGCACCAGAAGAGAAGTTGATGAAATGCTGACTGAAGTCTTTACGGTTTTTGTCAGGCATCCGGAGCTTTCCGGCACGCCTTATATTGCCGTATTAGAACTGATGGTTTTTCTCGAAGAGGATTTCCGCCAGTTAACTAAGAGATATGAGGCAGCATCTTCTGCGCTGGCTGCCATGGAAGAAAATCAGTACGGCTGCGACGATATGGATATTTATGTCGGAGAACACGGCGCAAGAACAATGCTGGATGCTTTAGAACGATTAAAGAAATTTGGTCAATTAACCAGCGACGAAGAAGGCCTTGAGTGTGAGCTCAAGGAAGGCGTGGCAAACCAAAGCACCGATATTAATTGGAAACAGCCGCGTCTTAATTAATTTTCTATGACAAGATGCCTCAGCAGACGGATCTAATTTCGAAATTTGTGAAATTGTCTATTCGGCGAGGCTCTTCTCTTGCTTCTCTTTCAAAATCTCCCGAACATCTCCGTACAGTTGTAGATGCGTTTAGGGCAACGGCCCGTGATCCGCTTGATCCGGACGAAGAAGATGCAAAAAAATTTTTAGTCGAAGCCGGTAGCTGGATAACCGATTCAGCCCAAAATCTTTTGGATGCTTCGGTCTCCCCACCCAATGAGCATGTCAACAAATTTTCGCTCTCGGAGTTAACTTCGGCGGTCGAGGTCTTTCGAGAAGAAATTCGGCAAAAAAGAAAACAGCAGGCTTTAAGTCGAGAAGAAGAAGTTCGACTTTCAAGAATCGATCGGTCACGTGATGAATACTTCATGCGCGAAGCCCTCGCCGAGGCAGAAAAGGCTCATCAGGCCGGAGAAGTTCCGGTCGGCGCAGTTGTTGTCGATAAAGAAGGCAGAATCATCGGCAGAGGTCATAACTTGGTGGTTGCCGGTCATGATCCGAGCGGACACGCTGAAATCATTGCCCTTAGGAATGCTTCTCAAAATATTAAAAACTATCGACTCGATAACTGCGCGATCTATGTGACGCTTGAACCGTGCTCGATGTGCTCCGGCGCGATTATCGGTGCCAGACTTACCCGATTGGTTTACGGGGCCAAAGACCAAAAAGCGGGAGCCGTCGAAAGTGTGTTTAAACTATTTGACGAGAGAAGAGTCAATCATCACACTGATGTGACAGCAGGAGTACTGGAGGAAGACTGTCTCCGGATGCTCCGAAGTTTTTTTGTCGAATTAAGAAAGAGCCGTGGTAAATCAAATGGATAAAGTCGGTATTAACGCCCCTTCCGGTAATGTCATTCATTTCAAATCCGTCGAGAGGGCGGCCGAACTATTCGGAGAAAGAGGTTGGGACGTAACGATCGGAGAAGATGTTTACACCAGCTTCGGCCGTTTCGGCGGTTCCAGCGACTCCGCTCGTTTGAATGATTTTCAGCAGGCCTGCAGCGACACCGAACTTGTTTTGTGCGCTCGGGGCGGTTACGGTTTTTCCCGGCTCCTACCGAACCTTGATTTCAACAAAATCAAATCTAATGGAACTTGGGTTGCCGGTTTTTCCGATATTACTTTTTTCACTACGGCTTATTTGGCGCTCACCGGCGGAAAGAGCCTGCAGGCGCCGACGGCTTCTGTGCTCGGCGACCTCAAGTGCGATCCTTATACCATTCAAACTTTCTTTGAAGTATTGGTGGCAGAAGAATACAAACTCTTTTTTCCGACGCCGTTCCCGGACCTTCAAACATCAGGACTGCTATGGGGAGGAAATCTGACCGTCTTGTGTTCGATGCTCGGAACTAAATACTTTCCGAAAGTCGAAGGCGGCATTCTTTTTGTTGAAGACATTGCTGAACCGGCCTACAAAATAGAACGTGATTTGAATCATCTTCTGCAGGCTGGAGTGATCGATAATCAAAACGCCGTGATCTTGGGGGACTTCTCAAAAATTAAGTCCTCTGAGCACGATTTCGGATACGGGCTCGAAGACGCTCTGAGTTATATCGCAGGCCAAACGAAAACACCGTTTATCTCAGGATTGCCGTTTGGGCACGAAATGAAAACCGCCACGCTTGTGGTCGGCGCCGAGGCTCATCTCAACGTTCAGTCAAATATGGCCGAACTCAGGATGACCGGCTGTCCTAACTTCAAAGCTTCTGGGGTGCAGAAATGATTTTTTCTGCGATTAAGCGCCTAAAAACCATTTTTGAGCCGGACCCTCCTGAGGCGACCAATTATCATCTTCATCTTTCCGGCGCTCGTTTAGCTTCAAAGGTGCAGCTCCGCCAGCTGTCGGTTTTGAAGCATCGTACGACAGCTGTGGTCGCCATCCGCATGCTGCTGTACCTCATCTTTACCTTGACTTGCTGGAGCTATGTCGGGGGCTGGGTCATGGCGCTCTGGCTGGCTTTTAATGTGATGCATACGCTGGCGAGCATGAAATCTGCGGACGACTTCTTCAATGAACCGTCCATGGACAAGCGTTTCCATTACTGGAAGAACCGCACGCTCCAGATGATTTTGGTGTCGGGTCTCTCTATCGGTTTTGCAGGCTTTTATTTCATGGTTCCGGATAACGTCATTGTCGAGATGATTCTCTTGGCCATGATTGTGGGCGTGACATTCGGCAGTGTGCCGCTTTACGCCATCTGGCTTCCAGCCCTTTGGATATTCGTTCCGGCGACGTTGCTTCCGACGATTCTGAAGCTCGTCCTGATATACCAGCCGTCCTTGTTTATCGCTTTATTCTGGACGCTTATTCTTTTCCTCATTATTTTCTACTTCGGCGTCCGTCTGAATAAGATTTATCTCCAAGGTATCTATCGTTCGTTTGAACGAGAGTTCTTGATGGAGCAGCTGATTTTCCAGCGGCAGAAGGCCGACTATATCCGCGAAGCGTCCGAAATGGCGATCTCTGCAAGAACACGATTCTTTGCAGCGGCCAACCACGATCTTCGTCAACCGCTCCAGGCTATGGGCATTTTTATCTCTATTCTTCAGGGGCAGGCCGATCAACAGGCTAAGCCTTTAATTGATAATTTGTCGAAGGCCTGCAATACGGTGGCGACGCTGGTGGATCAGATTCTGATTATTTCGAAGCTGGATTCCAAGACGATGAAGATTCGGCCATCCGAAGTTTCCATTCGTTCAATCTTCTCTGAATTAGCCAATGAATTTACGCCGATGGCTGAACAGAGGGGACTGACATTTGAAGTGAGGGCCGAGCCCCTGATGATTGTCACCGACGAACTGCTTTTTGAACGGGTGCTTCGTAACCTTATCGGAAACGCCGTACGTTATACCGAGCACGGCGGTGTCCTGCTGAGGGCCAAGAAAACAAAAAAGAATACGCTGGTCGTTACGGTCTCTGATTCCGGCTGCGGTATTACGAAAGAAGATCAGGCAAAACTTTTTCAGGCCTATTACCGCGGCGGCGCCGGTCATAAATCTCGAGAAGGCTTCGGCTTAGGTCTTTCGATTGTCGATAAGATCTGCAAACTTCTGAATATTGAACTTAAGCTCATTTCAAAAGTCGGGAAGGGTTCTATCTTCCGCTTGGAAATGGCAATTGAAACGTCTGTGGATACTACAGAGGTTCAGCCGCCCGTACAGCCGAATCGGATTTTTTCCTTGGAAAATGTCAACGTCCTCTTAATTGAAGACGATCCTTTGATCCGTGAGAGTCTGGCAACGCTGCTAGAAGGCTGGGGCGCTAAGGTGAGAAGGGCTGAATACTTTGATGCAGAACTCGCTGCTCAGTTAATCGAGGAAGCGCCGGTGGATATTATTTTCTCGGATTTTAACTTGGGGCCGGGCCGCTTGACCGGTCTTCAATCGATCTTCCGTATTCGAAGCGTCCTGGGGCGCAAGATTCCGGCGATTATCAGCACGGCCACTTCTCGAGATGCCATTATGGCCCAGTACGAAGAAGAAACCGAAGGACTGGACTTTGCGGATTCGGCGGTCAACCTGATGGAACTTCCACTTATCGTACAGAAGCCGGTCACGCCGACTGAGATTAATCGGATTATTCACCGCGAAATCGAAAAGAAGTAATTTCTTTCCAAGATTTAAAGTTCTCGCCTTTATTGCGCTATATTGAAAGAATCTTCTACAAGAAGAATAAAAAACCCGAACCTAACCATTCCGCAAGAATGAGCCGGTGTCGGTACTAGAACATGCGGGCCTCCGTCATAAGCAGAGTGTTCGCCTCCAATCAATTTCCCGTGGACTTTGAAAGGATATTTCCTAATGAAATCTCAAGAAGGGTCTAAAGCCGCAGAACGTCTGAACGGGTCGGAGATACTTGTACGCGCACTTGCCGAAGAAGGCGTGGAATACGTCTTCGGTTATCCGGGCGGCAGCGTATTAAATATTTTTGACGCGATCTACAAACAGGATAAATTCAAACACATCCTTGTTCGTCATGAGCAGGCGGCAGCACATGCTGCGGACGCCTACTCCAGAGCTTCCAACAAGGTCGGCGTTGCCTTGGTCACCAGCGGCCCCGGCGCCACCAACGCCGTCACCGGCATCGCAACTGCGTATGCCGACAGCATTCCGATGGTGATTTTTACCGGTCAGGTGAATACCAGCGCGATCGGTCAGGACGCTTTCCAAGAAGTGGATATCGTGGGCATTTCTCGTCCATGTGTAAAACACAATTTTTTAGTGAAAGACGTCAAAGATTTGACCAAGACGATTAAGAAGGCTTTCTATATAGCCAAAACAGGCCGTCCCGGCCCCGTACTAATCGATATTCCGAAGGATGTTTCCGCAGCGATCTGCGAATATCAATATCCGGAAAATATGGAACTTCGTTCATATAAACCTTTGACGAAGGGCCATCTGGGTCAGATCAAAAAGGCACTGCAATTAATTCTCTCGGCTGAACGTCCTTTGATCCATATCGGCGGAGGTATCGTTTCTGCCAATGCGAGCGAACTGCTCCAGCGTTTAGCTTTTGAACTCGGCATTCCCGTTAATTCAACATTGATGGGCTTGGGTGCCATGCCGTCCGATGATAAAAAATTCCTCGGTATGGTGGGCATGCACGGAACCTACGAAGCTAACATGGCGATGCAGAACTGCGACGTTCTGATCGCAATCGGTTCCAGATTCGACGACCGGGTAGTCGGCTTGCCGTCTAACTTTGCACAGACAGGCCGCAAGATTATTCATATTGATATCGATCCGTCCACGATTTCCAAACGCGTGAAAGTCGACATCCCGATCGTCGGCGACGTGAAGGAAGTCATCGCCGACATGCTCAATCTGCTCGAAACTACCGACAAGCGTCCTGATCCGGAAAAGCTCGCTGCCTGGCAGAACAGAATCAACGGCTGGCGTGAAAAAGACTGTCTTCATTATGAAAACAGCGCTTCGGTCATCAAACCTCAGTATGTTCTTCAGAAGCTGCAGGAAATCGGCGGTGATGACATGATTGTGGCGACCGACGTCGGTCAGCATCAGATGTGGTGTGCTCAATTCCTTAAATTCCGTAAGCCTCGCCATTGGCTGACTTCCGGCGGCTTGGGCACTATGGGTGTGGGCCTGCCCTATGCGATCGGTGCCTGCGTTGCTCATCCGGATAAACCGGTGGTCTGTGTCACTGGCGACGGTTCTATTCAGATGAATATTCAGGAATTGGCGACGGCGAAACAATTAGGTGTTGCACCCAAGATCATCCTGCTCAACAACAACTATCTCGGTATGGTTCGTCAGTGGCAGGAACTTGAATATGACCGCCGTTACTCTCATTCCCACATGGAAGTAACACCTGACTTTAAGGCCCTGGCAGAAGCCTACGGCCACGTCGGTATTGTGGTCGATCGTCCGGAAGACGTTGAACAAGCCCTGAAGGATGCTTTCGGCAAATACAAAGACAAACTCGTCTTCCTTGATTTCCATGTGGATCCGACGGAGAACGTTTGGCCGATGGTGAAAGCCGGACGCGGACTTACGGAAATGATCTTAGGCTCGGAGAAAATCTGATGAATCGACACGTTCTATCTATTCTTTTGGAAAACGAGCCTGGAGCACTTTCCCGCGTGGTGGGATTGTTCTCCGCTCGAGGCTACAACATTGAATCTTTGACCGTGGCTCCGACGGAAGATCCGACGGTTTCCCGTATGACCATCGTCAGTCCGGGAAGCACGGAAATCATTGAACAAATTACCAAGCACCTTAACCGCTTGATCGAAGTCATTAAAGTCGTTGATTTGACGGAAGGCGAGTACGCGGAACGTGAACTCATGCTTGTTAAGGTTCGTGCCGTCGGCAAAGACCGCGAGGAAATGAAACGTCTAAACGACATTTTCCGCGGAAGAATTATCGATGTAACCGACAAGACTTACACCATCGAATTAACCGGAAATTCCGACAAACTGGACGCATTTCTCAAAGCAGTGGATAAGGAATGCATCCTTGAAATGGTTCGCACCGGTTCCTGCGGCATCGGCCGCGGAGATCGAATGCTCCACCTCTAATTTATTCTTCCAACCTTCATAACTTGAGGAAAATTAAAATGAAAGTTTATTACGACAAAGACTGCGATCTTTCTTTAATCAAAGGAAAGAAAGTCGCCATCATCGGTTACGGCTCCCAGGGCCACGCTCACGCTCAGAATCTTCATGATTCCGGCGTTGACGTGGTTGTCGGTGTTCGCAAAGACGGCGCCTCCTGGAAGAAAGCCGAAGCTGCCGGTCTGAAGGTAGCCACGATCGAAGATGCGACTAAAGACGCAGATGTTGTGATGATCCTTCTTCCCGACGAAAAGATCGCCGAAGTCTACAAAAAACAAATCGAACCGAACCTGAAAGAAGGTGCTGCTTTGGCTTTTGCCCATGGCTTCAACATTCATTACGGTCAGGTCACTCCGAGAGCCGACCTTGACGTTTGGATGGTTGCGCCGAAAGCTCCGGGTCACACCGTTCGCCGCACTTATACCGAAGGTTCGGGTGTTCCTCAGCTGATCGCTGTTTACCAGGACAAATCCGGCAAAGCCCGTGAAGTCGCCATGTCTTACGCTGCTGCCAACGGCGCAGGCAAAGCCGGCATCATTGAAACCACCTTCAAAGAAGAAACCGAAACCGACTTGTTCGGCGAACAGTGCGTCCTGTGCGGAGGTATCGCCGAACTGATCAAGATGGGCTTCGAGACTCTGGTCGAAGCCGGTTATGCTCCTGAAATGGCTTACTTCGAATGCTGCCATGAAATGAAGCTGATCGTCGACTTGATCTACGAAGGCGGCTTGGCAGACATGAACTACTCCATCTCCAACAACGCTGAGTTCGGCGGCTACGTCACCGGTCCGAAGGTTGTTTCCGATCAGGCTCGCGCTGCCATGAGAAAGGCGCTGAGCGACATTCAGGACGGCTCTTACGCTAAGAACTTCCTCCTTGAAAACCAGGTCGGCGCTCCGATGCTGCGCTCCATCCGCGCTCAGACGGCTGCTCATCCGATTGAAGTCGTCGGCGCTCGCCTGCGTTCCATGATGCCGTTCATCTCTGCTCACCGTCATATCGACCGCAGCAAGAACTAATCATTTGAACCGCTGAAAAAATGAGAAGGGGCGCCGATCAGCGCCCCTTTGATTATCTGAAAAAGATAAATTATTCGAGATTCTGGATTTGCTCACGCATAGATTCGATCACGAGTTTCAGATTGACGGAGGTGTCCGTCATCGAAATGGATACAGCTTTGCTGCCGAGCGTGTTGGCTTCACGGTTGAGTTCCTGCATCAGGAAGTCCAACTTACGGCCGACGGGGCCTCCCCGGTCGAGTGTTCTTCTCACTTCTTTAACGTGAGTGCAAAGTCTTTCCATTTCCTCGTTGACGTCAAGTTTGATACCGTAGAGCGTGATTTCCTGA
>OHGL01000654.1_pt1 | contig 11505 bp, 8 predicted proteins | sample 1567731 | NCBI WGS metagenome assembly OHGL01 (sample SAMEA3879606, study PRJEB24766) | human gut metagenome | biome: human-associated habitat; feature: feces | place: USA | collected 1985/1987 | reverse complement strand
CACTTGATGTGGAAGACATTGAAAGTATGTATCAGAAAATCTGCAATGAAAAATATACAATTATTACAGACGGAATCGAAGAACTGCCATTTTGGGAAAAGGGTGTGAAGTTTTTTATGATTAAGGGACCAAATGAGGAAAGAATAGAGTTTTGTCAGAAACTCTGATAAAAATAGGAGGGATATATGAGTAGCGAAAACAAAAATGGAAAAGTACCGCTGATCAGTAAGATTGCATATGGGTTTGGTGATGTTGGATGTAATTTCAGCTGGATGTTCGTAAGTAATTTTCTGATGATATTTTATACAGACGTGTTCGGAATCAGTATGGCGGCTGTGTCAGCGCTTATGCTTTTTTCAAGATTCTGGGATGCAATCAATGATCCAATTGTCGGGGGACTTACGGATAAAACAAAATCGAGATGGGGACGGTACCGTCCATGGCTGTTAGTAGCGGCACCAATTACAGCGATCCTTCTTGTTATGACATTCTGGGCAAGACCAGACTGGCCACAGAATGGAAAAATCATTTATATGGTAATTACATATTGTCTGCTGGTTTTGGGGTATACCTGTGTGAATATTCCATATGGAACCTTGTGTGGTGCTATGACACAGGATATTGATGAACGTGCAAAAATAAATACATCCCGTTCGGTTGCAGCTATGATTGCAATTGGTGTGTTAAATATTATCACAGTTCCACTGCTCAGCAAATTCGGAAGTCACAGTGCAAAGACAGGATATCTGACGGTTGCGGCCATATATGGATGTATTTTTACAGCCTGTCATTTCTTCTGCTTTGCGAAAACTAAAGAGGCAGTGATTATTCCGGAAAAAGAAAAAATTTCTGTAAAGATACAGTTGAAAGCAGTCATGCAGAACAGACCATATCTTCTTGCATTGGCAGGACAGATATTATTTGGATTTACATTATATGGTAGAAACGCAGATATTCTGTATTATTTTACATATGTGGAAGGAAATGCCTCCTACTACACAACTTATTCGATGTGCATCATTATTCCTTCTATCATAGGGGCAGCCTGTTTTCAACCATTATTCCGCAAGTTGAATAACAAAGGAAGAACAGCATCTCTCTTTGCTTTATTTACAGGAATTTCCATGTTGTCTATGTTTTTCTTCAATGCCAAAGAATCACCGGCTATTTTTTATGCATTATCTGGTCTCACACAGTTTTTTTTCTCTGGATTTAATACCGCAATCTATGCAATTATTCCAGACTGTGTGGAATATGGGGAGTGGAAAACCGGACTTAGAAATGACGGTTTTCAGTATGCATTTATTTCACTCGGAAATAAAATCGGAATGGCAGTTGGAACAGCACTTTTAGCAGGATTACTTGGAAAATGTGGTTATATTGCAAATCAGACACAAAATGCAACTGTACTTTCAATTATGAAACATGCATTTACGACGATTCCAGGTGCACTTTGGATTGTGACTGCGGTTGTATTATTTTTCTACCGGTTAAATAAAAAACGTTATAACGAGATTGTGGAGGAACTGAAAAATGGAAGAAAAAGTTGATATTGTGGCATTGGGGGAATTACTGATTGATTTTACGGAAGCAGGACACAGTCAGGGTGGGAGAAAACTGTTTGAACAGAATCCCGGCGGTGCTCCGGCAAATCTTCTTACAGTTGCAAGTCATTTTGGGTATCGCACCTCTTTTATTGGAAAAGTTGGAAACGATATGCATGGTAAATTTTTAAAGAAGACACTGCAAACGGAAGGAATCAATACAGATGCTATCGTCGAAGATGCAGATTATTTTACAACACTGGCATTTGTGGAAATCGGTGAAAATGGAGAACGGAATTTTTCTTTTGCAAGAAAACCGGGTGCAGATACACAGTTAAAAAAAGAAGAACTGGATCAGACGTTAATTTCAGGATGTAAAATTTTTCATTTTGGATCATTATCGCTGACAGATGAACCGGCAGAAAGTACAACGATTGAAGCGGTAAAAATGGCAAAAGCAGCGGGTGCACTTATTTCCTATGATCCGAATTATCGACCGTCTCTTTGGAAGAGCAAAGAGGATGCAGTGAAAAAAATGAGATCTGTCATAGAATTAGTAGATGTCATGAAGGTATCGGATGAAGAGAGTACTCTGTTGACAGAGGCGAAAAGTTATGAGCAGGCTGCAGATCAACTCCTTGCCATGGGACCAAAGCTGGTTGCCATTACATTGGGAGAACAGGGCGTTCTTATGGCAACAAAAAGCAGAAAAGAAATCATCAAAGCATTTCAGATACATGCGGTCGACACGACTGGGGCAGGTGATTCATTCTGGGGAGGCGTATTATGCAGTATCCTTTCCGTGAATAAGAATGTTGAAAAAATGGAATGGGAAGAAATCAGAAAGTGTGCTGTTTTGGGAAATGCAGTTGCAGGATTGTGTGTGCAAAAGAGAGGTGGAATCCCTGCGATTCCGACGAAAGAGGCGGTGTTTGAATTCATGCAGAAATAATGAATGTATATGAACAAACTATTATTATACGCGGCAAACGAAAATGTGTCAATCCTCTGGCGGCGGCAGCCGAGACCCCCAACGAGCAATGTATCGGAATGTCCAAAAGGATATTCCGATACATTGCTCGCCTACGGTATCCCGAATCCGGGATACCCCACACCCTCCGGGCAAAGTCCATCCATCAGGTCTTGCCTATGTTATCTGAATGCGCCTCAAAAAACAGTTTTTACATCTGTATTGTAATTCCAACAAGAAAGGATTCCTCACCGGGAACAAGATCGAGATCACCGCCATGGCTTTCAATGATTTTTCGGACAGAGGAAAGCCCGATTCCATGATCAGCAGATGTACCTTTTCGGGAGAGGAATGTTTTTCCCTCTTGCAAGGCCAGACCGTCGTAAGTGTTTTCAATCTTCAAAAAGTACATATTGCCTCTGGTTTCGCCTGCAATGAAAACGCGGCGCACCCCTTGCTTTTGGCGGCTGCACGCCTCAACGGCATTGTCCAAAAGATTGCCCAGCACCGTACACAGTTCCACATCGGTAAGCGGCATCTGATCGGGAAGATCGAGCCGTACCTGAAATTCTGTCCCTTGTGTCTGTGCCATGCCGTAGTAGTATTCAATCAGCGCATTTACGACGGGATTTTTGCAGAACGCAACATGGGAGAGACCCGATGATGCCGCAACCTGTTCCTCTACCTGTAACAGGAAGGAGCAGATCTCCGTCTGCCCACGTTCAGAGGCCATGCGGTCTATGGTGCGCAGATGGTGTTTGATGTCGTGGATCAGCCTTCTGTTTTCTGCCGCTGCCTCAGAAACCTGACGGCTGTATTCGGTCTGCATAGAAAGCTGACGGATGACCTGCTTGCGTTCTTCCTGGAAAATCAGGCTGTTTCCATATCCTTCTATCACATCGCGCCAAAGGGAATAACCGATGGCTGCTGCTATGAAAAAGCTGCCCCATTCCAAAAACCAACCGCCGATAACCGGCTCATAAACCGGCAGAAGGCGATCCCATATAAAGGCGCAGGTTGCGGCTGCCGCAGCATAGAAGATCGGCCTGCTCCGTTTTTCTCCTCTGTGAATGGCAAGCACAGAGATGATAAGCAGATAGAGCGCAGATGCCGCCTTATAACAAAAGACCGATGCAGAGAAGAAACGAATCGCTCCAAGGGAGAGATGGGAAGCCATCATGCCATACACAAACGCATATACCAGGAAGGCAGCGCCCACCCCATTACTGATGGCCGCAGGCAGGAAGCCCGGCCTGCATATCCGGTTTTGCAGAACTACGATCAGCCAGGTAACCAGATAGATACAGAACAGTTCAATCGTGTACCAGGGGAATACGGGAACCGCAGTCAGCATATGAAGCACAGGATAGGATGACAGGCCGCACATGGCAAGGCAGATCAGTCCGAACAGGAATGTATTTTTCTGTTTCATCCGGCGGCTGAAATAAAAGGACAGCAGCGCACAGACAAAGGTAACTGTACAGCTGAACAGGCAGAATGCAAACCGGATTCCTCTGGTTGTATTGACCGCCAGCATCGTTCCGAAAGCAGGCGGATAGACAATCCCTCCGTAAAAGTGGTCATAGTTGCTGACCGCTATGGTGAGTGTGACCGGTTTTCCGCCATGAAAAGTGACCATGCGGTTTTGAACCAATGGTGTCCCCTGTGCCGGTTCCCCCATTTGCAGGATCAGGTCATGATCCAGATAAAGGTTGTAAGCAGAAAACACTTCCGGGATTTCCAGCGCATATGTTTCCTTCCGTTCCGGCAGAAAGAATGTCATCTGATAAGTCCCGCAGCCATAGGGAGAAGGGTTTGCAGGGCTGGAAAAATTGGTATGCTCTCCGATGGAAAGGTAGCGCATATAGTGACTTTCATCCCGTATTTCTTCCGGGGTCAAAAGCGCGTCAGGATAAAATGCCCAGCCGGATACCAGAAAGCGCACCGGTGACTTTTGAAGTTCTTCCTCAGAAAGCGCCAGAATCCCATTTGCCGCCTGGATTGTGTTCTGGCTATATTTATTATTGAACTGATACAGGCCAAGAAAAAACAGGGATGAGCACAGGCAAACCATACATAAGGCAGCATATTTTTTTACCGCAGAAGATACCATCTTATTTTCGCCTCCTCCTTAGGAAAAACACACCGGCAGACAGAAGAAGCAGACAGGCCGGAATCAAAAGGAGTATGGGCGACCGGCTATGCTCTGTGTCGGCGGCCTGTGCCAGGGAAGCGGTATCTTCCTTTCCCACAATGGTGTAAGTCCCTGTATGGCTGATCTGAAAGGAGACGGCTTTTGCCGCATCGTCATAACCGGTCATGGGAATTTCCACGCCGCTTTCATCACAGAGGAACCATGTGCCGGCTGCCGGGTCATTTGGACAGGGCAGCATGACAGAAACATCCGGCAGGGAGCTGAGCGCAGTTCCATTGATGGAAAACGAAAAAGAAAAACCGCCGTCCGTATCCTTTTGGATGATGACTTCAATCTGATCTTCGTTTTGGATGCCCTCCGGCAAGGCGTCTTTTGGTATGCTGATGGTGATTCCCTGTTTGGAAAAGACGGCTCTTTGCTCCCCTGTTTGCAGCATCATCAAAAAGCGCGTGCCGGAAATCCGGTCGGTGGTTTCATCGAAGAACTCTGAAAAATCAGGGCTTTTGGAATCCGCATCTTCCTCTGTATCACCGTTTGCCTGTTCCGATGGGAAATCGTCTTTATCTATATCTATGGAATCATCCTTTCCCTCCCAGGATGGCTCGGAAGACTTGTGGGATGGTTCATGATCCGCAGGATCATTTTCTTCACTGACAGGTGGTGTTTTTTCAGAATCGTTGGAATCCACTCTGCCGCCATTTGTTGCAGGCGGTTTTGGAGGCTTTGTGGAGGGCCTGTCTGCGAAACCGTCATCCTGATTGTTGGTATCTTCAGGAGGCGGTTGAATGATGGTATCGGGTGGATTCCCGCCTGCATCCCCTCCATCCCGGTCGCCTTCGTGATACCCTTCAAGGACAATTTCATCTGCGTAGGTAAAGGACAGGATGCCGGTCTGTCCGCCGTCATAATCCACCTGAAGGCGGTAACTGCTGCCCGGCATCAGCAGACGGGTAGCAATCGAGAGCATTTCCTGACCCACATAAACGCCACTTTCCAGACGGTTCCATGAACCGTTGTTTTTGGACAGCCATATACTGACCTTGTCCAGATTCCCCGGCGGTGTGACCCAGGGAAAATAAAGGCCTCCTCTGCGAACCAGGAAGCAGTTGATGTCTGGGCTGCCCGGAGCCTGAACAGAAACAGGAATTGAAATTTCAGGGAAATCGACACGATCCGCAAATATGGTATTTTCCGGTGCAGTCAGCCTTCCTGCTGCATGGTACAGTCCCACAGTATTCAAATCAATACCAGAAAAATCCCATTCCACCACAGCGGTGTAGCTGGTTCCATTTTCCGCATAGCATTCCAGATAGTAAGGGGAAAAGGCAAACAAATTTTCCAGCGTTTCGGTTTCGCTGCCCTGTTGAATCGCAAACGCGTCCGTATAAGGATACCATTGCTCTATGGAGGTAATGACAGCATGCGTCATTTCTTCTACTCGGACGGAAATCTGCAGCTCCTGCAATACAGCTTCATCAAAGGCATACCCATCCGGCAGTTCAATCCGGCCTGCTGCGGTATATTCGCCTGGAGTGGTCTGGTCAATGGCCGAAAAATCCCATGCGACAGAAAATGTTTCCTGCCGGATTTCTTCACCTGCTGTTACAGTGGCGCAGACGGTTTGATACCGAAGGGCCAGCTGATAAATTTCCTCCAGGTCATCATCAGACGGTGTGGTTCTAAGGGGCAGGGTGAAATCTGGCAGGGAGAGCAGTTCGTCTTCATTTTGTATTTCTGTGACAAGGACGAGGGATACTTCTTCCGGTGTTTCCGGGGTTCCGCTCTTCCGTGTCTCCGAAGCCTCGCTTTCTAAACCCGGCGGATTTTCCCTTCTTTCATCGGCATTGGCTGGGGTTGCGGTTTCAGCGGCAAATGCGGGGATACTGCCGGTGAAGCAGAGGAGACAGGCCAGACAGCCCTCCAGAATACGCCTGTGCATTTGCTTCATTCTCATACGATACCCCCCATTCCAGAGAAAACATATTGACGGTAAGTTTCCCGCAGCTGTTTTCCATTGCGGAGGGCAATCGGAAGTTCCTCCCCGTTTATCAAACGGAAGGTCTGACTGTCAACCTGGCTGATGTAATCCATGTTGATTAAAATGCCCCGGTAGCAGGGCAAAAAACGCTTGTCCTTCTGCAATGCGGCAGTAACCTCCTGAAAGCCTCCGCTTACCGGTATCACGCGTTCTGCCGTATGAATCCGTGTCATACGGTTTTGATAATCTATGTATAGAATCTTCTCTGTGGGAAGTTCCAGTTTTTGACGGTCAGCCATAACCGAAAGTGTCATCACTTCATAGGGCGGTTTTAGCTGGCACAGCTCCATCGCTTCTTCAAAATCTGCCTGATGGAGCGAAAGCGGCTTCAGCAGATAATAGCTGGCGGACAGGCTGTACCCCATCCGGGCATAATCTTCTGTAATGGTCAGAAAAACGATCTTACAGAGCCTGTTTTTCTGGCGCAGCCTTCTGGCGGTCTCTATTCCATCCATGTTCTCCATATAGATGTCCATAAAGACAAGCTGAAAATTGACCTGGGCGGCAGCTTTCAGAAAATTCTCTCCGTCCTCAAATTCTGTCAGCGTATAGTCCAGCTGATGCTTTTTCATATAATTTTCCAGGCAGGCAGACAGTTCTGCTCTGTCCTCTGCTCTGTCATCCACAATCGCAATCTGCATCGTGCCATCTCCTTTGCACAATAATCCAATATTAGTATAACATAAAACCGCAGGAAAAAACTTGCGTCTTAAACAGGAAACCTGCGTCTTAAACAAAGTCGGTTGCATTTCTCTTGACAAGATGCTACTCTAATTATACTACCAGACTTTCCGATGAGAAGGTCTGGGTTTTTTTTATATGACAGGAAATTCCGAAGAATTCCCTGTCACATAAAAAAGGCACTAACGTGCCAAAGATGCGCACTTGCGCGAAGATGTAGATTGTCGCAAGCGACCGCGCAAGGCGCGAGAATGTGCCAAGGCACATTCTTTCTTGTTTTTCTTTTCAGGAAAGGAGGCTCAGCATGAAAATCGCACTTTGTACGGAATTAAGGAATGCAGAATGGTTTGAGAGCAGGCTGCGCTCCCTTTTTGCTGGGGACGGACAGTTTGTCATCGACGAGCTATGGAATGAGAAGCAGCTATCTCAGGCACTCCGGCGAAGCCGCTACCATGCGGTTGTCATCGCCATGACCGGGGCAAAGGGACTGGAGGCAGCCATACAGGCGAAGCGGCTGGCACCGGAAGTACCGCTTGTCTGGTGGAGCGATGATGAAAACTTTGCCCTGATTGCGTATCAACTGCGTATCCCTGCGTTCCTTCCGACAGACTGCTCCGATCAGGAGTTATATGAGGCGATAAAATCCATTACAAAATGGAGGTGTGAAAATGCGAATTGCGCTATGCAGTTATAGCCAGAAAGAAAAAGAAACCGCTTTGCTGATGAAGCTGGGCAAAGTAGACCGCTTTGATAATGGTGTGTTTTGTACCTATGCCATGCAGCGGGATGGGCCTTATGACGCTGTGGTGGTCATGGAGGACGGAGCCAGGGGAATGAATTTCTGCATGAGCATACGAGGGTACAGCAAGGATGTCCCGCTCCTGTGGATCAGCGACCAGGCAGCGTTTGAACCCCAAAGCCGCAGGATGCAGGCGGATACCTTTTTGGTGAAGCCTGTGACGGAATATCAGCTGCGGGAGGCGGTATCCCAGCTGCTTCAGAAAACAACGAGAAGGAACGAACCGCGTGAGGAGGATGAATAAATGATATGGAAATGGAAACGGCCGGCCGCATTTTTACTGGCGGCGGCAATGATTTTTACGATGCCGGGAGTTCCGGCATCTGCGGTGGAAGCGGGTGTATCCGCCGTCCATACGGGGTTGTGCAAGCATCACCCGGAACATACAGAGGACTGCGGATATACGGAAGGAACTGAAGGGGCAGCCTGTAAACATGAGCATACTGAGGATTGCTACACCCCTGTGAAAGAGTGTATCCATGAACATGACGAAAGCTGTTACCCTGTTTTGGAAGGCAGCGTATCAGAAAATACGGCGACCTCATCTGAAGTAGAGGAGGCCCAGCCGACCGAGTGTACCCATAAATGCAGTGAGGAAAGCGGCTGTATCACAAAAAAATTAAGCTGTCCCCATGAGCATGACGAAAGCTGCGGCTACATCCCGGCCACAGAGGGGACGCCCTGTGGGTATATCTGTGAGCAGTGTAATTCCCAGGACAGTGGGCTTGTTCCCGGCGTGTCCGGGAATGCTCCAGCAGAGTGTATCTGCGAAACCCACTGTGAGCAGGAGGCGGTCAATCCCGACTGTCCGGTCTGCTCTGCGGAAGATGCAGACCTCTCTGCCTGCAAGGGAACAGAGCAGGTAATGTCCCTGATGGCAGCTGCGGCAAGCACTGAAACCATCTCCGGCGAGGTGACCTGGAACAACCAGACCTTTACCACCCCCGTCAAGCTTACCGGGGATACCACCCTGACCTTGGAGGGCGATAACAAGATCGAATGCGACGCGCCTTTGGATCTGAACAACTTCGGACTGACCGTCAAGGGCACCGGCACCCTGACGGTCGTCGGAAACGGCAGGAGCGACACCTATATATGCAACGGCGCCATCTTTGACAGTGGCTACACGGGCTACCAAAAAGGCCAAGGAAACCTGTGCCTTGAGGGCGGCACTGTTACGATTATAATGCCATATCCGTTCGTTCTGTGGAATTGCGGGGCGGCAAGCTGGAGGCCTACGGCGGCTCGAATGCCGGTATTGTCTGCTCCTATCTGTATACATATGGCGGTTCCCTCTACGCCACCGGCGATGAGTATGGCATCGGAATGAGAACCATGAATGTGGGAAATCCCGGCAATCTGGCCATTCTGGCTTCCGACGAGAAGGACGCATTGATGGCGGAAATGGATGCCGGAGATATCGGCGATATTAAGGATAACGCCAAGAAGAAGACTTACTACATCGGCGAAGTCACCGGTCCCCTGTTCTCGGTGAAGACCCAGAAGGGTACACTCTATGAGGGCGTTGCCGACCAGAAGGCCACCTTTGCCATTTCCGCCAAAAATGTGAATACGGGCACCCTGAAAGCCCAGTGGGTGGGAGACCACTACGGCCTGACGGAGAGCCTCTCCACCGACGGTAAAACTTTGACGGTGACAACGGATGCAACCGTGAAGCAGGGCACTTACAGCCTGACCGTTTCTGTCACCGGCACGGACGGAACGACAGTCACCAAGACCGTTACGGTCACTGTCTCCGGCTCCCCCCTCACCATCAGCACCCAGCCCCAGGATGTCTCCGTCAGCTGCAAGAGTGGGGATTTGGATGCCTGGCAGGGCGACAAGGAAATCCGGGTGACTGCCACACTAGCCACCGGCCAGACCGGGGACATTTCCTACCAGTGGAAGCTGGAGGACGGCACCGAGCTGGAAGGCTTTACCCGGTCGACCCTCTCTCTGAAGGAACTTTATAATGCGAGCAAGCTGTCCCCAGTGGCCGACAAGCTCTGGCTGTTTTCCGCCAAGGTCTACTGCACCCTGACCTATGGCAGCTGCAGCGTCAATACCAACACCGTCACCCTGACGGTCAACACCTGCACCCATGAAAAATACACCAACGAGGGCAAATGCCAACAGTGCGGCGAACCGTGCAGCAAGGATGTGCTCTTTATTCGCAACGGTATCCCCTATACGTTTGAAGGCGATAACCCTGAGGTTGGGTTCATTCTGTTCTCCGGCGGAACCGCTTATTTTGTGCGGGATACTGACGCAACCTTGAAAGCGGGGAACGGCGATACGGCGGACAAAAGGGACGTTGCGCTGGACCTGCAGGGCCACAGGGTCAAGGCGCTGGATCTGCAAAATTTCCCGTACAAGAGCGTTACCATCAAAAACGGCACGATAAATGACATTGCCACCAGCGCCCCCACGGTATTGATATTAGACAGCGTTAAAACAGATCAGGAGGTCTTTTCTACCTATTTTACCCTGACGGTAAAGGGCAACTGCGTGTTTGAGCAACTGGTGAAATTCCACGGGAAAACCCAGCTCCAGGGCGGCACGTTCCAAGATGGAATCAGAGTAGAACCTGGTGAGCAGGCTCTGGCTCTGCTGGCGGATGGGTACGCCTTTGCAGACGCGAAGGACAACGCAATTTTGAACGTTTCCGATGTAAGCATCCAGGGTAGAAACGTCAAGGTGGTCGAGCATACCTGCCAATATCAGAACGGTAAATGTGTCTGCGGCAGAAGCTGCGACCATGCGGGCAAGGTGGACAGCGCCGGTTACTGCACCTTCTGCCATGCGCTGGTGGAGGCATTTGAAATCAGCGGCAAGCAATACACCAGTCTGGAAACAGCGCTGGAAGCCGCTAAGGACGGTGACACGATCACTCTGCGGGGGCCTTTGTCGATCGAGAACGTAGAGCCGATCGAGATCAGCAAAAATATTACACTGGACCTGAAGGGATTCACTCTGAGTAAATCCGCTGAGAATGCACTTCTTTGTATCCTCGGCTCCAATGTAGCCATCATAAACGGCAAGGTGCAAAGCACCTGCACCAGCAAGCCCGCTATCGCGGTGGAAGTTGGAAAATTTGACCACACAGGCGCAAAACTGACGCTGGACAATGTCACCCTGGAGGGCAACGTAGACGGAGCTGGCGTCCGTGGACGTGGGCTTTTCATTCGTACCGGGAACGAAGCCGTGGTAACGAGCGGCACGTTTACCGGCGGCATCTACACGGAGGGAACGCTGAGCATGTCCGGCGGCAGCGCGGATCAGCTGGAATTGGGTGCGCTCGATGATATTCAAGTGACC
>OHGL01000646.1_pt1 | contig 11640 bp, 5 predicted proteins | sample 1567731 | NCBI WGS metagenome assembly OHGL01 (sample SAMEA3879606, study PRJEB24766) | human gut metagenome | biome: human-associated habitat; feature: feces | place: USA | collected 1985/1987 | reverse complement strand
CACGCTTCAGGACGAACTGCTTCACCTGATCGAGCGCGATGCAGAAGTGTTCGAACCGCTCTCCAAAGCATACGGCATGCCGCGCGAGACAGAGGAGGAGAAGGCAGAAAAAGCAAGAGTCATGGAGATTGTGCTGAAGGATGCCTGCTCTGTTCCAATGGAAATTATGGAAAAATGCTGCGAAGCAATCGACCTGATCGTAGAATTTGCAGCAAAAGGTTCTTGTAAGTCAATCAAACTTGAAACAGCTTCAGTCGCAGATCAGTCCGCATTTTATGTATAACAGCTACTATGTTCTGTATCGGATGATTCGAAGAGGAGATCAAGAAAATAGTCTTCATCTTGCAGAATATCTGGGAAGTTTTTATCATTATATTACAAGAAATGCAGATGATGAAAAGCATCTGTCAGAAGAGAACGTATGGGACATATCGAGCTTGCTGCTCCGGTATCCCATATCTGGTATTTCAAGGGAATTCCGAGCCGCATGGGTCTGATTCTGGACATTTCTCCGAGAACTCTGGAGAAGGTTCTGTACTTCGCTTCCTATATCGTGCTGGATCCGGGACAGACCGGACTGCAGATGAAGCAGGTTCTGTCTGAGAAGGAGTACCGTGACGAGATCGAGAAATACGGTTACGGTTCTTTCCGTGTCGGCATGGGTGCCGAGGCGATTCAGGAGCTTTTAAAGGCGATCGATCTGGAGAAGGATTCTGAGGATCTGAGAAACCAGTTACAGGATGCAACCGGACAGAAGCGTGCCCGCATCATCAAGCGTCTGGAAGTCGTAGAGGCATTCAGAAATTCCGGCAACAAACCGGAGTGGATGATCATGACCGTTGTCCCGGTTATCCCGCCGGATATCCGTCCGATGGTACAGCTGGATGGTGGACGTTTTGCAACATCTGACCTGAATGATCTGTACAGAAGAATCATCAACAGAAATAACCGTCTGAAAAGACTGATGGACATGGGCGCGCCTGAAATCATCGTCAGAAATGAAAAACGTATGCTGCAGGAAGCTGTCGATGCCCTCATAGATAACGGCCGCCGCGGCAGAGCGGTCAGCGGCCCGGGAAACCGTCCCCTGAAATCCCTTTCCGATATGCTGAAAGGCAAGCAGGGCCGTTTCCGCCAGAACCTTTTGGGGAAACGTGTCGACTATTCCGGTCGTTCTGTTATCGTAGTCGGTCCTGAACTGAAAATGTACCAGTGCGGCCTGCCGAAAGAAATGGCAATCGAACTTTTCAAACCGTTCATCATGCATGAACTGATTGCCCGCGGTTTGGCGAGCAATCTGAAATCGGCACGGAAAAAAGTGGACAAGCTGTCCCCTGAAGTCTGGGACGTCCTTGGCGATGTTATTAAAGAACATCCCGTACTTCTGAACCGCGCTCCGACACTCCACCGCCTCGGCATCCAGGCGTTTGAACCGATCCTGTGGGAAGGCAGGGCGATCAAACTGCATCCCCTTGTCTGCCCGGGTTACAATGCGGACTTTGACGGCGATCAGATGGCGTGCCATCTGCCTCTGTCCGTGGAAGCGCAGGCGGAAGCGAGAACGCTCATGCTTTCCATCAACAATATCCTGTCTACGAAAGACGGCAAACCTGTCGCCATTCCTTCCCAGGATATGATTCTGGGATCATACTATCTGACCATTGTAAAAGAAAGCAAGGAAGAGGAAGACGCGCTTGACCCCTCGAAATTCCATGCGTACACCAATTACGATGAAGTCATGCTGGCCTATGCACTGAACCAGGTACAGATCCATGATTTTATTAAAGTGGACATACCGGGACACGGTCTTGTCATCACGACCCCGGGGCGCCTGATTTTCAACTATGCCATTCCCGAACCTCTCCGCTTCTTTTATAAACGCCCTGACGGAAAAGAAGGTCTCGGCATCACTATCGGCAAGAAGCAGATGGGCAAACTTGTCAATGACTGCTTTAAGAAGCTGGGTTTCAAGGAAACGGGAGATCTTCTGGACTCCATTAAAGCCCTCGGCTTCCATTATGCCCTTGTTTCCGGCATTTCTATCGGCATTTATGACGTGGCCGTACCGAAAGCAAAAAATGATATCCTGTCCGCAAGTGAAGCGCAGATTGAAAAAATCAAGGAATATTTCCGACGCGGCCTGATGACGGATGACGAAAGATACAGGAAAGTCGTTAAAATTTGGGAAAAAGCGACCAATGATGTCGGTGAAGCGATGAAAGCGTCCATGACGAAAATGAATCCGCTCACCATGATGGCCCAGTCCGGCGCCCGCGGCAACGATAACCAGATCCGCCAGCTGGCGGGGATGCGCGGCCTGATTGCCGATACATCCGGTAAAACGGTAGAATTGCCTGTTAAGGCAAACTTCCGTGAAGGGCTGACCGTCCTTGACTACTTTACGTCTTCCCACGGCGCCCGCAAGGGTCTTGCCGATACGGCTCTCCGTACGGCAGACTCCGGTTACCTCACACGCCGCCTTGTCGATGTCTCCCAGGATGTCATCATCCGGGAAGAAGACTGCGATGTGCAGACACTCAATTTCGACCGTGAATGGAATAAACTGGTTTCCAAGGCGGCTGTCCGCAGCCGTTACAATGTCCACCGCGCTGAATTGGACGGTTCCATTCTCGAGGAAGACGTCATGAACCGGCGCAGCGGGGAAATTCTCCTTGTGAAGGGGAAAACACTGGATGCGTCCGATGTGGCCCTTATGAACCGTTTCCTCGTTGATTCCGTTGTTGTTACCGTTCCCACAGCGGAAGGAGAAGCGGGCGAACCGAAAACCGTTACCTTCGGCGTGGAGGATGTCGTAGCGGAATACAAGAGTATCGTGAAACATCATGTGACAGTCCGCTTCTTTGAAAAGAAATTGGAAACGCCGGCTCTGAACCGCAAAGGAGAAGAAGTGCTGGCGCAGGGAACCGTCCTTACGGCGGAAGCGGCTGAAAAACTTTTGGCTGCCGATATTCCGGTGATTTCCGTACGCATGGAAGGCATGGAAGGCGTAGAAGTCCGCAAAATTACGGAAGCCGGGGGTCTCATTGAGTCTCTGGCTGACCGTATCGCCGGCCGCTGCCCGCTGGAAGATGTGGTGAATCCGGAAACGGGAGAAATCATTGCCGCGAAGAATGAAGAAATCACTGACGACCAGGCTGCTGAAATTGAAAAGCATTATGACCGTCTGAAAGTCCGTTCCATTCTGACCTGCCATTCCGAACACGGCGTATGCGCGAAGTGTTATGGCAGGAACCTGGCAACAGGCCGCCATGTGGAAATCGGCGAATCGGTAGGCATCATCGCCGCACAGTCCATCGGCGAACCGGGTACCCAGCTGACCATGCGTACGTTCCATACGGGCGGTGTCGCAACGGCAGAAGATATCACCCAGGGTCTGCCCCGTGTCGAAGAATTGTTTGAAGCGCGCAAGCCGAAAGGCAACGCGATCATCTCCAATATCGCCGGCAAAGTCACCATTGAAGACTCTCCGGAAAATGCGAATATCAAGATTGTTACCGTGACCAATGAAGAGACGTCCGATACCTACAAGATTCCGTTCGGAAAGAGGATTTCCGTCAATGAAGGCGATGAAATCGAAGCAGGTACTCGCCTCATTGAAGGCAATATCAATCCCCACGATATTCTCCGTGTCCTCGGCGTACAGGCGACCCAGAACTATATCGTCAAGGAAGTGCAGAAAGTTTACCGGTCCCAGGGTGTTGAAATCAATGACAAGCACATTGAAATCATCGTCCATCAGATGCTCCGCAAGATCAAAATCGATGACCCCGGAGATTCCGAATGGCTTCCGGGACAGACGGTGGACATCGTGGCTTACCGCGTCATGAACGAACATCTGGAAGATGAAGGAAAGAAACCGGCGGTGGGTGAGAACCTGCTTCTCGGTACGACGAAAGCCGCGCTGGCGACAGATTCCTTCCTCTCGGCGGCTTCTTTCCAGGAAACCACCAGAGTTCTTACGGAAGCGGCAATCAAAGGTAAAGTGGATCCGCTTCTCGGACTCAAAGAAAACGTCATTATCGGCAAGCTGATTCCGGCAGGTACGGGGCTTGCCCGCTACCGCAGGCTCTCCGTGCAGCACAACGCGGAACCCCGGACGGCGGAAACCGCTGATGGGCAAGCTGACGTGCAATAAGTGTTTAAATAAAATATCCCGCTGTGTAATCCATGGCGGGATATTTTTTGTGGGAGACGGAAATGTCTGACTTGAGAAAATATCCCTGATTCCTTACAATAAAAAGATAAATGATATATTACAGGAGAATTCCATGTTCAAAAAAATCATGGCGGCTCTGTCCGCTTTCATTCTGGCAGGCTGTCTTTACGCGGCGGCGGAGGATCTCGTCATCGACGGACTGGGGAAACTGTCTTTCGGGGAAGACGTGCAGATTACCGACGGAGGGGGCAGCCGCGCGGAAACCATATTTAAGAAATCGGGACACCGGAAAGATTACGGAAAAACAGATTGGGCGGCAGTGATGTACTTCCTCACCACGCCTCCGGGAATGGACATGTACCCTGACCGGGCGCCGTACCCTTACGACTCCCTTCATCTGTACCAGATCAGGAAATCCGATATCCGCGGCACCTATTCCGCTTCCGTCTCTGTTGTGAAAGGAACGGAAGAAGCCTTCTTCCATGGGAAACGGGAAAAGGCTGCCCGGTTTTGGGAGCGCGCATTCAATGAAGATGCGACACGGCCGCACTCCCTCTTCGGCCTGCCGAAAATCAGCATAGAAGAATATCAGCGGATGCTGAACAGCCGTTTGGATGAAATCAAAGGGCAGAAGCTGCAGGCGGAACTGGTTTCTTTTTCACCGTGGCATGCCTATAAAAATCATGACGGCACCTATCGCTGGACTCAGGAAGCGCGGGTGATTATTTCCGACGAAAGACATCTGTCCTATCCGATGTGGGTCTATACGAATCTGTACAGGCAGGGCGGCATGTATTATCTCATTATCGTACAGGGAAGCCATACGGCGGCGGAAAAAATCGGGAAAAATTTACTTTATGCCTTTTACGGACTGGAAAGGAGCAGCACATGAGTTGGAAGAAAACGGCGGCAGTCTTTATGACGGCTCTCTGTATTTCCGGCGGCGCGTCTGCTTATGACTTGCAGTCCATTGCGAAAGCACATCTGCCGCCTGCGTTTACCTATCAGGATATCCCTGAACAGCAGGAACTGAAGTTCCACAATTTCACCTATCCCTATCACATGGGGCAGCTTTCCGTCATGCTTCAAAAAAGCCGAAAATTCGCTTACGGTTACATTGTCACCGCCAAGCTGCCTCCTGCGGGAGCGGATACATTGAAACCGTTTTTTCGGGAATACCTGACCGTAAAAGAATGGAGAAGCCTTTCCCGCATGAACCGCGCCTTTCTGGATGAGGACTCGCCGCTGCGTAAAGGGGCGGAAGAGGTAATGAAGAACTGGGCGAAGAACGTGGTGGGAGAATTAGGAGAAGGCGTGAAAATCACCCTGTCCGATTTCGAGCCGTATCGCAAACTTACAGCCGACGAAGCCTATCTCTATACGATGGGCGCGAAAATTACCTTTGATTCCGACGGACTCATCCTGCCCTTTTACGGCAGAGCGTATTTCTTCCGTGAAAATGACCATATAGATGTGATGATGCTCCTTACTCCCGATGAAGGAAAAGAACCCCTCGTTTACGCTATTGATGATCTGGCGAAAGCGGCGGCAAAGGAGACAGATATGCAGGAAGAAAAAGAAGATCTTTCCGTCATGTTGGCAAAAGGCGCAGCAGAAAATTAAAGCGGAGAGGGGCAGCAAAGAAAACATTTACAATGCCTTCCCTGTAAACTATAATTGGAAATAAGAAAAACATTTGAAATATTACTTTGGGAGAGCGATCATGCAGGGGAAAATTGTAACAGCCTTTATTTTTTTAACCATGATGACGGGAGCGGTATCAGCTGCTCCCGTTTTAGATTACACAGGAGCAGAGCGGCTGGAAGAAGCGCGGCAGAGAGAAGAGGAGCGGCAGGAAAGGCTGCGCATGCCCCGCGTGGAAAATATGGGAAGCAGCGTGAATGAAAAAGAGGAAATGCAAGGTGCCGCAGGACCCGTGTTTAGAATAGACGAAATTATTTTATCGGGGCAGGAAGAAAAGTTCGGCTGGCTGCAGGACATCATACAGCCCCATATTCACACGGACATGGGGATTTCATCCGTCAACAGGCTGGTAAAAGACCTGAATGCGAAACTGCTGGACAAAGGATACGTGACCAGCCGCATCGTGATTCCCGAGCAGAATATGAAAAACGGGAAACTCCTTCTCCGCATCCAAACCGGCAGGCTGCATAAAATCATCTACAGCAAAAACAGCGCCCTCATCCCATGGAAAAACGCATTTCCCATCAAAGAAGGAGACATCCTGAACATCCGCCGCCTGGAGCAGGGGCTGGAACAGATGAAACGCGTCAGCTCCTCTGACGTATCCATGAAACTCCTCCCTGCCGAAGAAGCGGACATGACAGACGTGGAACTCTCCATGACCAAGGGGAAACAAATAAATGGAAGCCTTTCCGTGGACGACTCCGGACTGGAAGACACAGGAAGCATCCAGTGGAACGCCGCCCTGGGAATAGACCGGCTCTTCAATGCCAATGACCTCTTCCGCATCAGCGGAAATACAGACGGCTCCCGGGACGGATACGAAAAAGGAACCAGAGGACAGGGCATTTCCTACTCCATCCCCAGAGGATGGGACACCTTCACACTGCGTCACAACCGCTATCGATACCACCGGACCGTAGAGTCCCGGCCCTATGACTTCATCAGCAGCGGGAAAACCCGCATCACCGAATTCACCTTCAGCCATGTCATGGGACGCACCAAAAACGAAAAATACGGCTGGGACATAAGCCTCACCAAAAGAAACGCCCACTACTTCATCAACGATATGGAAATCCCCGTACAGGCCATGGACACCACAGCCATGGAAATAGGCCTCTTTGACCGCGTCTATACAGGAAGCGGCACACTGTACACCCGCCTCGGATATAAAATGGGGACAGGATGGTTCGGCGCGAAACCTGATACAGACAATCCGGCGAGTCCCAAAACCCATTATAAAATGTGGCTCCTGGACATAGACTGGCAGAAACCCCTTACCCTGGGACACCGGCCGGCATCCTTCACCACATCCCTTCACGGGCAGTGGACGACAGGCGGCATGCGCCTCTACAGCACAGACATGGTGAGCATCGGGAACAGGTACACCGTCAGGGGCTTCGACGGAGAATACACACTCATGGGAGAAAACGGATGGTACATCCGAAACGAACTGTCATCCTCTCTTCCGCGCCTCCACAGCAGCGTATATGCAGGACTCGACGCAGGCGCCGTATACGGCGTATCCACAGAAACCCTGACAGGAAGAACCATCGCGGGCATGGCGCTGGGAATGAGAGGAACCTTTCCCTCAGGACTCTTCTACGACACCTTTATCAGCAGAGCCTTATACAAGCCCGACGGCTTCCATACGAAAACATGGGCCGGCGGATTCACGCTGGGCTGTCAATTTTAAATGAAATCGGTCAAATTTTAATCAAAACGACAAGAGGTTATGACAAATGAAAACAAGCACAAGCAAACGACTCAGATGGAATGTAGCCATATGGCTGGCAGCGGGACTGTTTATGACAGGCGCCTCCGGCATGGCGTCGGGCCCCATCATGCCCGATCCGAAAGCGGAAGCCCGCCATCAGCCGCAAATAGAAGAAACAGCAAACGGCATACCCCTTGTCAATATAACAGCCCCCTCCTCCGGCGGCGTATCCCGGAACGAATACGAAATGTTTAACGTGCCGGACAAAGGCGCCATCCTGAACAACTCCTACACCCTCTCCAAAACCGAACTGGCAGGATACGTACAGGGGAACAATAACATGGCGGAAAGACCGGCCAAAATCATCGTAAACGAAGTCACCGGCGCGGGTTCCACCGCTATGGATGGATTTCTGGAAGTGGCAGGAAACAGAGCAGACGTCGTCATTGCCAACCCGAACGGCATCACCGTAAACGGAGGCGGATTCATCAATACAGGCAAAGCCTTCCTCACCACAGGGAAACCCGTCTATGACGGAGAAGACCATTTGCAGCGCTTCGACATCACAGGAGGAGACATCCTCATTGAAGGGAAAGGCCTTGGCGGAAAAGAAACGGAAAGCCTTGCCATCCTTTCCCGCGCCGTGAAAATCAACGCAGGCATCTGGGCCAAAGACCTCCATATCACCACCGGGGCCAATACCGTAGACGCAAAGACCCTCGAAGCCTCCGCCATAGAAGGGAAAGGAGGACGCCCCGCCTTCGCCCTCGACACCGCCGCCATAGGAGGCATGTACGCCGGACGGATCACCTTAGTAGGGACAGAAAAAGGACTGGGCGTCAATAACAGCGGCACATGGAGCGCCGAAGACAACCTCACCCTTGACTGGAACGGCGACCTGAAAAACAGCGGTACCATCTACAGCAAAGGAAATGCAGACCTCCGCGCAAACTACCTGGAAAACGATAAAACCATCGCTGCGGAAAGAAATCTGTCCGCTGCGGCCAAAGAAAATATCCATAACCAAGGCAAACTTCTCGCCGGAGAAAACATGGGCATCTATGCCGGAAAAACACTGGACAATGCGGGGCATGCCATGGAAAGCCGAAACAACCTGTCCATAGAAACCGGAGACGCCATAAATAATGCGGCAGGTACCATCAAAAGCGGCGGCAGCCAGCAGATTAAAGCGGGACATACATTAACCAATACAGAAGGCACACTGGCGGCCGATGGGAATATAAACATACAAACGGATAAGATGACCGGAGACGGCATCGTATCCGCAGGGAAAAAAGCCGGAATCCTGTTGGAAAAAGACTTTACCAATACAGGGCGCCTGGAAGCAGGCAGCAGCCTTTCACTAGCCGTAAAAGGGAATATAACCAACCGCAAAGAGATCCTTTCCCGCGGACACCTGGCACTGGAAAGTAAAAACATCCGAAATGAAGAAACCGGAGAAATAAAAGGGGCGGACACAGAAACCGTAGCAGAAAACACCTGGGTAAACCATGGGCTGGTCAATGGAGAAAATATACATATCCGGGCAAACCACATAACCAATGAAAACACGGGACGCATCTATGGAACAAGACTGTCCGTGGAAGCGGATACATTGGACAATCTGGGGACATATAAAGAAAAAGCGCCCGTCATCGCATCCCGGGAACACATGAACCTTTCTGTTGCCGGCACACTGACCAATACCGAACACGCCCTCATCCGTGCCGAAGGAAACCTGACCATCGGCGGACAATCAGATGAGAATGGGAAAATAACGGGGAAAACAGAAAAAATAGAAAACAGAAGCGCCTATCTGGAAAGCGGCGGAAATATGACAATCGGCGTGAACCATTTGGAAAACCGCAATGAACACTTCTCCACTAAAAACGTTCTGGCAGGGAAAACCCACCACGAAGAAGCCGTAGGGCAGGGGAAGACAGACCGGTTCACCTTGGGCGGAAAAGGAACAGCCGGCGCAGCCTACATAGAGCGCCGTGGACATGTAGACCATCTGTATACACCGGACGGCGGAGACTATGACCACTTCACCACCTACATCTATGACCGGTCCGTTTATGAAGACCGGATAGACACGACAGACCCCGCGCACATAGCCTTTCCCTCGAAGCCGGCAGGGCAGTGAATGACAGGAGCGTGATGACCGCCGGCAAGACCCTTACCCTCCATGGGGCAGATATAGAAAATCAGGACGAAAAAGGACATAAAACAGTAAAAGAAGAAGGAACCGCCACCTCCTACTGGACAAAAAGAGTCCACCATGGAATGAGTCTCCATAAAAGGACAGAAACACGGACAACTTCTGCTGGTTATATGCCCGCTGATGCAGTCACCGATACGACCGTCATAGCCGCTGTGGACAAAGCCCATACAAACCCGGTATATGAAGGGACGAAAGCAGAAGCATACTTGAGTCCGTCAGAAAGAAAACCGCTTCATATTTCCGACAGCAGCCTGTATCATATCACCTCCGATCCGACGGCCCGCTACCTTGTGGAAACCGATCCGGCCTATGCGGATAGAAAAACCTTCCTGTCCTCAGACTACTTCTTCCGCCGGATGCAGTACGACCCGGAGAAACTCGAAAAACGTCTGGGCGACGGCTACTATGAAAGCCAACTCGTCCGAGACCGGCTCATGCAGCTCAAAGGGCGGCCGGCAGGAGAAAGCGAATACAAAGCCCTCATGGACGCCGCTGTGAGATGGGCCCAAGAAAACAAAGACGTCCGCATCGGCATGGCCCTCACCGAAGACCAGAAGGCCGCCCTCAAAGAAGACATCGTCTGGATGGTGGAATCCTCCGTCCTTCTGCCTGACGGGAACATCGTCAAAGCCCTCGTGCCGGAAGTCTATCTGGCGCATGGAAAGAACGGCACCCTTACGGGTTCTGCCCTTATTTCCGCAGAAAATATAGATATCCATGCCACCAATGACATCCTCTCCCGCGGCACCGTTATCGCGGGAGACACGATGCGCCTCTCCGCCTCCGACATCAATAACGAGGGAGGTACCATAAAAGGCTCCACCATCCTGGAAGAAGCCCTGCGAGATATCCGGAATACCGGAACCATGGAAGCGGAAAACAAACTCAGCCTGAAAGCCGGGCAGGACATAGACCTTGCCTCCACCCTGCATAAAGAAAGAAATCAACAGGGATACACAGAAACCATCGCCTCCTCGGGGAAAGCCGCCGTCACGGGAAATCAAGGCACCCTGTCAATAGAAGCGGGAAGAGACATCACTGCAGAAGCGGCGGAAATATCCTCGGCAGGGGATATAGCCATGAAAGCCGGACGGGACATAACCATGGAAACCGCCGCAGTCAAAAAAGACACGGCCGTCACATGGGACGGGAATAACTACCGCCATGACAGCGCCGCCCGGGATATAGGCTCCTCCGTCACCGCCAAAGGCAGCCTTTCCATGCAGTCCGAAAGAGACATATCCATCAAAGCAGCAGATATCCGCTCCGAAGGCATGACCGCCGTAGAAGCAGGAAGAAACCTTACAGTAGAAAACGGAAAAGAAATAACAGACCTGGAAGAACACCACCGCCATAAAGAAAGAAGTTTGCTCAGCAGTACCACTACGACCACCCACGATGAAGTCCATGCCGTGAAAGCACAAAAAAGCATAATAGAAGGAAATACCGTCTCCATAGAGGGAGGGAAAGACATCAGCCTTACAGGAAGCGCCGCCGCCTCCACCAAAGAAACAACCCTGTCAGCCGGAAGAAATATCTCCATACATGCTGCGGAAGAAACAGATAAAGAAATACACAAAAAACAAGTAAAGAAAAGCGGCCTCATAGGAAGCGGATTAGGTTTCACCATCGGGAGCGAAAAGAAAAAAGATAGCTATGACACCGAAGAAACCATGCAGAGAGGAAGCACCGTGGGAAGCATCAAAGGAAACGTCACCATCCATGCCGGACAGACGGCATCCGTCAGAGCCTCCGACATCATCGCCGGGAAAGACACCCTCATCACAGGAAGAAACGTAGACATCGAAAGCAAAGACA
>OHGL01000636.1_pt1 | contig 11869 bp, 7 predicted proteins | sample 1567731 | NCBI WGS metagenome assembly OHGL01 (sample SAMEA3879606, study PRJEB24766) | human gut metagenome | biome: human-associated habitat; feature: feces | place: USA | collected 1985/1987 | reverse complement strand
TGCGTATGTTTGGTACGGCTATCAATTACGGTTTTGGAGATGTAGAAGAGACCGGTATCCTGATTGCCGTTGACGAAATCCTTGAAGAGAAACGGATGCGTCATATCGAATCGTTCGTGAAAAACGATCCGGAAGATTGCCAGATAACTTCCGGGGTGAATAAGGTTTTCACACCGAAAGTCGTTACACCGCAGGAAGACTGTTCCCGTTGATTTTGCGATAAAGATCCAGGGCAAAGACATCGGTCATGCCCGAAATATAATCGAGCACCGCCTGTACTCTCTCGTAGAGTGCAGGCGCTTTTATATTATATTGTCCCGATACGCGGTTAATGAGCAGCTGTGAGTAAGCCTTCTCCGGCGAAGTGACGGCATCGATCATCAATTCAAGGAGTGTATTGATAACCCTGAACCCCGCCAGCTCAATGTCCAATACATCCCGTGAACGGTAAATCTTGCTGAAAGATACCTCCGAACAATGCTTGTATGCTTTTCCCGGACGTTCTGATATATGCTTGATCAGAGCCCCTTCAAAGGTTCCTGAAAGTATTTCGGTTTCGTTATTTAAAAATACCTGAGTGCACTCCTTTATCAACAACCCGATAACTGATGAGCGGAGGTAAGCGATCTGTTCGTTCGTGTCTTTGACAATATCGAACGTTTTTCGGATATGTGTCTGGCGTTCATCTGCGAAGTAAGCTAACAACAGTTCTTTGGTTTCTTCTGTAGTGAGGATTTTCAATTTATGGGCATCCTCGATATCCATCATCTGGTAACAGATGTCATCGGCAGCTTCTACCAGATAGACCAACGGGTGGCGTGCGTATTTTAAAGGGCGGTCGCTGAGCTGAATAAGACCCAGTTCCGTTGCGATACGGCGAAATCCCTCTTCTTCGGTGGTGAAGAATCCGAATTTGGACTTATTTCCTGCGAGGCTTGATGAAAAAGGATATTTTACGATAGAGGCCAAGGTTGAATAAGTCAGGACAAATCCACCTTTCCGACGTCCTTCGAATTGGTGTGTCAACAATCGGAATGCATTTGCGTTCCCCTCAAAATGTGTCAAATCATTCCATTCCATCGGTGAGAGCTTCTCTTGGAGCTGAGCTCCTTTTCCTTCTGAAAAGAAGGTAGAAATGGCCTTTTCACCGGAGTGACCGAAAGGAGGGTTACCCAGGTCGTGCGCCAGACAGGCGGCAGAGACAATGGAACCGATTTCGGGTAGGAAGGAGTCTTGCAGTTCGGGCTGTCGGGCGAGGATCGCTTTCGATACATCGTTGCCTAACGAACGTCCTACACAAGATACTTCAAGGCTATGTGTCAGTCGGTTGTGAACAAAAATACTGCCCGGAAGAGGAAAAACCTGGGTTTTGTTCTGAAGCCTTCTGAAAGGGGCGGAGAAGACAAGACGGTCATAGTCCCGCTGAAACTCCGAACGGTTTTCCTGACGCTCTTCGTGAAACTCTTCCATGCCGAAACGCTTAGCTGAAATCAATCTTTTCCAGTCCATCATGATCTTTACAATTTGGTATTTGCACATTATTTAACTGCAAAAGTATGAATTTTAGGCTCAAATTGCGTATTTTCGCCCGTTAAATAGTAAACAGACTGAATATGAACATACAAGTAATCAATAAATCGAAGCACCCGCTTCCCGCATACGCGACCGAACTTTCTGCAGGAATGGATATCCGCGCTAATATTTCCGAACCTATCTCTTTGGCTCCCATGCAACGATGCCTGGTTCCTACAGGACTGTTCATAGCTCTGCCACAGGGATTTGAGGCGCAAATTCGTCCTCGGAGCGGACTGGCTTTGAAGAAAGGGATTACTGTACTGAATTCTCCCGGTACCATCGATGCAGATTACCGTGGTGAGATTTGCATCATCCTGGTAAATCTTTCGGCCGAGACGTTTGTCATAGAAGATGGGGAGCGTATTGCACAGATGGTCATTGCGCGCCACGAACAAGCTGTATGGAAAGAAGTTGAGGTACTGGACGAAACGGAACGCGGCGCGGGTGGTTTCGGACATACCGGAAGAGGATAGATGTTCGGTCGAATCAATAATTGTAGTAAAATGAAAATAAATAAATTGCTTTTCGGAATGCTGCTGCTTCTGTTGGCTTCCTGCGGTTCATCCCGCAAGGTGGAGAAACAATCGGAGCAAGTTGCCGTTCAGGAAATAAATCTCACTCCGGAGCAGCAACGTAAATATGACTATTTCTTTCTTGAAGCATCGCGCCTGAAAGTGAAAAAGGAGTATACGGCTGCTTTCGACCTGTTGCAGCATTGCCTGGCCATCAATCCGAGCGGTTCGGCAGCTCTATACGAGATTGCCCAGTATTATCTTTTCCTTAAACAAGTGCCGCAAGGACAAGAGGCATTGGAGAAAGCAGTCGCTTATGCCCCTGATAATTATTGGTATAGTCAGGCATTGGCCGGTCTGTACCAACAGCAGGATCAGAAAGAAAAAGCGATAGGAATACTCGAAAAGATGGCAACGCGTTTTCCTGCTAAACAAGATCCGTTGTTCAACCTGCTCGATTTATATAATCAGAAGGAAGACTATGGCAAAGTTATTTCTACCCTGAACCGTATAGAGGAAAAAACGGGAAAGAATGAGCAGATCACCATGGAGAAGTTTCGTATCTATCTGCAAATGAAGGACGACAAAAAGGCTTTTGAAGAAATAGAGAGCCTGGTCAATGAGTATCCGATGGACTACCGCTATCAGGTGATTCTGGGAGATGTCTATATGCAGAATGGCAAGAAGCAGGAAGCTTATGATACTTATAAGAAAGTACTTGCCGCAGAACCGGACAATCCGATGGCATTGTTTTCATTGGCTTCGTATTACGAGCAGACCGGACAGAAAGAACTGTTTGAACAACAAATGGATACTTTGCTACTGAACCGGAAAGTTCCTTCGGATACAAAGGTGAATGTGATGAGGCAGTTTATCGTCCAGAGCGAACAGGAGGGAAAAGACAGTACACAGGTTATCGGACTCTTTGACCGGATGATGCAGATGGATATGGATGATGTGCAAATTCCGATGCTTTATGCACAGTATCTGCTATCCAAAGGAATGGAGGCACAGTCTATTCCGGTATTGGAGCAAGTAGTACAGATAGATCCTACCAATAAAGCAGCACGCATGACTTTATTAGGTTCCGCCATCCGGAAGAATGATTATGAGCAGGTGATTAAGATCTGTGAGCCGGGGATTGAGGCAACTCCGGATGCCTTGGAGTTTTATTTTTATCTGGTTATTGCATATAATCAGGCCGAACATTGGGACGATGTACTGGAAGTCAGCCGGAAAGCACTAGAACATGTCACTCCGGAGAGTGACAAGCAAATGGTCTCCGATTTTTATACAATTATAGGTGATGTATATCATACCAAGAAGTTGATGAAGGAAGCATATGCAGCGTATGATTCAGCTTTGGTTTACAACCCGTCCAATATAGGTGCACTAAATAATTATGCTTATTATTTATCGGTAGAGCGCAGAGATCTCGATAAGGCAGAGGAGATGAGCTATAAAACCGTAAAAGCCGCACCGAACAATGCTACTTATCTGGATACTTATGCCTGGATTCTTTTTGAGAAGGGAAACTATGCTGAGGCCCGTATCTATATTGACGATGCCATCAAGAATACCAAACCGGAAGAAGAGAGCAGCGTGGTGTTTGAACATTGCGGGGATATCTATTTTATGACCGGTGACGTAGAAGGTGCTTTGAAATATTGGAAGAAAGCACTGGAACTGGGCACTGAATCGAAAACACTTAAACAGAAAATAGAAAAAAAGAAATACATTGCAGAATGAAAGGAAGTAAGTTGAAACAAACTGTCATTAAACAGTCGTACCTGCTGCCTTTGCTACTTATGGTAGTTCTGCTTGCAGGTTGTAAAACATCAAAGGTGGTCAAGACTACACCGGTAGAACCGGCTTATCTGTCATCTAAACTGCAACTGACAGTGCCCAACAAAAACGGCAGTATGACCGTAAGCGGCAGCATGAAGATGAAAAGCGGTGAACGGATCCAGTTATCTGTCCTGATGCCGGTATTCCGCTCGGAAGTAATGCGTATGGAAGTTACCCCGGATGAGGTGTTACTGATTGACCGTATGAATAAACGTTATGTGCGGGCAACCCGTGATGAGCTAAAGGGAATACTGCCCGAGAATGCTGATTTTGACCGGTTGGAGAAACTTTTGTTCAAAGCTTCACTTCCGGGTGAGAAAAAGGAGCTCACAGGACGTGAATTGGGAATTCCATCTCTGGAAAAGGCAAAGGTGAGACTATCTGATTTCTCGACTGCCGAATTCGAATTAATACCTACTGAGGTATCGTCCAGATACACTCAAGTAGCATTGGAGGATCTGCTAAAAATGCTGATGAAACTATGAACCGCTTTCTTTTGATTCTGATAAGCTGTCTCTGTCTGACAACTACGATTTCAGCTCAGTCCAATAAACTGATCAAAGAGCTGGAAAGTAAACGTGGTGCCCTGCAACAACAGATTGCGGAGACTGAGTCATTGCTGAAGAACACAAAGAAAGATGTGGGTAGCCAGTTGAACGGACTTGCTGCCCTTACCGGACAAATAGAGGAGAGAAAGCGCTATATCATTGCCATAAACAATGATGTGGAGGCTGTAGGCCGAGAGATTGCCGGATTAGAGCGGCAGCTCAGGGGACTCCAGCGGGATCTGAAGGATAAGAAGAAGAAGTATGAATCTTCCGTACAGTATTTGTATAAGAATAAGTCGGTTGAGGAGAAGTTGATGTTTATCTTTTCTGCCAAAAGTCTCGGGCAGACCTATCGTCGCCTTCGTTATGTGAGGGAGTATGCCACTTATCAGCGTTTGCAGGGGGAGGAGATCCTGAAGAAGCAAGAACAGGTGAATCGTAAAAAGAAAGAGCTTCAGCAGGTGAAGGTTGCTAAAGAAAATCTGTTGCGCGAACGGGAAGGTGAAAAGGCTAAACTGGAAGCACAGGAAAAAGAAAAACGTGAGATCGTTGCCGGTTTGCAAAAGAAACAGAAAGGACTGCAAAGTGAGATTAGTAAGAAACGGCGTGAGGCCAACCAACTAAATGCAAAAATTGATAAGCTGATTGCCGAAGAGATAGAACGTGCACGTAAACGTGCTGAAGAGGAAGCTCGCCGGGAAGCGGCGGCACGTCGGAAAGCAGCTGCCAAAGAAAGTAAATCGTCTTCGACGGGAGGCGGTACGGTTCCAGCAAAGAAGAAAGCAGAACCTTTGGAACGTTTCACCATGAGCAAGGCCGACCGTGAACTCTCGGGTAATTTTGTAAGTAACAGAGGTAAATTGCCGATGCCTATTACGGGACCCTACATTATTACCAGCCACTACGGACAATATGCTGTGGAAGGATTACGTAACGTAAAACTTGATAATAAAGGAATTGATATACAAGGGAAACCGGGTGCACAGGCCCGTGCTATTTTTGATGGAAAAGTGGCTGCCGTGTTCCAATTGAACGGACTTTTCAATGTACTGATACGCCATGGTGATTATATCTCGGTATATTGTAATCTTTCATCCGCTTCCGTGAAATCAGGTGATACGGTAACGACCCGGCAGGCTATCGGTCCGATTTTCTCGGATGGTAGTGACAATGGACGGACTGTTCTTCATTTCCAGTTGCGCAGGGAGAGGGACAAACTGAATCCGGAGCCATGGCTGAACCGATAAATGCTTTCAGACAGATTATGCACATACATAACAACAAGTCGTTTTTTTAATCTTAAATGAATACAACACATGCGAATCATCACTCTACTAATTACCTTATTTGCTTTTGGGATAACACCGTTACAGGCATTCTCCTATTTTTCTTTTAAGAAGTATCAGGTAGAAGACGGATTATCACATAACACAGTCTGGTGCGCCATGCAAGATAGCTATGGCTTTATATGGCTGGGAACGAGCGACGGTTTAAATTGCTATAACGGACGTGGTAACAAGGTTTACAGAAATGTCCTGAATGATAAGTTTTCGCTAGAGAACAACTTTGTGCAGGCACTTTTTGAGGAAGAGAACCACAATATATGGGTCGGAACCAACTGGGGACTTTATATCTACGACCGTGAACACGATCGTTTCACTTATTTTGATAAGAAGACCCGCTATGGCGTTTTTATCAGTAGTGAGATAAAGAAAATAATAAAGTCCGAAAGCGGTTTGATCTGGATTGCCACTTTGGGACAAGGATTATTTGTTTATAATCCTCAAACGGATGTGTTGACACAGAATAGTCTTCAGACCTCTTTCGTATGGGACGTTTGTGAGAATAACTCTGGACATATCTATGCCTCTTCTTTACAGGAAGGTTTGCTTTGCTTCGATGAAAACGGTAAATTCCTGCAGTCCTATCCTCTTTTGTCTGCCGGCAATAATCCCGATAATTATCGTATCAACTGTTTGCTCGATATCCGGAGTGATATCTGGTTCGGTGCGGGGAGCAACTTGTTGTACTGTCTGAACGAGCGTACCGGCAACCTGGACTGCTATAATGCATCCCATCTGAATTTCGGTGCGATCCGTTGTCTGCTGAATTACTCGGAAACAGAGCTTCTGGTGGGTACCGACAATGGGCTCTACCTTTTTGACTTACATGATAAAAACTTCTCACGAATCGATAATCCGTCAGATCCCAGAAGCTTGAGCGACCAGTCTATCAATGCAATGATGCGCGATGCAGAAGGTGGAATCTGGGTGTTGACCAATTTGGGAGGAGTGAATTATCTGGCTAAACCGACTAAAAGATTCGATTATTATCCTCCTGTTTATCGGGATGGAGGTGTGGCTGCCGGAAAAGTAGTAGGTCCTTTTTGCGAAAATGCTGCCGGGGATATCTGGGTGGGTACTCGTGATGGGTTGTGTTTCTTCGATGTCTCCACTCATCAACTGACCGCTTATCCGATAGGCGGAGGCGTGGATAAGAAGTACGACATACGTTCTTTGTTGTTGGATGGCGAGCGTTTGTGGATTGGTACTTATGCCGAAGGGTTGAAGGTACTCGACCTCCGGACCGGCCATGTGAAATCGTACAATCATCTGCAGGATACTCCGAACACAATTTGCAGTGACGATGTCCTGGCAGTATATAAAGATCGAAGCGGGGATATTTTTGTAGGAACCAGTTGGGGACTGTGTCGTTACAATCCCCGGGAAGACAATTTCTCGACAATTACCACAGTAGGGTCAATGGTCTCTGTGGTTGATATTCTGGAAGATATGTACGACAATCTTTGGATTGGTACATCCAACAGCGGTGTGTTTCGTTTTAATACCCGGAACGGGCATTGGAAACATTTCCAGCATGAAAGGAATGATTCGACTACCATCACTAATAATTCCGTAATTACATTATTTGAAGATCTGAAAGGTACCATGTGGGTTGGTACCAATGGAGGCGGACTTTGTTCGTTCGATCCGAAGACCGAAACATTTATTGATTTCGATCCGGATAATACAATATTGCCCAACCGGGTCATCTACTCCATTGAACAAGACAAGACCGGTGACTTCTGGATATCCAGTAATGCCGGGTTGATAACGATCAATCCGATCACAAAGCAGCATTTCCGCCAATTTACGGTGAATGACGGACTGCAAGGCAATCAGTTTACAGCCCAATCTTCATTGAAAACAGCAAGTGGTAAACTCTATTTCGGCGGAATCAGTGGCTTCAATTCTTTTGTCCCCGATCAATTCATGGATAATCAGTACATCCCTTCCGTATATATTACCGAAATACGCCTGCCTTATACGACGGATGAACGGCTGGTGCAGGATATTCTTCATCTGGAAGGTCCCCTCTATCGTGCGGAAACCATAACGTTACCTTACGAACATAATACTTTCTCTGTGAGCTTTGTAGCCTTGAGTTACGAAGATCCTTTGAAAAACCGTTATTCTTACCGCCTGAAAGGAGTAGATAAAGAGTGGGTTATTAACTCCGAACAGAATATGGCTTCTTATACCAATTTGCCTCCGGGCAAGTATGAGTTTGAGGTACGGGGTTCGAACAACGATCATAAATGGAATGACCAGACTACTTCCTTGCTGATTGTAGTCACACCTCCATGGTGGCTGACTACATGGGCATATTGTGTCTATACACTTCTCCTCCTCGGTCTTGCCTATTATGCAGGCTGGCATTGGAACCGGCATGTGAAGAAGAAATACAAACGTCGTATGGAAGAGTACCAGACTACGAAAGAAAAAGAGGTCTACAAGTCGAAGATCAGTTTCTTTATTAATCTGGTGCATGAAATCCGTACTCCACTGAGTCTGATCCGGCTTCCTCTTGAGAAACTATTGGAAGATAAACGAGAAGGGCGGGATGCCAAGTACTTATCGGTAATCGACCGGAATGTCAATTACCTTTTGGGGATTACCAACCAGTTGCTCGACTTTCAGAAAATGGAAAATGGTGGGGTGCAGTTGAGTCTGAAGAAGTGTGATATCAACCAATTGGTAAGTGATGTTCACAGCCAGTTTACGAGTCCCGCCGAACTGAAAGGCATCTCAGTGATGCTCGATCTGCCGGAAGGCGAGATCTTTGCTTCGGTCGATCGTGAAAAGGTCTGCAAAATTATCGTCAACCTGATAGGTAATGCAGTAAAATATGCCCAAAGCCGTATCGATATCAAATTAGTCTCTTCCGATGAAGGCTTCCGGGTTTCGGTGAGTGATGACGGTCCGGGTATTCCGGATGTTGAAAAGCGAAAAGTATTTGAGGCCTTCTACCAGGTGAAAGACGGAAAATCGGGAGCAGTAGGTACAGGTATCGGTTTGGCTTTTTCCAAATCACTGGCTGAAGCACACCATGGTACGTTGAGCCTTGAAGATAGTGTATATGGTGGATCCTCTTTTGTTCTCACTTTGCCTTGGGGTGAAGAGGCTGTATCCGAAGAACCGGAAGTAGTGATACCGGATGGTCGGGAAGCGGCTGACGAAGAACAGGGTACCGAGTTATCGGGCAGTAAATTTACCATTCTGTTGGTGGAAGATAATGTCGACTTGCTGAATCTGACCCGGGAATCTCTGAGTACCTGGTTTAAAGTTTTGAAAGCTCAGAATGGCCGGCAGGCACTTGAGGTACTTGCCAACGAGACAGTGGATGTGATTGTCAGTGATGTGATGATGCCGGAGATGAACGGTCTGGAGTTAACGGCAAAAGTTAAGTCGGACATTGAATACTCCCATATACCTGTCATCCTGTTAACTGCAAAAACGACACTGGAAGCCAAGGTGGAAGGCTTCGAGTGTGGTGCCGACGTATATATTGAAAAACCGTTCTCTATCCGTCAGTTACGCAAGCAGATTGAGAATTTGCTGAAGCTGCGCCAAGCCTTCCATAAAATGATGGCTGAATTATCAGGTGGCAATGGGGCTTCCCCTATCAGCCCGGTAGAATATTCTGTGTCTCAGAAAGATTGTGAATTGATGGCTAAGGTTCGGGCAGCGGTCGAGGCACAGCTTTCGGACGAGAACTTCTCCGTCGATACACTGGCAGAGTCACTCAATATGAGCCGTTCCAATTTCTATCGTAAGATAAAGGCCTTGGCCGGTATGCCGCCCAATGATTACCTGAAGACTATCCGTTTGAATAAAGCTGCCGAGCTGCTGAAAAGCGGAGTGCGCATAACCGAAGTGTGTGAGAAAATCGGCTTCAGTTCTTCGTCCTATTTTGCCAAATGCTTTAAGATTCAGTTTGGAGTATTGCCGAAAGATTATCATTGATACAAGTGCGGACTCCGCATTATCCCAAGATATATGATGCACCACAGGGGATAGATGACTGTCATCGCTTAAACAATCAGTACCCTCTTTACTCTTCTTTCTGTTGATGGAAAAAGAGTAAAGAGGGTATTGACAAAGAGAGGATGTATAACTGTGTATACAATAGATCGATCGGATTGTACTATTTAATTTGCGTTCCTTCTTTGCAAGGTTTTCCCAAAACAGGCATCCCGTTTGCATCCCAGCTTATTTTTTGCAGACGGGGACTACGGGAGTCTGTTGCTCCCGGTGCATCGTTGGGGATTTTTCGGGCATGATAAAGCATGTACCATTCCTTTTCATCCGGTGTAGGGACAAAAGAGGGACTACCCGGTCCGAAAACACTGTCTTCGGGTTGCTGCTCAAAGACAGGAGTATCCTGTTTCTTCCAGGATGCCGCATTGGTCAGGTCACTGCCGGCATCAGCAGTCAGCAGTCCGATGCAATAGTAGGGAGTCCAGCTTCCACTGGCACAGTAGTATATCAGCACTTTGTCCTTGTTCTTCGATTCAAAGAATTGTGGGGACTCGTTGACGTGGATTGGGTAAGCTGTTTTACTGCCATCAGGTGAGATCCATTGACGTTCCCATTCATATTCCGGTTCCGCAATCATCACCCTGTCCGACGAGAGTGTCCACGGATTTTCCATCCTGGCAATATAGATACATTGAGTTTCTGTTTCAATCCGGCGCTTAGGCCATCCACACCAAATGAGATAACGTTGACCCTGATGCTCGAATGTACTGGCATGGATTGCCCAATTATCGTCTTTGTCAGTTTTAATTCGTCCTTTCATCACAAATTCACCTTCCAACGGGTTGGGAGAACTGTTTTCTATGACATAGATGTGGTGATTGTCCATGTTGCCGTCATCTGCTGCGAAATAAACATACCATTTCCCGTCAATCCGGTGTATCTCCGGTCCCCAGAGGTGATAAGAGTTGGAGATTTCTTTTGGAATCCATACTTCTTTCCGGGCAGCATGTTCCAGGTCGGTGATGTCATTGGTTTCCCAAAGGATAATTTTATTCTCGGCTCCTTGCGTGTAATAATATTTGCCTTCGTGAAAGACAGCCCATGGTTCTGCTCCTACTGCCAATAGTGGATTGGTATAAGTAGCTTCGGAAGGAATCTCTTTAGTGGCAGAAGCTTTCTTGTTTTGACAAGCCGGACAGCAGGTCAGTACCAACAGGAGTAAGGGGATATGTTTGAGTTTCATAGGCTTTGGGTTTTAACAATATTGCAAATTAAACACGTTTTGGGACGAACGGAGACACGTCCGGCTCAAGTTTAGACTATTTTAACGTGAAATCCCGACCGACATCTTTGCTTTGATATCCCGGGAAGAAAATCCTAACAAGATGTCGTGGCTACCCCGGTCGATGACAAATCTCCGGCTACCCGTATCATAATGTGAGAATGCTTCTGCCGGAACAGTAATTTCTATACTCTTTGTTTCGCCCGGTTCCAGATATACTTTCCGGAAGCCTTTCAGTTCTTTTTCCGGATGTTCCACTGTCGTATCTTTGTTGGATACATAAAGTTGTACGACTTCTGCGCCTGCCGTTCTTCCGGTGTTGGTGAGTTTACAGGTGACTGTTACCGAACCGTCCGTTTTCGGAGTACCGACAGTCGGTGCCGAAAGTTTAAAACGGGTATACGACAATCCGTAACCAAATGGATATTGTACTTCCCGTTTCAGTTTATCGTATCCACGATATCCGACAAATATACCTTCGGTGTACTCTACATGCTTGTCTCCGTCCGGATCGTAGTAGCTGTGAAAAGTGGGATTGTCTTCCCATCGTTTCTCAAAAGTGACAGTAATTTCCCCGAAGGATTGAGCTCCCCGAAGAGTGTACGTGCGATTGCCGTTCCGGCTTCCTGGCCTCCGTACCATGCCCATAGTAGTCCTTTCAGGGAAGGTTCCCAGCTTTGCATCTCTACATTGCCCCCTGCATTGACGATACCTACTACGGGACGTTTAGATTGCAGCGTATTCTGCAGTAATTGTGCTTCGTCTTCGGGGAGTTCGAAGGTA
>OHGL01000632.1_pt1 | contig 11964 bp, 8 predicted proteins | sample 1567731 | NCBI WGS metagenome assembly OHGL01 (sample SAMEA3879606, study PRJEB24766) | human gut metagenome | biome: human-associated habitat; feature: feces | place: USA | collected 1985/1987 | reverse complement strand
TGCAGCTGCCAGGGAATTTGCCGGAAGGATCATATAAACCATATCTGCCTGTTCTTTTTCCAGGATTTTTTCCGCTTTTCTGGCAAAATCATACTGGGAATACAGACGCCTTACAGAAAGATTCTTCCTGTAAGGCACCGTGTCAATGTACATATGGTCAGGTGCACTCCGCACCTTTTTTACTTTCTCTCTGTGGATAAAATCCGTTTCCACCCATAAAACCTGGGCGCCCTGTTGTTTAAACAGCTCTCCCACCCATTCTGCTCTTGGCTCATAGCTGGAAGAATTGGTAACAACTACTACTTTTTTACCTGCTCCATTCATCTTCTTCCTCTGCCTGGATCTGCTCTTTGATCCTGCGCTGCTCTTCCTCTGCTGTCTGCTGTTCCATTGCTGCAGATACCTCATCAGAAAATCCTTCTGTGCTTTCTTTCTCAAACAGGATCTTTATTGTCTTAAACAGGATCTCAATATCCAGTAATACAGAATAATTCTGGATATACATCAGATCCATTTTCAGTTTATCATAGGCTGTTGTATTATATTTTCCATACACCTGGGCATATCCTGTAAGGCCGCCCTTTACCTTCATACGGTAAGCAAACTCCGGGATACTCTCTGAATACAGGTGCACATGCTCCACCCGCTCCGGTCTCGGACCTACCAGGCTCATTTCCCCTTTCAGGATATTTAACAGCTGGGGAAGCTCGTCAATACGCAGCTTGCGGATAATATTTCCCACAGGTGTGATCCTTGGATCCCGCTCTGTAGCAGGTACGGAAGCACCGTTTTTTTCCGCATCTACGATCATGCTGCGGAATTTACAAATGGAAAATACCTTCCCATCCTTTGTACAGCGTTCCTGATAAAAAAATACAGGGCCGCCGTCATGCATTTTAATAGCTGCTGCCGTCACAAGAAAAACCGGGGAAGTGATCACCAGCATAACAGCTGAAACAAAAATATCCATGGCGCGCTTGATAAATGCCTGCTCAATGGAAAGTCCGTCATTCCTGGATAATAGTAATGGCGTATCAAAATAATGCATACTCTCTGCACTTCTGATGATAATATCTGAGATCTTCGGCGTACTGTATACACGAAGAGACTTTCCGTAACAGAACTTCAGCAGCTCGTTTCTCATTTTAGAAGGGATATCGCAGATCACTACTCCCTCATACTGAAGCAGTTTTTCTTTTAATTCTTCTGTTACAGTCTGGATTTTTACCACTTCACCGATCTCAAAACAGTCTTCACGGCTGTTGAGCTTATTCATAAGAGCCGCCACCGGGCGTTCTCCATATATCATGATCACCTTTCTGGGCGGATACAGCTTCCTGTAGATCCCATTTGCCAGATATCCCCAGATACAGATGATCACAAACTGCCCTGCTGTCATAAGGACCAATGGCATTACTGTTTTAAAATGCTTTACAAGGAGCACGATGGGAATATAGGAAACTGCATTGGCGCAGATGGTTGCCAGTGTGTGAGTATAGATCAGTTCCCCATTTCTGAAATATCCCAGGCGCAGGCTGCCATACATGGAGCTGGATACATACAGCATCACAGCATACACAGCTGCCAGAAAATAATGCCCCATCCTCTGATATGGCATTTCCATGTGCTCATTATAACAATGGATCCATACCTGCATAAAAATCCAAGACTGAATTCCGATCAGAAGCACACCTGCCAGAAACCGGATCAGGCGTTTATACTTTTCATAATTATTCACTTGAAACTATTACCTTTCTATCTGGTATTTAACCTTTGTACAGTATATCATTGAATCCCCCCAAACGCAAGAAAACCCTGTATTATCCAGTTGTCCGGATATGGACAAGATGGGATAATACAGAGCTTTCAAAATGTTCTCTACGATTTTACTTTTCATCCCGGCAGGCAGCCAGTCCCATTGCCATCAATGTAAACAGGACCGGTGCTACAATAGGTACACTGATATTTACCAAAGCCTGGGCCCCATAGCAGATCACTGCCATGGCAATGGAAAGTATCACCGGATTTTCTTTTCCTTTGCGGATAAGACGGGCAAGTACAGTTACAAGCAGACTGATGTATGCAATCATTCCCACAATACCGATCGTTACCAGATACTGAAGATATTCATTGTGGACGCTGTCGAATTTTTCATTATAGCGTCCTACCATTTCATCAAAATATCCCTGAACTGTTATGATACCAAAGGTATCTGGTCCATATCCAAACAATTTGTGAAGGATGGGGAATTTCTGGTAAATACGTATTGCCAGATGCCAGATATAGCCTCTGTGGGTTCCCCAGTCATCATTAAATAAAAGATATTTGCGAAGAGAACCATATTTTTCCACATTACCTGCAATATTCACATCATACAATACTTTTCCCAGTCCTGAAAATACGATGATCACCACAGCCAGCCAGATCCATCTTCCCAGATTGCTTTCTTTTGCATTTTTCAGCACATTACGCTCCGCAAAATACAATCCAATCCCAAGGATCCAGAGAACCACTGTGATCACCGGAAGTCCTTTAAAATCCGTAATAACATTAAACAATCCATTAATCGCTAATACGTGTTCTGGGAACTTATCCACAGTAAATCCGATTCCAATAAACTCTGTACACACAATTGCAAGGATAACCACATAGTTACGCACACCTCTTACACTGTTAAACAAAACAAACGGAAGAAGTCCTAATAATGCTAAAAGTGTCAGATATGCATTATCGCTGATACCTGTGATAAGGGCAAACAGTGAGATCACAACACATACTGTATACCAGACTTTTCTTTTTGCCTCTTTTTCTACGGTAAACAGAACCGTGCTGACACCTACTACCAATGCCAGATATGAAGTATACGTATTAATATTTCCAATGGTTGATGTAAAATCCACATAGTCCAGATAATTCAGATCATTCTTGAACCCAATGGGATCAAATTCAAAGTAATGAAGAATGCCGATGAGACACACGATCATGCCTGTTCCCAGAAAAACATCCAGATACCACTTTTTAAATTCCAGCTTCCTTGCTATGATAAAAAAGCTGATGGTATACAGAATGATCATGAACAGGCCTACAAATCGCCCCTCATTGCCCCAGAAAGACTCGTATACGTATTCTGACTGCAAAGTAGAGATGGCTGAAGCCAGTAAAAATGCCAGCATAGCCCATTCTGCTACTGTTAAAGATTTAAGAGATAAATTGCTTTTTAAGCCTTTCAGCAATGCTCCATCGCACCACTTTCTGTCCCTGTTCCAGAATATAACAGCCATGATCACATAAATAACTGCCGCTGCGATCACCACGCCGCAGTAATACCAGTATTTCACCTGAAGGATATTAAAATAATAATCCTGAAAAACAAGTGGAAGACCCACCATGATCAATACTGCCAGCACCGCCGCCAGTCTGGAACTTGCCTTGTTCCAGGAAGCGTGCACCTCTTCCTGCAATGTTTCCATCATTGTTTTCTGTTCTTTTGCCATATGTCCGATCTCTTTCTTTTATCTTTTATAGATTTATTTGTTTCTGACTGCACTTATTACTGCAGCTGCTATTAGTCAGTATAGCATTTTGGCCTTTTATACGCAACTTTATAACACGTTTTTTCCTTCTTTATCGTCCCCCTCTCCCAACCTCACGATACTTTTCCTTATCGGAAGTATAATCTACTCGTAATGCAATAAGGAATTTCAAAAAGTATTTCAAAAATCAAAGGAGAGTGCATTCATTATGAAGAAGCAGACAAAATTAGTTGCTGTATTATCAACAGCAGCACTGCTTGCTATCGGTGCATCCATGACATCTTTCGCAGCTACAGGCTGGGCAGAAGAAGACGGAACATGGGTATACTATGATAGAAACGGTGACAAAGTAACAGATAAGTGGGCTAAGTCCGGAAATAACTGGTATTACTTAGATAGCAACGGCGAGATGGCAGTAGACACCCTGATCGAAGATGGTGACAACTACTACTATGTTGACGTTGATGGTGTTATGGCAGCTAACCAGTGGGTAGCTATCGATAACGAAGACGCAGGACAGGATGACGAGCCAGAGCATTACTGGTATTACTTCCAGGCTAACGGTAAAGCTTTAAAACAGGGAGATTCCGATAAGGTTTCTTTAAAGACTGTTAACGGCAAGAAATATGCTTTCGATGACGAAGGTAAGATGCTGTATGGCTGGGTAGATGAGAACAGCGCTGAGCGTATCGACAATACTGATGGTGATGCTTTCAAGGAAGCAACCTACTACTTCGGTGGCGAAGATGACGGTGCTATGACTACTGGTTGGTTACTGACTGACGTTACATACAACGAAGCAACCAATGATGATTATAAGTATACTGCAGCAGCATTCAATGATGATGAAGATCAGACCCGTTGGTTCTACTTCAAGTCCAATGGTAAGATGATCAAGGCTGACAATGGCGAAAGAACCAAAGATAAGACTATCAATGGTAAGAAGTACGCATTTGATGAGTACGGCGCTATGGTAGCTGAGTGGTCTCTGGATGAAGGTGATGAGAAGATCGCTTCTAAGTCCGAAGAGAGAGCAAAGGCTTCTGTTGATGTAGCAACCACTTCTGAAGCTTGGAATGGTGCAGGAAACTACGCTAAGTACACCCAGGCATGGAGATACTTCAACTCCGTTGAGGATGGTTCCCGTGTAAGCAAGGGCTGGTTCAAGGTAGTTGCAGCTGAAATGCTGAACAAGGACAAATATGATGATGATGAAGATGCTTGGTACTATGCAGATGGCAGCGGCAAGCTGTATGCTGGTGAATTCAAGACCATCAAGGGCAAGAAGTATGCATTCAGAAACGATGGACGTATGCTTAGTGGCCTGAAGTTCATCAAGGAAGGTACTGATGATTTCGCAGGCGTTGTAGCTGATGATGATGACAACCACTCCTTCGACAACGAGGACGATTTCTTAGCACAGGCTTCTACCTACTTTGAAGGTGAAGGATACAAGTGCTACTACTTCGGCGGCGGCGAAGATGGTGCTATGAGAACTGGTAAGACATCTCTGACCTTCGATGGCGAGAACACCAACTTCTACTTCGAGAAGTCCGGCGGCAAGAAGGGTGCTGGTGTAACTGGTGAGAAGGACAACAAGCTGTATCAGTCTGGTATGCTGTTAAAGGCAGATTCCGATGACAAGTACACTGTTGTTGATAAGGAAACACATATTAAGGATGATGGTACTAAGTATGAAACCTACACCAAGTTAGATGATGCTAAGGCATTCATGGACAGCGTTAAGGACAATGGTGGTAAAGTTAACGATGAATTAGCTGGTAAGGAAGGCTCTAAAAAGGTAACTGTTGGAAGCAACACTACCAAGAAGGCTGAAGACTTAGCTGAAGCTTATTCCGTTGAATTAAAGGATGTTAAGAATCATGAATACATCCTGGTTAATACCTCTGGTAAGGTAATTGACAACAAGGGCAAGAACAAAGATGGCAGCGATTACTACTATGTAACTGACAGCAATGGTAAGATTACTAACATCTACGTTGAAGACTAATCTGATTTGATTTAGAAACAGTTTGTAATAACTAAACATTAAGGGGGAAGCGTTATGGCTGATATAACATTTATGTTAGCTGTAACGCTTCCTTTTTATTTACTTGCAGAAAGGAGTATCTATGATCAGAAGAAAATTATTAGTATTAGGAACAGCAATTTGTCTGGCTGTATCAGCAAATGCAATCACATCTTTTGCTGATACTACATCTGCCAGTACCACAACAATGGAAAACTGTGGTGCATATCTTTTTGAGTGGCGCCCTATTGATTGCGGAAATGGAAATTATTTTGCTATTTTGGTAGGCGGCAATACATTAAATGAGAGTAATGTGATCTTAAATCGAGGTTATGATTATGCTTATACATTTGAACCTATGACTTATTCACGCCCATGGGGAACTGTGCCGGATCTGGTAAATATAGACGGAAAATGGGGGATCCCTGAAAACTGGTCTTCCATGCCGGAAGGTGCTCAGCCTACTCTCCAGATTGTATTAAAAACAAATTATAAAACTTTAAATACAGATAAGCGTTATGTAAATGTTGTTCATCTTCCTTCCAATGTGAATTCCTCTACATTACCAGCAGAAGTGCGTAAATATTTGATTAATGTAGATGCTTCTGACGCTGGTGCTTATAATGACACAGTTACCCCAGGATGGCAAAAAGAAGCAGATGGATCCGAAAAATATTTAAAGCCAGATGGAACGTATGTAAGCAACGGCTGGCTCCAGCTTGATGATAAAAAATATTACATGGATGAAAATGGTGTTAAATTAAAAGATACCATTACTCCAGATGGCTTCTATGTAAATTCTGACGGCGAGAAGGTATCTTATATGCCAGGTTGGTATAAAGATGGTGACTATTGGCGTTATATCCAGAAAAATGGATATTATCTGGCTAACTCATGGTATCAGGATACTGACGGAAAGTATTATTATTTCAATATGGGTGCTGTTATGGCAGCGCTGATCCTTGCGGTAATTCCGGTAGTTATCTTCTATCTGGCTTGTCAGAAGCATATTATCAAAGGTGTTGCAGCCGGAGCTGTAAAAGGTTAATAAGAACAAAAAAGAGATTTGGCATTTGGATATGTCAGATCTCTTTTGGAATATGTAAAAGTATATAAGAAAAGTTGACGGCGGTGGAGAAGGAAGATATCACTTGACATTTTTCACTTATTTTTTAAAATATAGTGAGAGATGAAGAGGAGTAGTTTTTATTATGAATTCAAATTTTGAATATTACAAAATATTTTATTATGTAGCAAAATATGAAAATCTTACCAAGGCGGCAACGGTACTGAAGACCAGCCAGCCGGCAGTCACGCGTACCATACACAAACTGGAAAATGAACTTGGCTGCCGCTTATTTACGAGGAGTAAGACCGGAATGCAGCTAACTCCGGAAGGCCGGACATTTTATGGATATGTAGCGGCAGGATGTGCCCAGTTTTTCAAAGGAGAGAATGATCTGAGTAATCTGATCTCGCTGGAGAACGGAACGATCTATATCAGCGCTACGGAGACGGCACTTCACTGTTATCTTTTTCAGGCAATGGAAGAATTCAACAGCCTGTATCCGAATGTGAGGTTTAAGATTCTGAATAACAGTACGACAGAGTCGGTGAATGCAGTAAAAGAAGGAAAAGTAGACCTTGCATTTGTATCGGCGAACCTTCAGGTAGCAAAACCTCTTCGGATGAAGATTCTGAGAAAATATCATGATATCCTGATCAGTGGAAACAGATTTGGAGAATTAAAGGATGATGGGAAAGAGGTCTCACTTAAGGAACTGGTGTCCTATCCGTGGATCAGTCTGACTGCAGAGACGATTACCAGACGTTTTCTAAATGAATATTTTGAAAAGAACAGTCTGACATTTACACCGGATATGGAGCTTGCAACGACGGATATGATACTTCCGGCGGTAAAGCACAATCTGGGACTTGGTTTCATCCCGGCGGAATTTGCAGATTCGGAACTTAAGTCCGGACAGGTATTTGAGATCAAAGTGAAAGAAAAGCTGCCGGAACGTAATATCATACTGATCTACGACATGGAATATCCGCAAAGTATCGCGGCAAAAGAATTTCAGAAATTCCTGAAAGAAAAAGAAATGTAAAAACCCGGAAGCTTACATAAATTCGGATGATCAATAATGATCAGATAAAAGATAAAGGTATCGAATTGGAGTAAAATATTGTAAGCTTCCGGGCTTTTATTATATTAAAACAAACTAATCAATAGAGGACTTTTTTATTTATGCCACTCCCAGTTACGAATCTCTTCAAGATCCTGTCCGTATTCGGCAATGTACTGTTTGTGCTCAACCAGCTTGTCGTTCATCTTCTGGATCAGGAATGATCCCTTGTTGCCAAGCTGTGGCAAGTGCATGATAGTATCTTTTACCAGGTTGAAACGGTCGATCTGGTTCTGTACACGCATATCGAATGGTGTAGTGATCGTTCCTTCTTCCTGATATCCATGAACGGAAATATTGTGGTTGTTACGTTCGTATGTAAGTTCATGGATCAGTGTCGGATATCCGTGGAATGCGAAGATGATCGGTTTATCTTTTGTAAAGATTGCATCATATTCTGCATCACTTAATCCGTGTGGATGTTTGTGATCTGATTCCATCTTGAACAGGTCAACAACGTTAACAACACGAATCTTGAGTTCTGGCATTTCATCACGAAGAATTGTAACAGCAGCCATTGTTTCAAGAGTTGGTGTGTCACCGCAGCAAGCCATAACAACATCTGGTTCTTCACCACAGTCGTTACTTGCCCAATCCCAGATACCGATACCCTGTGTACAGTGCTTAACAGCCTGTTCCATAGATAACCACTGGCAGCTTGGGTGTTTTGAAGCTACGATAGCGTTGACATAATTCTTGCTCTTGATACAGTGATCGAAGCAAGAGAGTAAGCAGTTAGCATCCGGTGGGAGATACATGCGGACAACATCTGCTTTTTTATTAGCGATGTGATCCAGGAATCCTGGGTCCTGATGTGTAAATCCGTTGTGATCCTGCTGCCATACATTTGATGTCAGGATGAAGTTAAGAGAAGCAATTGGCTGTCTCCATGAAAGCTGGTTACATACTTTTAACCATTTTGCATGCTGAGCTGCCATAGAGTCAACGATACGGATGAATGCTTCGTAACTTGCGAAGAATCCGTGACGTCCTGTTAACAGATAACCTTCCAGCCATCCTTCACACATATGCTCACTTAACATACCATCCATGATACGTCCGTTTCTTGCAAGACAATCGTCTGTGTCAAGAAGTCCGGCATTCCAGTCACGGTTCTGTGTTTCAAATACTTTGTATAAACGGTTAGACATACTTTCGTCAGGTCCGAAGATACGGAAGTTCTTGTTCTCTTCGTTTAATTCGAAGATGTCACGGATATATCCGCCAAGTTCGATCATATCCTGAGCCTTTGTCTTACCTGGTTCAACTTCGATTCCATAAGAACGGAAATCAGGAAGTCTTAAGTCTTTTAATAATAATCCACCATTTGCATGTGGGTTAGCTCCGAGACGGGCATCTCCCTTAGGTGCAAGTTCCGCAAGTTCTGGGATCAGGCGTCCGTTTTCATCGAAGAGTTCTTCCGGATGATAGCTTTCCAGCCACTCTTTTAAGAGTTCCAGATGTTCTGGACTTTCCATTGTAAGTGGTACCTGATGTGCACGGAAAGATCCTTCAATCTGCTGTCCATCTACAACCTTTGGTCCAGTCCATCCCTTTGGTGTACGCAGAACGATCATTGGCCATGCCGGACGTTCTGGATTATTGTTCTCACGTGCATTTTTCTGGATTGCTTTGATCTCTTCGATAACAGTATCCATTGTTTCTGCCATCTTCTTGTGCATTGTCATCGGATCATCGCCTTCTACGAAGTAAGGTTTCCATCCACATCCTTTGAAGAAGTTCTCAACTTCCTCGTGGGAAATACGAGAGAAGATAGTAGGGTTACTGATCTTATATCCATTTAAATGAAGAATTGGAAGTACAGCACCGTCTGTAACTGGGTTCAGGAACTTGTTAGACTGCCATGAAGTAGCTAACGGTCCGGTCTCAGCTTCGCCGTCACCAACAACAACAGTTGCGATCAGATCAGGGTTGTCGAATACAGCACCGAATGCATGAGCGATAGAGTATCCAAGCTCTCCACCTTCGTTGATAGATCCTGGTGTCTCTGGTGCACAGTGACTCGGAACTCCACATGGGAATGAGAACTGCTTGAACATCTTCTTCATACCTTCTTCATCCTGGCTGATGTTCGGATATACTTCGCTGTAAGAACCTTCCAGATATGTATTGGCAATTAAGAAGTTTCCGCCATGTCCAGGACCTGATAATAAGATCATATCCAGATCATAACGTTTGATTTCACGGTTGCAGTGTACATAGATAAAGTTCTGTCCTGGGACAGTTCCCCAGTGACCAACGATTTTTTTCTTGATCTGATCCATTGTAAGTGGCTCTTTTAAGAGCGGATTGTCAAGAAGATATAACTGACCGGCTGACAGATAGTTGGCAGCACGCCAGTAAGCATTCATCTTTTCAAGCATTTCCTGAGATAACGGCTGCTTCTCAAGACATGTTTTTGTGTCTTCCATATTCTTACCTCTTTCATAAAAACTTTGTGTTAATTATTTAACCAAATGTAGGATATCATAATAAGAACAATACGTAAAATAGCAATTATGCATTAAGATTATAAGTTTTTGATATGGATGTACGGATAAAAATACAAAGGAAGAGAAGTATCTACATATAATAAAAGGATTTAGTTCGAAAAGGATTTAGAGCGAACGAAAAATAAAATACAATCTAATTCGACATGTTTGCCAAAAACAATACAAGTAAATGGAAAAATGAAAGTTGTATTGCTTTCTAAAGAAAATATGAAGAAAAATCCAAAAAGTGCACAAAAAATTCATTTTTTGTTCATAATTATAGCGGCTAAGACTGTCAAAACGCACAAAAAGATAGAAAAACACACATAAAAGCAATGGAAAACAACTTGCAACGATACAACTTTGTGAGAAAAAATGGTTGTATTTTATTGCGAAACCGGACAGGTTAAGTATATAATTGAATCATCAAATAAATAGAAAACGGAGGAGACATTATGAAGAGAGTTCTCAAAAAAGTAACAGCAGCTCTTCTGGCAGCAACAATGGTAGTTGGACTTGCTGCATGTGGAAGCGGCAATGGTGGCTCGGGTAACAAGAGCAGCAAATCAGGAAAGGTTAAAATCGGAGTTTCTATCTGGTCTTCAACAGACGTTCTTGGATCACAGTGTAAGAAGATGCTGGATGCAGCAGCTAAAGCACTGGATGTAGAAGTACAGTATGTTGACCAGGGACATGTATCTGAGAAAGTTACAGCTTCTGTAGAGCAGTTAGCAGCAGCAGGATGCCAGGGAATCATCATCTGTAACTCATCTGATACAGAGATGACATCAGCAATCAAGACATGTAATGATAATAAAGTATATCTTGCACAGTTCTTCCGTGTAATCAGCAAAGAAGACAGTGCAGATATCTACAAAGCAGCAAAAGATTCCGCTTACTACATCGGAGCAGTTCATGAAGATGAACCTGCAAACGGTGCAGAACTTGTTAAGATCCTTCTTGATAAAGGCGATCGTAACATCGGTCTTATCGGCTGGGAGCAGGGAGATGCTACATGGCTCGGAAGATGGAAAGGTTACAAAGCCGGAGTTGAAAAATGGAACAAAGAAAACCCAGACGACAAAGCAAAAATTTCTGAGCCACAGTACGCTGGTACAACTTCAGAAGGTGGATCAAAAGCCGCTGAAGCTTTAATGGCAGCAGATCCTAAGCTTGATGCATTGATCCCAGCTGGTGGTGGTGGAGATCCACTTCAGGGAGCAATCGCAGCAGTAGAACGTGCAGGAAAAACAGACAGCATTGACATTGTTTCAACAGACTTCCTTCCAGACCTTGGAGAAAGACTTCAGAATGGATCAATGGCCGGTGAATCCGGTGGACACTTCTGTGACCCATTGATCGCATTCATGATGGTTTACAATGCAGTCAAAGGTAACTACAAAGACTTCGCTGGTAAATTCGAAGATGTTCCATTCCCATACCTGTATGTATCATCAGCAGATGACTATGCAGCATATGAGAAATATTTCGTAGATCAGCTTCCATACACAGACGATGAATTAGTAGCTATGTCTAAAGAAAGTCTGAAAGAGCTGAAAGCAACTGCAGCAAGCGTATCTATCGCTGATGCAGAAAGCCGTGCTGGTAAATAAACCGGACGCAAGATAACAGAAAATAATTTGGGGGGTGACGTCGCAAGAAAGGCGATGCCACCTTCCCTTTTAAAAAGATGATTAAGAAGAGGTAGATAATATGGGCAC
>OHGL01000630.1_pt1 | contig 11965 bp, 8 predicted proteins | sample 1567731 | NCBI WGS metagenome assembly OHGL01 (sample SAMEA3879606, study PRJEB24766) | human gut metagenome | biome: human-associated habitat; feature: feces | place: USA | collected 1985/1987 | reverse complement strand
GCAGGGCGCGATAAAAGATTACCTGAAGATCCAGTACTCCGGCTCCGACGTGCTGTATGTGCCGGTCACTCAGCTCGATCTGCTGAGCCGCTACACCGCCCCCGGCGACGAGGAAAAGGTGAAGCTTGCCAAGCTGGGCGGCACCGAGTGGCAGCGCACCCGCGCCAAGGTCAAAAAGGCCACCGAAGAGATGGCCCAGGAGCTCATCGAGCTCTACGCCCGCCGCCGTCAGGCCACAGGCTACGCCTTCCCCGCCGACGGCGAGTGGCAGAGCGATTTCGAGTCCCGCTTCGAGTACGACGAGACGGACGACCAGCTCACCGCCACCGCCGAGATCAAGAAGGACATGGAAAAGGGCTGGCCTATGGACCGCCTGCTCTGCGGCGACGTGGGCGTCGGCAAAACAGAGGTCGCCTTCCGCGCGGCCTTCAAGTGCGTCATGGGCGGCAAGCAGTGCGCCATTCTGGCCCCCACCACCCTGCTGGCGTGGCAGCACTACAACAGCATCATCTCCCGCATGGAGGCGTTCCCGGTGAAAGTCGGGCTGCTCTCCCGCTTCCGCACCCCCAAGCAGCAGAAAGAGACCCTGCGGGGCCTGCAGGCCGGCAGCGTGGACATCGTCATCGGCACCCACCGCCTCCTCTCCAAGGACGTCCGGTTCCACGACCTGGGCCTTGTCATCATCGACGAGGAGCAGCGTTTCGGCGTCAAGCACAAGGAGAAGCTGAAAGAGAACTTCATCGGCGTGGACATGCTGACCCTCTCGGCCACCCCCATCCCCCGCACCCTGAACATGGCCATGAGTGGCATCCGCGACCTCTCCACCATCGAGCAGCCGCCCATCGAGCGCCAGCCGGTGGAGACGTTCGTGCTCGAGTACAATGACGTCATCCTCGCCGAAGCCATGAAGAAGGAGCTGGCCCGGGGCGGTCAGGTCTACTACCTGCACAACCGGGTGGACAACATCGAGTCCTGTGCCGCCCACGTCAGCCAGATGGTGCCGGGAGCGCGGGTGGGCATCGCCCACGGCAAGATGACCGAGGAAGAGCTGAACCCCGTCTGGCAGCATCTGCTGAACGGCGAGATCGACATCCTCGTCTGCACCACCCTCATCGAGACGGGCATTGATGTGCGCAACTGCAACACCCTCATCATCGAGGACGCCGACCGGATGGGTCTGGCCCAGCTGTACCAGATCCGGGGCCGGGTGGGCCGCTCGGGCCGGAAAGCCTACGCCTACTTCACCTTCCGGCGGGACAAGACCCTCACCGACATCGCCCAGAAGCGGCTTTCCGCCATCCGGGAGTTCACAGCCTTCGGCTCCGGCTTCCGCATCGCCATGCGCGACTTACAAATTCGCGGCGCGGGCAGTCTGCTGGGCCACAGCCAGCACGGCCACATGGAGGCCGTGGGCTATGACCTCTATGTCAAGATGCTGGGTCAGGCCATCGCCCGGGCCAAGGGCGAGCCCATCCAGCGGGACAAGAGCGAATGCCTCGTGGACCTGCGGGTGGACGCCTTCATCCCGGAGAAGTATATTGCCGACGGCCCGGGCCGCATCGAGGCCTACAAGCGCATTGCCGCCATCCAGACGGCAGAGGACGCCGCCGATGTGCTGGACGAGCTCATCGACCGCTACGGCGACCCGCCGCCCTCTGTCAGCGACCTCGTGAACGTCTCGCTGGTGCGGGTCCAGGCCGCCGCCGTGGGCGTCTACGAAGTCACCCAGAAGAAGGATACCCTGCTGTTACAGGTGGAGACGCTGGACGTGGCCATGATACGCGGCCTGCTCATCGCTTTCAATGGCCGGGTGACGGCAGGAGCCGGCACCAAGCCCTACCTCTCGGTGACTCTCCAACCCGACGAAAAGCCGCTGGAACTGCTGCAAAGCATCCTCAAGACGATGGCCGACATCCTTGCTGCCCCGCCGGAAGAAAACACCGGCAAAAAATAAATTTCACTAGGAGTACACTTATGAAGAAGAAACTCATCGCGCTCGTCTGCGCCCTCGCTCTGGCCGTCGGCCTCGTGGGCTGCAGCCTCTCCACCCCGGATTCCGTAGGCACCATCGGTAACGTGGACATCTCTTCCGGCCTCTATCTGCTGGCCCAGTTCGATGCCTACCAGACCGCCGCCGACCTCGCTTCCGACGACCAGGACGCCACCAAGGTGTCCAGCTTCCTCAAGGCCACCATCACCGTCGATGACGCCACCGGCGAGACCGCCGTGGTCAGCGACTATGTGGCCCAGAAGACCCTCGAGAACCTCGAGTCCTACGCCGCCATCGAGACCCGTTTCGATGAGCTGGGCGGCGTTCTGACCCTCGACGAGGAGACCCAGGCCGACAGCTACGCCTCCCAGCTGATGGAGCAGAACGGCGACCTCTACAAGGCCAACGGCATCGGCCTCGACACCCTCAAGCGGTTCGAGCGCATCCTCATCAAGAGCAACGACCTGCTCGAGATGTGCTACGGCACCGACGGCGAGACCCCCGTCTCCGACGCAGAGCTGACCAGCCACCTCGAGGACGAGATGGTCTACATCCGCTATGTGGTCGTGCCGCTCTACAACACCAGCACCTTCGCTTTTGCTGATGACGACCAGCGCACCCAGATGCTCGAGCTGGCTCAGACCGCCGCCGAGAGCTGCAACGCTGCCATCCCCGATGGGGCCAGCGCTTTCAGCGCCGCCGTCGCCGCTGCCCTGCCCGACATCTACGCGGTGCTGGATGGCGAGCCCTCTTCTGACGCGTCTTCCCTCTCCACTGCCCTGCTGGGTTCTGACAACATCGATTCCACCTTCTCCGAGGAAGGCTCCGCCGACGTCGTCCGCGCCCTCAAGCCCGGCGAGGCCACCGCCGTGCAGTATTCCAGCTATGGGCTGATGATGCTCGTCCGTCTCGACCCGCTGGACGCTGACACGCTGGACAGCCTCCGCGCACAGGCCCTCTCCGACATGAAGAGCGGCGAGCTGCAGGACAGCCTTCAGTCCTATGGCGCCCAGCTGCCCCACGCTCTGGATTCTGCCGCCATGAAGAAGATGCCGGCTTCCAAAATCAAGAACAAACAGTAATTTTCCTTAAAAATAATACAAAAGCTCCGGGGATCTGTTGGTTCCCGGAGCTTTTCTGTTCTCATACTGCTTTTCAGATTCCGCTCCGGCCTTCTCAGGCTGTGGCGGGCGGTCCGACATTTTCTAACGCATTCTGATGCGATCCGACGTTTTTATCCATTCTCTCGAAAACAATGCAGATGCATCATTTTTCTTATATTTCGGCGTTGTTTTCGCCTTTTAGAGCATCTCAGAATGGGCAGTTTTTGCGTTTTTGAGTTCCCATAATTTTCCAGTTCATGCCTCTTCGACTGGTCTGCACCTCGATTATAGAGGAATCGCTCTCCAATGTCAATAGCCCAGCGCCTATAAAAAGCCCAAGGGCGAGGTCCCTTGCGGAACCTCGCCCTCAGACTATGTGAGATAAATCACTACATGCGCGAACATATAATGTTTATCATTACAGGCCGTGTGCCTGTAATACCTGTTTTACAGCGATTCAACTTTTTAATGCAGCAGCGTTGAATTGCATATCGCAAACATGCTGTTATCCTGAACATTTTCATATACAAGGACTTCGCGGTCTGCCTCGATGGGTTCAGTATAGTGCATTTTTACAGGATTGTCAATATATGGTATTATTTTCGACATTTTAGCCAATCAGGAGCCGTGAAAAACAGCAAAATGCTCTGCCTGCACAGGGACAAATGGCCGAGAGCCCGTTCATTCCTTTACTGCCTTTTCAAACTCCGCTTCCAGCGCCTCGTTGACGGCGCGGACGGCGGCGGCATCGGGTTTGATGGCCGTACGGTCATAGGTGAACAGGCCGTTCACCTCGTCCTCCACGTCGGTCAGCTGGGTGTACACCAGCGCCGAGAGGCCCTTTTTCAGCTGCGGGAGCACCGTCTTGCGCTGCAAATCGCAGTAGCGCTCCGTCAGCTCTGCCCGGCTCTTTGCCGTGCCGTAGCCGTAGGTCTTCCGGGGCGGCTCATGGCCGGGCATGGGCCATGCAATGCCGCCGTACTCGCTGAGGGCCACCGTGCGCACCTTCGGGCGGATGCGGAGCGGATAGAAATAGTTGTGGATGGAATGCACATCTCCCCCGCCCCGGTCGAACCAGCCGCTGGCCTCGTCCACCGGACGGGACGGGTCGAGGGCGCGGAGGGTCTCGGTGGCTTTCCGCGCGTCGAACTGGCCCCACCCCTCGTTGAACGGCACCCAGCACCCGATGCAGGGGTGCCGGCGCAGGGCGGCTACCGTGTCGGCCAGCTCCCGGGCGTACTCCTCCCGGCTGTGGGCGCTGCCCCGGCCCAGAAAGCCCCACAGAAGCTTCCCGTCCGGGGCATGGCGCATCAGGGGCTGTAAGGCGTTGGTCAGGTAGGTGACGTACCACATCGGGTAGGCCCCGCCGCCGTTGACCATGTCCTGCCAGACGATGATGCCCAGCTTATCGCAGTGGTAGTACCAGCGCTCCGGCTCGATTTTGGCGTGCTTGCGCAGCAGGTTGAAGCCCAGCTCCCGCACGGTGTGCAGCTCGTGCGCCACAGCCGCGTCGGAGGGCGGGGTGTAAAGGCCGTCGGGCCAATAGCCCTGGTCCAGCAGGCCGTTGAGCAGGATGGGCCTGCCGTTCAGGAAAAACCGCCGGATGCCCTTTGCATCCTCTTTGCACTCCCACTTGCGGAGGGCGAAATAGCTGTGGACGGTGTCGAAGCCCTCTTCTTCACCCTGGGTCGTGCCGACCGTCAAATCATAGAGGAAGGGGCTGTCGGGGCTCCACGGGAAGAAATGCTCTTCGGCGATGTTCAGGGTCACTTCGCCGTCCCGGTCGGCCTCGTCGCTGCCCCAGTCCTCGGCGATGGTCACGCCGCCGGCCCGCACCACGGCCCAGAGATTCACCGCGCCGCCGGGCTTCGAGGTATGGACTTTCACCGTCACCGTCCGGGCGTCGTAGTCCGGGGTGACGGTCAACGTATCAATGTAATTTTCCGGCACCCGCTCCAGCCAGACCGTCTGCCAGATGCCGCTCTGGGCCGGGTAGAACATCCCGCCTGGCTTGAGAGTCTGCTTTCCCCTCGCCTGCGTTCCGGTGCCGGTGGGGTCCTGCACGGCCACCCAGAGGGTGTTGCGGCCCCGCGGGCGGAGCAGGTTGGTGATGTCCAGCGTGAAGGGCCAGTAGCCGCCCCGGTGTCCCCCGGCCAGACGGCCATTGACCTCCACCGCGCAGGCGTAGTCCACCGCCCCGAAGTGGAGCAGGACGCGCCCGCCCTCCCCCGCCGGGGGCGTGAAGGTGCGGTGGTAGTGGAGCCACTGGCCGGGCTGCAGCGTCCGGCCCACGCCGGAGGCTTTCGCCTCGGGCGAATAGGGTACGAGGATAGCGCCGTCCCACTTTGCCGGGAACTCCGAGCTCTGGGTGATGGCGTAGTCCCACGGGCCGTTCAGGTTGACATAGCTGTCCCGGCGCATGCTCGGGCGGGGATATTCGGGGAGCGGATGCATTTTAGTACCTCTTTTTCATAAGCCAGTCCGATTTGGCTCTCCTGAAACAGGAGAGCCGGCGAGCGTCAGCGGGACTGAGAGATTTTATAGGCTGCGGCCAGCTTTTCCAGTGCGGGCAGGCTGCGCTTCACCTTCTCGGTGTCGATGCAGTAGGCAAAGCGGACATAGCCCTTGACGCCGAAGGTGTCGCTGGGGACCAGCAGCAGATCGAACTCCCGGGCCTTGAGGCAGAAGGCGTTGGCGTCCTCTTCCAGCGCCTTCGGGAAGATATAAAATGTGCCGCCGGGGCGCTCCACCTCAAAGCCCAGCTCGGTGAGCTTATCGTACAGCAGGTTCATGTTCGTCTCATAGACCGACAGATCGCTGGTGACGTCGAGGCACTCTGCAGTGGCTTTCTGGATGATACTGGGCGGGCAGTTGTGGCCGGTAAAACGGGAGATCTGGGCCATCATATCCACCAGAATGTCCTCCCCCTCACAGCCCGGGCGCACGGCCACATAGCCAAGGCGCTCGCCGGGCAGGCTCAGGCTCTTGGAGAAGGAGAAGCAGGTCAGGGTGTGGGGGTAGAACGCTGCCGGGTAAGGCACCTTTTTGCCGTCGAAGGCGATGTCACGGTAGGGCTCGTCGCTGACGAGGAAGATGTTGTGGCCGAAAGCCTTGCTCTTCTCGGTCAGGATGTCGGCCAGACGGCTCAGGGTCTCGGCGGAGTAGACGACGCCGGTGGGGTTGTTCGGGGTGTTGATGAGGACGCAGGTGACGTTCTCGGTCAGCATCTCTTCAAAGGCGTCGAGATTCGGCTGGAACGCCGGTGCCTGAGGCGGCACGACCTTCAGCACAGCGCCGGTCCCCTCCACATAGGGGCCGTACTCGGGGAAGTAGGGGGCGAAGGTCAGCACCTCGTCGCCGGGCTTTGTCACAGCGCGGACGGCGTGGGCGATAGCGCCCGCCGCACCGGTGGTGGGGAAAATATCCTTCTGCTCATAGGGCAGGCCGAAGGTCTTTGCCAGATGGGCCGCAACGGCGGTACGGAAGCCCGGGTCGCCCTGACTGGGGCAGTAGCCGTGGAGGGCGACAGGCTCTTCCTCGGCCAGCAGGGTCTGCATGGCTTTGGTGAACTTGTCCGGGCAGGGGACGCTGGGGTTGCCCAGCGAGTAGTCGAACACGTTCTCATAGCCGATCTCGGCGGCGCGCTGTTTGCCGTACATGAAAGTCTCGCGGATGACGCTCTTGTGGCCCAGCATGGCGCGGTAAGTCTCGTTCAGCATAATACGTTCCCTCTTTTTCTTATTGATCCTCTTCCGGCAGAGCGGAGGCATAGCTCTGCTCCACCTTCACCATACAGCAGTATCCCGGGTCCTGCTCCTTGACGAAATTGCACATCTCGGCCAGCCGCGCGTCCTTGTCGCCGGTGTAGCCCGCCGGGAACACGAGGTCGAACAGCACGTTGGTGTGGCTGTCCCCCGGCACGATGCGCAGGTCATGGATGGACAGACGAGGGTCCATCTGGCGGGCTTTTTCCATCAAACGGCTCCGCAGGATGCCTACGGCGGCGTCCGACGTCACGATGGGGTCGTAGTGGATGGTGACCTGTAAGTGGTCTTTTTTCAGAAAATCCCGCTCGATGTTGTCGATGATGTCGTGGGCTTCCAGCGGGTCGGCCTCGGCGGGGAACTCGATGTGGAGCGAGGCGAACTGATGCCCCGGGCCGTAGTCGTGGACCATCAGATCGTGGACGCCCAGCACCCCCGGGTAGCTCATGACGGTGTGCTCGATGTGCTCCACCAGCTCCGGCGAGGGGCTCTCGCCCAGCAGGGGGCTGAGGGTGTCCATCATAAGCCCCCAGCCCGACCAGAGGATGAACGCCGCCACGGCCACGCCCATGAGGCCGTCCAGCACGTCCCAGCCCGTCAGGTGAGAGAGGACGGTGGACAGGAGCACGGCGCCGGTGGTCAGCACATCGTTCCGGCTGTCGGCGGCGGTGGCCATCAGAGTCTCGGAGTTGATGCGCTGGCCGATGGTCTTATTGAAGCGGCTCATCCAGAGCTTGACGCCGATGGACGCCGCCAGCACCCCCACACTGAGCCAGCTGAACACCACTGCCGTCGGATGCAGCACTTTGAGCGCGGATTCTTTCAGCAGCGAAAGACCGATGGCGAGGATGGTGACGCAGACCACGAGGCCCGCCAGATACTCGTACCGGGCGTGGCCGTAAGGGTGCTTTTCGTCCGGGCCTTTGGCCGCCAGCCGGAAGCCCACAAGGCTCACCACGTTGGACGAGGCGTCCGAAAGGTTGTTCAGGGCGTCGGCCATGATGGCGATGGAGCCGAACAGCGTCCCCGCCGCCAGCTTGCCCAGACAGAGCAGGAGATTGCAGGCCATGCCCACGAGGCTGGCCAGATTGCCGTAGGCCGTGCGGACGGCGGCGTTCTTGGTATCGTCCGGGTGCCGGACGAACAGGCGGATGAGCAGTTGTGTCATAAAATTCCCTCTCAGCAGGTATTTCGATGCTACCAGTATAGCACTGCACTTTATGGTTTTGAAGTATTTCGGTAAAATTTTTCGGGTATGCAAAGCCCCCGGCGGGGAAGTTCCCTGCCGGGGGCGGCGTTTTCAGCGCAAAGGGCCTTACTTATCGGAAGGCTTGCTCAAGTCGATGCTGCGGATGATCTTGCGCACGGGCAGCACGCTCTTGGCGTTCATGGACAGCTCGTCCACGCCCATCCGCAGGAAGGTCTCGGTGAGGGCGGTGTCCGCGCCCAGCTCGCCGCAGATGCCCACCCAGATGCCGTGGCGGTGGCCCGCGTCGATGGTCATCTTGATGGCCCGGAGCACAGCGGGGTGGTGCGGGTTGAAGAAGGGCTCCAGCTTTGCGTTCTGGCGGTCCAGAGCGCAGGTGTACTGGGTCAGATCGTTGGTGCCGATGGAGAAGAAGTCGCACTCCTCGGCCAGCTCGTCGGCGATGAGGACCGCGGCGGGCGTCTCGATCATGGTGCCGACCTCCAGCTTCTCGTCGAACTTCTTGCCCTCAGCCCGCAGTTCCGCGCGGCACTCGTCCAGCACGGCCTTGGCGTCCTGCAGCTCCCGCAGGCTGGTGATCATTGGGAACATGATGCTCATGTTGCCGTAAGCGGAAGCGCGGAGCAGGGCGCGCAGCTGGGTCTTGAAGAAGTCCTTCCGGGTCAGGCAGATGCGGATGGCGCGGTAGCCCAGCGCGGGGTTTTCCTCGTGGTCCAGCTTCATGTAGTCCACGGTCTTGTCTGCGCCGATGTCGCAGGTGCGGACGACCACCTTGCGGGGTGCAAGGCTCTCGAGCACCTGCTTGTATGCCTCGAACTGGTAGTCCTCCGTCGGGAAGTCCTTGCAGTTGAGGTAGACGAACTCGGTGCGGAAGAGGCCGACGCCGTCGGCGTCGTTCTGCTGCACAGCGCCCACGTCGCTCATGCCGCCGATGTTGGCAAAGACGTTGATGGTCTTGCCGTCGAGGGTGGTGTTGGACTTTCCCTTCAGCTCCTGCAGCAGGGCCTGCTTTTTCTGGTCTTCCTGCTGGCGCTTTTTCAGGCTCTTGAGCAGGTCGGGGGTGGGGTCAACGTAGACACAGGCGTTGTAGCCGTCCACGACCGCCATCTTGCCGTCCCAGTCGTCCTGGATGACCTTGCACTGGATAAGGGCGGGGATGTTCATGCTGCGGGCGAGGATGGCGGTGTGGCTGTTGGAGCTGCCCTCGCGGGTGATGAAGCCCAGCAGCAGACTCTTGTCCATGCGGACCGTCTCGGACGGGGCCAGGTCCTCAGCCACGAGGATGCTGGGCTCAGTCCCCTGCAAAGTAGCATTGTCCACGCCCTGCAGGATGTCGAGGATGGCCTGTGCAATGTCGATGACGTCGGCGCTGCGGGCCTGCAAATAGGGGTCATCCATGGCAGCGAAGACGGCGGCCTGATTGTCGCCGGCGGTCTTGACGGCGTACTCAGCGCACTTGTGCTGGCCGTTGATGATCTCCTTGATGGCGTCCACGAAGTCGTCGTCATCCAGCATCATGGCGTGGATGTTGAACACCTCGGCGATGTCCTCGCCGGCCTCGGCCAGAGCCTTCTCGTACAGAGCGGTCTGCTGGTCGATGGCCTTGGCGCGGGCGTCCTCAAAACGGGCCACTTCAGCGGCGGTGTCGGCCACTTCGGCGGCAGAGATGACGGTATCTTTTTTCTTATAGATCTTCAGCTTTCCGATGGCAATGCCATTCAGGATGCTTCTACCGGTACCTACCTGCATCGCAATTTCTCCTTATTCTTGCTGTTTTGTGTTCTGCAACAAAAAGCCCCCGCAGGACATTCCCCGCAAGGGCTTCTCATCACGCTGGGCGATCAGACGTTCTCGCTCAGGAATTTCTGGATAGCTTCGGCGCAGGCGGCTTCGTCATCGCCCTCCACCTTGATGGTGACGGTGTCGCCCTGCTTGACGCCCATGCCCATCAGGGCCATCAGCTTGCGCAGGTCGCAGGTCTTGCCGCCCTTTTCGAGGGTGGCGGTGCTGGCAAAGCCCTTGGCCACCTTGACGAGCAGACCGGCGGGACGGGCATGGATGCCGCAGGCATCCTTAACGGTATACTGGAATTCCTTCATGATCATTTTCTCCTTACTTCATCCGGTCCTCCTGGGCAGCTCACCCTGCCCCTCGGGACGCAGCACTCGAACCTTCCGGCTGCTGGATGTCTACCTTTATTATAAACCTTGGTCGTTCTTTTTTCACCCTTTCATATTGCCGATTTTTTATCAAAAATTTTAGTAACATTGAACAGAATCTTTCTGCAAAAATACCACTACTGCACAATTTTTCTGTTTCATCGCACTTTTTTGTACAGAATGACGGTTATTCGACGGGGTATCCCTCGGCGTCCAGCGGCAGGTCGGTGTACTGCACGGGCTGCTCCTGTGCAGCGTCCGGCTCGCCGGAAGTCTGCTGGGCCTGCCCCTCTGCACCCAGCTCGCCGTCGTGGCGCTCTCCCCAGTCGCCGCTGAAGTCCTCGCCGGACACCTGTTCGGCCTCCTGCAGGGCCATCGCGGTCTGGGCGTCTTTCAGCCCGGTGACGGTGCCGGAGGGCTTTTCCAACAGATACGCACCCACAGCCTTTTTCTTGTAGACCAGCAGCACGCCGTAGCTGCTCACATCGCCCCGGCTGGCCGCCGGGATGAGCGCCGTCCACTTCTCCACCGTCTTGCCCTTGTAGCGGGCCAGATCCATGCCGCTCTGCTGCACCACCCCGTTAAAAGCCGAAAAGCTGTCGTCCCACTTGCGGGGGATCTTGACCTTATCGGCGGTGATGGACGCGCCGTCCACGTCCAGCCCGTAGCCCGTGAACCAGGTCTGGATGTCCTGCGCACTCTCGATTTTATTGCTTGCCGCCGCGACAGCCACCGAGCGGGTGCTGATGTACCGCCCCAGCATGGCGCTGAACACCACCAGCGCACAGCACATCGCCCCCACGCCCAGCTTCTTGACGCTTGCCTTACTCAGTGTGACCACAAACATACCCTTGCCTCCCACCCATTCAGATTTGTCCGTACAGCATATGCGGGAGGCGGCGGTATCATGCAAAAACGGGACTGCCTTCCGGCAGTCCCGTTTCGTTTTTCTGATTCACTTTCCAGTGGCAGGCGTCTGGCGATAGATGCCCAGACTGTTGTCCGGCATTGGCATCTCCACCCGGGAGGCGCGGTCGTTCACGGCCGCCATCATCGCGGCCATTGCGGCCAGCACCACGGCAATGATGAGCCACTTTACAAAATTCGGCAGTTTTTTCATTTGTTACATCCTCAGTTGGTTTTCGGTCGGCAGAGGGTGCGGGCGCGGGCCAGCAGTTCCGCCGCCTCCGGCCCGGAAAGCTGTTTCACCCACGCCGGGCGCTCTGCTGCGCCCGGGCCGGTGCTGTCAGCTTCCGCAAAGCTGGCAAGGCCGGTATCGGTGCGGTCATTCCATGCGATAAAGCCTTCCGGCGCGATGTGGGCGCCGAGGCGGCAGTCCAGCACCGCCGTCTTGCCCTCGGGACGCCACGGACGGCCCAGATAGACACTGCCCGCCGGGCAGTCCGACACGAAATCGCAGTTCCAGAACACAAAGCCCAGTCCATCGGCTTTGCCCGAAGGAGCTGTGACATAGCTGTGAGGGATGTGGTTGTCCACCGTGCGGATGACGCAGTTTTCGAAGAGGGCGTCGCCGCCGCCGAAGATGAAATCAATGTCGCCCGCGATCTCACAGTCGGTGTAGTACTGGGCGGTCGGTTTGCGGGGCGCAAGACCGCGCGGGCCGAGAAAGCCGTCCTTCTCCCGCTCCTTTTCGGGCAGCGGGGCGCAGAAGAGCGTGTCCTGACTGCCCAGCAGCTTGACCCGGCGGAACACCGCCCGGGTGCTGTCCACATAGGCCGCGA
>OHGL01000608.1_pt1 | contig 12479 bp, 10 predicted proteins | sample 1567731 | NCBI WGS metagenome assembly OHGL01 (sample SAMEA3879606, study PRJEB24766) | human gut metagenome | biome: human-associated habitat; feature: feces | place: USA | collected 1985/1987 | reverse complement strand
CCCGCTCGAGGGCGTCTGCGTGGGAGGAATCCAGCTGCAAGGGCAGGCTGACGACACTTTGTAAAGCCTTCACCACCTGCTCCATGACGGCGGGCTCGTCCACGCCGGGCGCGCCCACGTTGACGTCCAGCACCTGCGCTCCGGCCTCAGACTGGCTGACGGCCTGCTCGAGGATGTAGTTCATGTCGCCCTCACGCAATGCCTGCTGGAACCGCTTTTTGCCGGTGGGGTTGATGCGCTCGCCCACCACGGTGATGCCGTCCACGGTGACGAAGTCCATCGGCGAGCAGAGCACCGAGGGCATGGCGTGGGCCGGGCGGCCCGGCACACAGCCCTTGAACACCCCGTTCAGCAGCCAGATGAACTCCGGCGTGGTGCCGCAGCAGCCGCCCGCCGCAAAGAGCTTCAAATCGCGGTAGGGCTTCATCTCCATGGCAAAGAGCTGGGGCGTGATGTCGTAGCCGCTGCCGTCGGCGCGGGGCAGGCCCGCATTCGGCTTGACAAAGACCGGGAAATCGCCGGGCAGAGCCTCGGCCAGCCGCTTTGCCATGGGGAAAATTTCTTTCGGGCCGAGGGAGCAGTTGATGCCCACGGCGCTGGCCCCCAGCCCTCGGGCCGTGACGGCGAAGCTCTCGACGGTGCAGCCGGTGAAGGTGCGCCCGCCCGCTTCAAAGCTCATGCTGGCGAGGATGGGCAGGTCACAGTTCTCTTTCGCGGCCAGCAGGGCAGCTTTCAGCTCGTACAGGTCGGTGAAGGTCTCAAAAAAGACGAGGTCGGCCCCGGCGGCCACGCCCGCCCGGACGATGCGGCCATACTCGGCCACGGCGTCTTCAAAAGCCAGCGTGCCGTTGGGCTCCAGCAGTTCGCCCAGCGGGCCGACATCCAGCGCGGCCAGTGCGCTGTAGGGGGCGCAGGCCCGCTTGCAGTTGGCGATGCCCGCCGCAATGATCGCTTCCAGCGTGTATTCGCTGCCCGCCAGCTTATGGGCCGACGCGCCGAAGGTGTTGGCATTGATGATGCGGCTGCCTGCGGCGGCGTACCGGCTGTGGATGCTCTCGATGAGCTGCGGGTCGGTGATGTTCAGTTCCTCAGGCCGTGCGCCCAGCTTCAGGCCCGCCGCCTGCAGCATGGTCCCCATGCCGCCGTCGAGGAGGATGGTATTCGGCTGGGTAAACAGTTCATTCGCTTGCACAGGTCTTGCCCCTCTTTCTATATTCGCACCGCGTGTTCAGCACGCAGTGTCCGCACCCGGCAAGACGTCCTTTCACCGGGTGGTCGCTCAGGCCCAGCAGAGCGGTCACGCTCTTGCGGGGCGTCATCAGGTCATTTTCGGTCACGCAGAGCCCGGCCCGGCGGGCGGTGTCCAGTGCCGCCGCCACCAGCGGCTGCACCCCGATGGGCCAGTCGCCGTAGCCCGGCGAGAAACGGCCCGTGAGGTACTTGTCCTGCTCTGCAGCCCACTGCCGCAGCTCGGCCTCGGCGGCATCCGCGGCCTGTTCGGCCAGCACAGAGCCGATGGCGTCCGACGCCACACCGGCGGCGATGTCGCCCACACCGGCCCGGCGTATCTGTCCGTCCACGCCGGGGCCGACCGTCACGGCCAGAAGCAGGGCCTCGCTGCACCCTTCCAGATGCCGGAAGATGTCCTCCCCCTTCAAAATACCGGCCTGCGTGAGGCTCTCCACGTCGGCCTCGAGCCAGACGGCCCGGGGCGTGGCGGCGGCGAGAAGGGGCGCAGCGCACGTTTCCAGAAGGGTGAGGGTGGCGCTGTCAGCCTCGCCCCGCGCGCCGAAATACCGCGCGGCCTGCCGGATGTCGATGGACTCCGGCTTTGCTAAATTCAGGGGTCTGCTGGGGCCGATGGGCATTTTCAGCCGCCTCCTTCTTTTGAATAAAGTATGATAAGTATACCGCACCGGTAGGCTAAAATCAACACAAAAGCCCCTCCCTCAGCATTTTTGCCGGGGAGGGGCCTATGATATGATCTTTCCTTTCAGCCTCCCCTTGATAGGGGCGGCGGCACGGCGTCAGCCGTGACGGAGAGTTTTATCAGCGGATGTCCCTGACCGACACCGCCTGTTACTTCAAAAACTTGCGGACAGCGCGGGCGACGATGCCGCCCAGGATGCCGGAGACAAGGAACTCGGCCACGCCCTGCACGCCGACCAGCAGGACGACGAACATCAGGGGGTTGGCTGCGCCCTTGACGGACACGAGGTTCTGGACGTAATCGCAGCCGTAGAAGGCCAGCACGATGTAGCCCATGAAGAACAGGGTGTTGAGGGCCGGGGCACACATGGCGCTGAGGATGTAGCTCCAGGTGCCAGGCTTGTCGAACCGCTTGAGGCCGCTGAAGATCAGGCCCACGCACAGGCCCATGAGCACACGCATGCCCACGCACAGGATAAAGGTGTTCAGCGGGCTGACCTGGAACAGGGCACCGGTCATGGCAGATGCGCCGGTGATGGCGTCATAGAAGCTCACTGCGCCAAAAACGCAGCCCAGGATGGCACCCACGGCAGGGCCCATGGTGATGGCACCCACGGCGATGGGAAGGGTCAGAAAGCTCATGTACAGAGGGCCCATGGGCACACTGCCCAGGCCAACAGCTTTCATGACCAGCTCGATGGCCACCAGAAGGGCCACACGGGTCAGCGTACGGGTATTCATGTTTTTCATATTCAATTGTCCTCCTGCTGCCGTTCCGCCCTTAGCGTCGGATACGGCGCAAACCTGCCCGCTCTGTGCGGGTTTTGTTGTGGATATTCTTATTGTTCTCTTAGAGCGCGTTGTGTCAGGGCGTGTTCCAAAGAGGGAATGTCGTTATCGTTCGCCGGGGAAGCGGATGCCGGCCGACCGGCGTGCCACCGTGAGCACCCGGCTCACCGCAATGGAGGTGTCCTGCATGCGGGTGCACAGCTCCTGGTCGCCGCTTTCCATCGCCCGGGCAAATGTCTCGAACTCTGCGGCCTCCCGGGGGCGGCCCCCATTCAGGTTGTAGTGCTCTTCCTTGCCCTCGTTGGGGTGGAAGGTGATGCCGCCGCAGCAGTTGGCGGTGGATTTCTGCTGGATGTAGCCCTTCGTGCCCTGAATGATGCACCGGGCCGGGGCGGCGCAGTCCTTGGCAGCCATGCTCACGGCCTTGAAGCCGGTGTAGTCCATGGTCAGGATGCCGCTGGTGTCGATGCCGTTCCGGTAGAGGTTCGGATGGTAGCTCACCAGCACGGGTTCGCCGAACAGCCCCACCACGAAATGTACATTGTAGAGGTTCAGGTCCATCAGCGCGCCGCCGCAGCAGGCCGGGTCGAACACCGGCGGCACCTGCCCGGAGAGCAGGGCATCGTACCGGCTGGAATACTGGCAGAAGGTGCAGGAGACGATGCGGAGAGAACCGATGTCGTCGAGGTACTGCTTTGCAAGTGCATAGTTGGGGTGGTGGGCCGTGGTGATGGCCTCGAAGAGGAAGAGGTGCTTCTCTTTCGCCAGCGCGATGAGCTCGTCAGCCTCCGCTACGGCAGGGACGAAGGGCTTCTCGCAGAGGACGTTCTTTCCGGCCAGAAGCGCCGCCTTGGTCTGCCCATAGTGCAGGCTGTTGGGGGTGGCGATATAGACCAGCTCAATGTCCGGGTCGGCCAGCATGGCGTCATAGTCGGTGTAGACCTTCGGGATGCCGAACTGCTGTGCCAGCGCCTCGCCGGTGGCCTGCTGCCGGGAGCAGACCGCCTCACAGCGGAACGCAGGGACCTTTGCAAACTCTGCCGCCATCGTGCGGGCGATGGAGCCAGTGCCGAGGATGCCGATATTCATAGGAACGCCCCTCCTTATATACAATGGGTATCAGACGCTGCTCTGACAGTTCTGCTTGACGAATTCGCTGGGGGACATGTGGTACTTCATGTTGAAGGACTTGGAGAAATAATGGATGGAGCTGTAGCCCAGACGCAGCGAAATTTCGCTGATGGTATAGCGGTTCTCGAGGAGCATCTGACAGCTGCGCTCCAGCTTCTTGTCGTTGATATACTTTTTGGGCGACTGGTCCACCGAGTTCTTGAACAGCAGCTGCAGAGCGGACCGGGACAGCGAGAAATGCTCGCAGATCTCCGGGATGGTCAGCGGGTCGTAGATGTTGTCGTCGATATAGGCGATGATGCGGTCGAACAGCTCGTCCATGGCGCTCTGGTGGGCCGTGCTGCTGGCGGGGGCCATGGGGGAGGCATAGGTGCCTTGGAGCAGCCGGATGATGGTCTCGGTCAGCAGGCAGAGCATCAGGCTGTTCATATAGGGGATGCCGGTGGTGCTCTCCCGGACGAAGGCTTTTAATAAGGTGTTTATCTTCTGGTCGTAGTGGAACACCCGGTTGATGAGGGCGTCATACCAGACCTCCCGCTCCACGGGAGTCAGGTTGCGCATATCGAAGAGGATGGTTATATAGGAGGCCCTGTGCTCTTCGTCGGTGTACTGGGTGTGGAACTGGCCCGGGCCGTATATCATCAGGTCTTTTTCTTTTAAGTGGTAGAGCGTGCCGTCCACTTCAGTCTCCAGCTCACCGGTGTCCACGTAGGTCAGCTCGAAGAAATCGTGCCGCTCACCATGGAAACAGTAGTTCTCGGTGCGGAGGCGGTAGTAGTAGCCCAGAATTTTCTGGATCTCGATGCGGGGCAGGACGGCCAGAAATTCGTACTGGGAAGGAAAGTCTGTGATATGCAGCGAGTAGCTGCTCTCGGCGTAAAGGTCGTACTCGAGCTTCTGGGTCGTGGAGACGACGGCGAAGTAGATATTTGGCCTGATGTGGATGAGCCTGTTCATCGCAAACTCCTGCACATCGGCAGTCTCCGCCGTGTGGGAGACCAGCAGAACGCCAATGCCGCTCTTTACCTGTAAATAAGTATCGCAGTTGAAGCAGTAGAACTGAGAGACATAGCGGCGGGTGAGGGCAACCATCGTCTGGTGGATGAGCTCCGGGTGCTCGCGGTCGATGGGCTGGTGGTAGACCGAGCCGTAGTCCAGAAAACTGTCGTTGGAAGTTTCGCGTTGCATTCAAATCCCTCCTTACTGAAAAAGTATATCATTTTTTTGGCATTTTGACTAGTCTTATTTATACTTTTTTGGTAGATTGTAATGAGACTCACCGAATTTAACCGATTTTTCGAAACAGTTTGTTAAAAAATATAAAGACATTTGTTCAAATATAGCCTATAATGTAGTTACTCTGAATTGGAAACTCAGACAAAAAACTCAAGGAGGAATTTGAGAATGCTGAACATTGTTCTTACGCGGATCGACAACCGTCTTGTTCACGGTCAGGTCGCAACGCAGTGGTGTGGCGCCATTGGTGCAAACCTTATTCTGGTGGCCAACGACGAGGTGGCTGGCAACAGCCTGCGTCAGGGCCTGATGAATATGGCCGCTCCTGCCTACGCTGCAATGCGTTACTGGACCATCCAGAAGACGATCGACACCATCCACAAGGCCAGCGCCAAGCAGCTGATCTTCATCGTCTGCGAGAACCCGCAGGATGTCGTGAAGCTGGTGGAGGGTGGCGTTCCCATCAAGAAAGTCAACATCGGCAACATGCACATGGCAGAAGGCAAGCGCCAGGTGGCAGGTTCCGTCGCAGTTGACGACGCCGATGTGGCTGCGTTCAAGCGGCTGCAGGAGCTTGGTGTGGAACTGGAGATCCGCCGCGTTCCTACCGAACACGCTGAAAACATCGAAAAGCTGTTCAAGTAAGCTTTCCGGGTGCTTTCGAAAATACTTGAAAAGGAGTATTTATTATGGGCTTTAGTGCACTTCAGATCATTCTGGTCTTTGTGTGGGTGTTCATCGTCGCCATCGACCAGTTTGATTTCCTGGAATCCCTGTACCAGCCTATCGTTTCCGGTGCTGTCATCGGTGCGATCCTGGGCGACCTTCCCACTGGCCTCGTCGTCGGCGGTACCTACCAGCTGATGACCATCGGCAACATGCCTGTCGGCGGCGCTCAGCCGCCAAACGCAGTCATCGGCGGCGTCATGGCTACCGTGTTTGCGATCTCTTCTCATCTGGATACCACCGCTGCTGTCGGTCTGGCAGTTCCCTTTGCTCTGATCGGCCAGTACATGGTCACCCTCCTGTTCACCGCTATGTCCCCCATGATGTCCGCTGCCGACAAGATGGCTGAGAAGGGCGACACCAAGGGCATCGTTCGTCTGAACTATCTGGCAATGGCTCTGCTGGGCCTGCTGTTCGCCATCGTCTGCACCCTCGGTATGCTGGGCGGCTCTGCAATGGGTAACACCCTGAGCAACCTGGCCGCCAAGTATGCATGGATCATGGCTGGTCTGGGCGCTGCTGGCGGTATGATGCGCTTCGTCGGTTTCGCTACCCTGCTGCGCATCATGCTTTCCAACGAGTTCTGGGGCATCTACTTTGCTGGTTTCGCTCTGGCAACCATCATCGGCTACATCCCCGAGCTGTCCGGTTCTGCTCTGCTGCTGATCGCATTCGTTGGTGTTGCGATCGCTCTGTATGACTACCAGACTCGCGTTGCTATCAAGCAGGCTGCTGGTTCTGGTTTTGCTGCGAATGGAGGCGACGACGAAGATGGCATCTAATGCAACTCATTACAACAATCTGACTCCCGCGCAGCCTTTGGATAAGGCTACGCTGAACAAGATGGTGCTTCGTTCCCTGAACCTGCAGGCATCCTTCAACTACGAGCGTATGCAGGCCGCCGGCTGGCTGTACTGCATCCTGCCCGGTCTGGAGAAGATCCACGCAGACAACAAGGACGACCTGAAGCTCTCCATGGAGAACAACCTGGAGTTCTTCAACACTCACCCGTTCCTGGTCACCTTCGTCATGGGCATCATCCTCTCTCTGGAGCAGCAGAAGGCTGACATCGACACTATCCGTGCCGTGCGTGTCGCCGCTATGGGCCCTCTGGGCGGCATCGGCGATGCTATCTTCTGGTTCACTCTGGTTCCCATCACCGCAGGTATCACCTCGAACATGGCCATCAACGGTTCGCTGGCTGGCCCCATCCTGTTCCTGCTTATCTTTAATATCGTGCAGTTCATATGCCGCTTCTTCCTGATGTACTGGTCTTACAATCTGGGCACCAAGGCTATCGACATCCTGACTGCCAACGCGAAGGAGTTCACCCGTGCGGCTTCCATGCTGGGCGTCTTCATCGTCGGTGCTCTGACTTCCAACTACGGCGGCACCACCGTTGCTACCGTCATCGAGAACGGCGACAGCCCCATCGTTATCCAGAGCATTCTGGATGGCGTCCTGCCCAAGCTGATCCCTCTGGCTCTGACCCTCGGCCTGTTCTTCCTGATGAAGAAGAAGAACTGGAAGCCCGTTACCTGCATCGCTCTGCTGCTGGTCATCGGTCTGGTCGGCGCATTCTTCGGCATCTTTGCTTAAGGCATAAGCCGGAATCACAATGCACGCGGTACTTCTTGATTTTAATGGGACGATGTTCTTTGATACCCGCTTCCACATGGAGGCATGGTCAAAGATCTATCATGAACTGCATCCCGAAGATAAAAGCCCTCTTGCATCGACGAAGATTTGCGGCCCCTGCAACGATGTCATCCTGAAGAACATGGCCCCGTGGCTCACCCCTGCGGAGCGCCAGCAGTATTCAGAAAAGAAAGAGGCGCTGTACCGGGAGGCATGCAGGAACGATCCTGCCAGTTTACACCTCGTAGCAGGTGCTGAAGAGCTGCTGCAAGGCTTACAGAAGCGTGGCATCCCGTTCGCGCTGGCGAGTGCTTCCATAAAAGCAAATGTTGATTTCTACTTTGACTCGTTTCCGATCGGTCACTGGCTGAAACAACAGGACGTCGTGTACGACGACGGAAGCTATGCCGACAAAGGCGAGATGCATCTGGAAGCTGCGCGGAGGCTGGGTGTTCCGTTCTCTGAGTGCTTGGTCATCGAGGACAGCGTCACCGCCATCGCTCTGGCAAAACGAAACGGCGCGGGCCGGATCGTGGGCGTCGGAGAGACGGCAGACGGGTCCGAGCTGCTGGCACTGGGAGCAGACCACTACATCCACGACTTTACAGAATTTGATTACGGTTGGCTGGAAAACTGAGTTCACCCAATGAGTTTCCACTTCCACAGTTGATAAGGCGGCTTCGAGAGATCGAAGCCGCCTTTGTCGTGTCCGGATGCTATGGTTTTGAGCTGCACAGGGGTCAAAAGTGGAAAACTGCGCAGGGAGGATAAAATAAAACGCGGAGGACTTTCCCGTTAAAAGAAAAGTCCTTCGCGTTTTTGCAGCATGTCCCAGACAGGAGTCGAACCTGCGGCCTTCCCCTTAGGAGGGGGACGCTCTATCCAACTGAGCTACTGAGACGCACTACAGATATAATACCGCAAACAGCGCACAAAATCAAGTTGAATCGGAGAGAAAAAAGGTGTATCCTATAAAGAGAGGCTCCTGCGCCGGGAAACTTTGCGCAGGGGCGGCAGAACGACTCGCCCCTCTGGCTGCTGGCCGGGGGAGCCCCGGGAGGTTGCAATGGGAAAAAACAAAACCAAAAAGCGGACACGCCGGCCCAACAAGGGCTGGCTGGCGGGCAGCAGTGCGACGCAGACCATCTGCGGCAGCTTTCTGCTGGTCATCGCGGTGGGAACGCTGCTGCTTACCCTGCCCATTTCCAGCAGGACGGGGCGGCTGGGGGTCATCGACGCCATGTTCACCGCCACCAGTGCCACCTGCGTGACGGGCCTCGTCGTGCGGGATACATGGAGCCAGTTTTCGCTGTTCGGGCAGGTGGTCATCCTGATGCTCATTCAGGTGGGCGGCCTCGGCCTTGTCACCCTCACCAGCTTCTTCGCGCTGGCGGCCCGGCGGCGGATGGGGTTCCGCGACCTGCGGCTGCTGGGCGAGAGCGTCTCGGCAGACGGCCTGTCCAAGGCCACTGAGGTGCTGAAGATCGTCATCAAGCTGGCGGCGGCTTTCGAGGCCGTGGGCATCGTGCTGCTGCTCTTCGCATTCGTGCCGCAGTTCGGCGCAGAAGGTGTGTGGGTCAGCGTGTTCACGGCCATCTCGGCTTTCTGCAACGCAGGCTTTGACCTCTTCGGACGGTTTGGCGCCTACTCCTCGCTGGCGCCGTACGTCAACAACTACTATGTGCAGGCTGTCATCATGTTCATGATCATGGCCGGTGGTTTGGGCTTCATGGTCTGGGTGGAGCTGGCGGAGCACCGCAAAAAGCGGCGGCTCTCCCTCCACGCGAAAGTCGTGCTGCAGTTCTCGGTCATCTTCTGGGTGGGCGGCGCGGCGCTGCTGGCCCTGCTCGAGTGGTCGAACCCCAGGACGATGGGCGGCCTGTCCGTCCCGGGCAAGATCATGGCGGCGCTGTTCCAGTCGGTATCCACCCGTACTGCGGGGATGAACACCATCGACCTCGCGGCCTGCAGCCCCATCAGCAAGCTGCTGATGAGCGTGCTGCAGTTCATCGGCGCGGCCCCCGGTTCGACGGGCGGCGGCGTCAAGGTGACGACCTTCGCGGTGCTCATCCTGACCATCCGCAGCGTGGCACAGGGCCGCGATGACTGTGTCATCGGCGGCCACCACATCGAGTCCAAGACGGTCTACCGCGCTCTGACCATCATCGTCATCGGCGCGGTGGCGGCGTTCGGCTCTGCCGTCGTGGTGTACTACAACACCGCAGAGACGGTGTCGGTCATCGACTGCATCTTCGAGTCCTGCTCGGCGTTCGGTACGGTGGGCCTGTCGGTGGGTGTCACGGGGCAGCTGAACACCGGCGCGAAGCTGCTGTATATGGCCTGTATGTTCATGGGCCGCGTCGGCCCGGTGTCGCTGGCAATCAGCCTGACGGCAAAGCCCGACGACAACAAGCGCAAAGTTCTCCCGGTGGGTCACATCAACGTAGGTTAAACAAAAAAGCGGACGCTCCACCTGTCCGGAGAGACAGAGGAGCGCCCGCTTTCACTCGTTATAAATTGTCCAGTTCCGTCTGGAGCTTTGCAAGAGAGTCCCGAATCGGCAGATGCTGGGGGCAGACGGCCTCACACTTGCCGCAGCGGACGCAGTGAATGGCCTTTTCGGCATCCGGGAAGCGGGCTGTCCATTGCTGGCGGATGGCGTCCTTATTGCCGAACATCCCGAGCTTGTTCCAGATGCTGAAATTGTCGGGAATGTCCACGCCCATGGGGCAGGGCATACAGTAGCGGCAGCCGGTGCAGCCGATTTTGATGTGGCTGCGCAGGACGTCGGCAGTCTGCCGGATGGCGGCGTTCTCGGCGTCGGTCATGGGGCGGAAATCTCCGAAGGTGGCGAGGTTGTCGTCCAGCTGGTCTTCTGCGCTCATGCCGGAGAGGACGACCTTCACATTTTTGTGGCTGGCCGCCCAGCGCAGCGCCCACGAGGCCGCGCTGGCGTCGGCGTCCAGCGCGTTCAGCGGCGCGGCGGCGTCCGGCGGCAGCTGTGCCAGCGTACCGCCCTTGATGGGCTCCATGATGATGAGGGGAACATTCAGTTCTTCGGTCAGAGCATAGCCCCGGTCTCCTGCGATCTCCTCGGCTCGGTCATCGGTATCGAGGTAGTTGTACTGCAGCTGGCAGAAGTCCCACGGCTGGTCGCGCAGGATGTGCTCGAAGCCCGCCGCGTTGTCGTGGCAGGAGAAGCCAAAATTCCGGATGCGCCCGGCAGCCTTCTGCTCCCAGAGCCAGTCCACAATGCCCATCTCTTTGGCCGCATCGTAGCGGGCTTTGTGCAGGGAATGCAGCAGATAGAAGTCGATGTAGTCCACGCCCAGCCGCTCGAACTGCTTCTCGAAGATGGCTTTGGCCTCGTCGAGGGTCTTGCAGCTCCACAGAGGCAGCTTGGTAGCGAGGTAGAAGCTCTCCCGAGGCCACTTGGCAATGACCCGGCCCACGAACGGTTCGCTCTCACCGCCGTGGTAGGGGAAAGCGGTGTCAAAGTAGTTGACGCCCGTCTCCCGGGCAGTGTTCAGCAGCTTTTCGGCCCGCACTTCGTCGATGCGGCCATCCGGCAGGGTGGGGAAGCGCATACACCCGTAGCCCAGCAGCGAGGTGGAGATGTCCCGCCCGCTGCCGTCTTTTTTCGTCCAATCACGATACTCCATAGCCATTTCTCCGGCGGGGGTCCGCCCGCCGCTCCTTTGCCCCAAGTATAGCAGGAGAAATTGCGATAGACAAGACGAACACCCCGGCCTGCAGACAGCCGGGGTGTTGTATTCGTGCGGGAAATATGATATTCTATAGGTGCTGCCGATGCAGCAAGGTACTGTCTGCAATGTAGGTGGTCACGCCCTTCCGGCCCTGCGCCGGGGAGGTGAATTTTTTGCTATCCCCTGACGCATGGTGCGAAAGGGGGGATGTGCTATGACGCTGAGCGAAGTGCTTCAGTTGCTCGCCATTATCGGCGGAGCGATTTTTGTCACGTTTCAGATTACATGGACCATATCGAATAGTAAAAAGAAATGACCGCCCAAGCCCTGACAAGCTGCGGTCATTCTTTTTGACTTAACGCCGGAAGGACGCTGACCATTCGCAGACAGTGCCTTTCTTATTTATAGTATAGAGCTTTTGCAAGCCATTGTCAAGCAAAACGAGGGATAAGATGGATTCTCTGAAAATCGGAAATATCACCCTGCCCCACCGGGCAGTTTTTGGCCCGATGGCGGGCTTTACGGACGCGCCCTGCCGCCGGCTGATGGCCCAGCACGGCGCAGGCTTTACGGTCAGCGAGATGGTGTCCAGCCGGGCGCTGGTCTACCACGACCACAAAACGGTCAGCCTGCTCAAAGCCGAACCCAACGGCGCACCCTACGGCGTGCAGATCTTCGGCGAGGTGCCCCAGATCATGGGCGAGGCCGCAGCGGCCATTGAAGAATACGAGTTCGACTTTCTGGACATCAACATGGGCTGCCCGGCCCCGAAGATCGTCTCGGGCGGCGCGGGCAGCAAGCTGATGCTGGACCCCGACCTCTGCGGCCGCATCGTCGAGCAGGTCAAGGCCCACACCACCCGCCCGGTGACGGTCAAGATGCGGAAAGGCTGGGACGCCGACCACATCACGGCGGTGGAGTGCGCCAAAGCCTGCGAGCAGGCGGGGGCTGAACTCATCGCCGTCCACGCCCGCACCCGGGAGCAGATGTATACCCCGGGCATCGACCCGGACATCATCGCCAAGGTCAAGGCGGCGGTGAAGGTGCCTGTGCTGGGCAACGGCGACATCCACACGGCGGAAGACGCCGTGGAGATGATGCAGCGCACCGGCTGCGACGGCGTCATGATCGCCCGTGCTGCGCTGGGCGACCCGTGGCTCTTCGAGCGGGTGAACGCCGCCATCGAGGGCCTGCCGGCTCCCAAGGAGCCGAACCTGCAGGCTAGGATGAACGCCCTCCGCCGTCAGGTGGAAGAGATGGTGGAGCAGAAGGGCGAATACACCGCCATGCCTCAGGCCCGCGCCCAGACGATGCACTATATGA
>OHGL01000598.1_pt1 | contig 12745 bp, 8 predicted proteins | sample 1567731 | NCBI WGS metagenome assembly OHGL01 (sample SAMEA3879606, study PRJEB24766) | human gut metagenome | biome: human-associated habitat; feature: feces | place: USA | collected 1985/1987 | reverse complement strand
TAGCACGGAACAATCCGTAGGTATCAAAGTCGGGGGCTTTTGACCCCGACATCATTTAATTACTGTTTAACAGCTTCCAAGCAGCTGATTAAAATCTCCAACGCACAGTGGCTTTGAATAGTAGAAGCCCTGTATATTATCACAGTTCAGCCGTGTAAGAAAATCAACCTGCTTCTTCGTCTCAACTCCCTCGGCTGTGACCGATATTCCAAGCTCCTTGGCAAGAGTTATTGTATGATCAAGCAGTCTCTCGCCGCTGAAATCACCTATATAATCAATAAGACTTTTATCAATTTTTAAGGTATCAAAGCATTTCATGTTAATAGTTGATAATGATGAATAGCCTGAACCAAAATCATCCACAAGCAGTGAAAAACCGTTGTTGTGGAACTGATCTGCAAGTACCTTGATATTAGCATTATCTATGGCTGCACTTTCTGTTATCTCGATAGGCACATACTTTGTATCTATGCCTGTTTCATTTGCAATGCACTTATAAAGCTCTGCCACTGATTCAAAATACAGTGTCGCCCTCGACAGATTAATAGATACCGGAATAATCTGTCTGCCCTTGCTTTTCCACTCTGCCTGCTGCCTGCATACGCTCTTAAACACATATTCATCGAGTGTCTTAATAAGGCCATCCTTTTCAAACAATGGAATAAACCTGGCTGGTGATATCAGCTTTCCATCCCCACCACGCCATCTTACAAGTGCTTCTGCACCAACAAGCTTGTTATCAACTGGATTATACTTAGGCTGATACCATATCTCAAACTGCCCATTGGATATCGCACCGGCAAACTCATCTTCCATAGCCCTGTTTTCGAGTATTTTTAAAGTATCCTCATGACTATAGAACTGATAACTTATATCTTTACGCTCTTTAACCTGATTCTTTGCAAAATTAGCCTCGCTGTAAGCTTCTTCGACCTTTTTGCCATGCTTCCAGTGTGATATTCCATAGTAAGGTATTATATTAGGTATCTTAAGCGCTTCTGTTATATCTTTAAGACCTTCCCCGATTTTATGTATACACTCTATAACCTCATCTTTGTCATCACATCTGCAATATATAGCAAAGCGGTCAGCATTAATATGGCCTGCCAGGTCTTTAGAAGTGAGGCTTTTTTCTATACATCTCCATATATTCTTCAGTGTTTCATCACCTTTGATAATCCCACATATGGAGTTGATAATCTTGAAGTCATGAATATCCATAGAAATAAGGTAGCCTGGCTCCCTGCAGTCTCTTAATGTCTTTTTAAAATGAGCATAATTACCACCACCTGTTATATGGTCTATATACGCTATACGTTCCAGCTCCCGCTGTTTTTCAGCACTTATATCCTCAAAGCCAGCAACCATATGATGTAATTCACCTATTCCGTCTATGTTAACAAACTTGGCTCTGCAATAAGCGATTCCACCATCACGCACAATACTATAGTCATACTGGTATGAATTCTTTATCTTAAACTGTTCTCTCAGATTATCAAGAGATGTCTCTATACGCATATTTTCCTTTTCATCACCGACTACCCTCTTATCAATGTATTCCTTCATAAGGTCTGAATATAGTGGAATATTCTTAAGAGAGCTGTTAAGCATGCTCTTTACTGCTGGATTGATCTTATATGGATATACCTGCTCACTGTCTACATCTACATAATATACACTGTTAAAGTTATATATAAGTGCACTGACAACATTGTTAAGCTTGGAGTCATCTTCTATATATTCAAAAAGTCCAACAGTACATAAAGGCTTATGATTATCATCATAACTTATAGTACACATAGAGATTCTAAACATCTGGTTCTGAAGTGTTGAAAACTCTTTGCTTATACACCCGGTTCCCAAATCTACTGCTTCAAACATTTTGAGCAGGTTATTTTTCTCAATAATCATATTATAAAACTCTGACTCTTTTATATCTGTTATTTCACCCGTTCCACCCATACGCTCCATCTCATATCTTGAAAGCACAACCTTTTTACTTGATGGATAATATGTAAAAATATGCTTATTCAATTGGGCTAAAGCCTTTTCAACATTAACCACTGTGTCCTTGTTAATAGCCCCAACTATACTTGTTTCTTCCATAAACATCCCCCTATCATTTTTCATATGTCATTTGACACTATCATCTTTCGTTTCTATATATGTCATTCGACACTATCATCTTTTGTTTTTTCATATATCATTTAAAACCGTATCTGTGAAAATAAATCATTACAAAAATTCCTATATACAATAAATATATCACCAGTTTTATTTTTAGTAAATCATTATATTTTCACATCAAAAAATGCCAGCCTCCATTTACTGAAGACTGGCATCTAATATTTTTAATTATATGATATGATGTCGGGGTCAAAAGCCCCCGACCTTGGGACCCTGGTATCATTATATTAACCTTACTTACATAACAGCAAATATAACGGCAGCCGCAATGACTATCTGCATAATAGCAAATCTGAATACAACCTGTGCATCTGACCAGCCCTTATTCTTTCTCATATGATCATGTATAGGTGTTCTTATATTCTGCATAAGATTAATATGAAGAAATCTTATGAATGAAACCTTAATCAGTCCAAGACCTCCATCAACTATAAGAATAATGGCAAGCGGTATGAACAACAGTGGACAATGCAGCTTAAGAAATGAAAATGCAATAAATATTCCTATTGCCCTTGAACCTGCATCACCCATAAGAAGCTTGCTTGGAGATGCATTAAACCACAGATAACCAAGTATACATACAACCATTATAAGTATTACATGTCTAAAAGAGCTTTCTATGTCAAATATTCTGAACAGTAAAAACACTGAGGTAAGTGTAATCGCTGAAAGAGTTCCACATAATCCATCAACTCCGTCTGAGCAGTTGGTTACATTGATGCTTACCCATATGAGAATAACGATAAGTATTCCATATATAACAGGGTTAAGTGTGACTGTAAGCTTAAAAAGTGCTATATCAAATGTGCCCGGGTTGTAGTGAAGATATGTTATGGCAGCCATAACTGCAATAATAAAGTCTATAATACCCTTTTTCAGCTCTCCCCATGGAGATGAGGATGCATCATCAAGATATCCTGAAAGCATGGCAGCAAGCACCAGTATCAGGTATATAATAATCTCTGATGTAAGATTTACGAAAATCATACATGTTATCGTGAATACAAGTATAAATATAATGCCCGCCCCACGTGGTTTACCTACAGACTTTGAACCATTGATAGCATATGCTCTTCCGCCATCTCTTGGAAGTATATTCTTTCCCATATATATCGCGAAGCATGTTAGTGCAAATGCAAACAATATGCTGACAAATGTGACTACATTTATGTAGTTTGGACTTATTAAATAATAAATCATAATATTTCTCCTTAATTAGTATTACCTTTCATATAAAGGTATAAGTGGCAAATGGTTTTTTAACGCTTATATCATAATATGAAACCAGTATACTTTATGATAAATTCCTGCAATTATGATGTCAAGTGTTACATTAAACTCATTATAATCATTTATTATGTAACATTTTAACATTAAACTTAAAAAGGCAATAAAAAATGACCAATTGTCAAAAAATTAATAGTATTTAATCGAATATTATGATAAAATATTTTTATACAAATGAGTATGTGAACTGATATATGATATCAGTTAAATATAAGTGGAAGGGCGGAGTTATATGGCTGATATATTGAATTACAATGATGTGCGGATAAGCGAGTTGGATTCCTATCTTTTTGGACAGGGAACACATTATGAGATTTACAATAAAATGGGAGCACATGTTGCACAAAAGGATGGTAAGACAGGTGTATATTTCGCAGTATGGGCACCAGCTGCCAAGGATGTGTATGTTATAGGTGAGTTTAATGACTGGAAAGCCTATGGATATGACATGAAAAAGATTTCCGATGGCGGCATATATGAACTATTTGTAGAAGGTGCCATGAAGGGACAGATGTATAAGTACCTTATTATAGCACAGAACGGAGAAGCTATATATAAGGCTGACCCTTATGCCAATGCAGCGCAGCTAAGACCTGAAACAGCATCTATCGTAGCAGACCTTAACAGTTTTACATGGACAGATAGTGCATGGGTAGAATCCAAGAAAAAAGAAAACCATCTTAAGTCACCTATGTCTATATACGAATGTCACCTTGGTTCATGGAAAAAGCAGGAGGATGGCACTGAAGATGGCTATATTAACTACAGGGATATAGCACCTGATCTCGCAGCATATGTTTCAGAAATGGGATATACACATATTGAGCTTATGGGTATTGCAGAGTATCCTTTCGATGGCTCATGGGGTTATCAGGTTACAGGATATTATGCACCTACTGCAAGATACGGAACACCAGAGGACTTCATGTATTTCGTTAATTATATGCACAGCAAACATATTGCCATCATACTTGACTGGGTTCCTGCACATTTTCCAAAGGATGCACATGGTCTTGCCAACTTCGATGGAAGCTGTGTCTACGAGTATGCAGACCCTCGAAAAGGTGAACATCCTGACTGGGGCACTAAAGTATTTGATTATGGTAAGAATGAAGTATCCAACTTCCTTATTGCAAATGGTATGTTCTGGGTAGATAAGTTCCATATAGACGGATTAAGAGTTGATGCTGTGGCATCCATGCTCTATCTTGACTACGGAAGAACAGAAGGTAACTGGGTCCCTAACAAATACGGCGGTAACGGCAACCTTGAAGCCATGAGCTTTTTAAAGCATTTTAACAGCATGATGAAAAAACGTTTCCCTCAGGCTGTTACAATAGCAGAAGAATCAACAGCATGGCCTATGGTAAGTGGTGATCCTGACAATGGTGAATGTCTTGGATTCACATTTAAGTGGAATATGGGATGGATGCATGATTTCCTTGAATACATGAAACTCGATCCTTACTTTAGAAAGTTCAATCATGGAAAGATGACCTTCTCATTAATGTATGCGTACAGTGAGAATTTCATACTTGTTCTTTCACATGATGAGGTTGTCCACCTTAAATGCTCTATGCTCGGCAAAATGCCAGGTGATAAGGATGATAAGTTTTCCAACTTAAAGCTGGCCTATGCATACATGAGTGGTCATCCTGGTAAAAAGTTACTCTTTATGGGACAGGAATTCGGTCAGTGGAACGAATGGAGTGAAAAGAAAGCTCTTGACTGGTACCTGCTTGAAGATCCTTCACACAAGGAGCTTAAGGAATTTACCAAAGCATGTATGATGCTTAACAAAAAGTATAAATGTCTGTACGAAACAGATTATAGTCCAGAAGGTTTCCGCTGGATAAACGCAAACGACAGAGATAACAGTGTATTTTCATTTATAAGAATAAGTCCGGATAAAAAGAGGCATCTTCTGTTTGTCTTAAACTTCACACCAGTAGAACGTATGCATCACAGAATCGGTGTTCCTATAAAAGGAAAATACAAGCTTGTTCTTGGTGATGATTTAAAGAATCAGAAGAAAACACTTACAAGTATTCACGGCGAATGTGATGGATATAAAGATTCACTGCTTATTGACTTACATAGATACGGCATCGCTGTTTATGAATTCAATGGTGATGTGAACGCGCATAAGCCTACGAAGATATCATAAATCTTTTATCTGATTGTTACGCTATCATGTCTGTCAATGGCTTAATCATATTTATCTTATAAGTACATATTAAAACAAAAGGCTGGGAGACAATAACCTACAATCAAGGTTATTGCCTCCCAGCCTTCTGTTTTAATATCACTTATTACAGCTGTTTCTTGCTTCTACTTTCCTTTTATGTTCTTCCATTCTCTTACGTCTTCTGTGTTCCCGCTCTTTTTTCTGCTTATCTATTATTTTATTAACACCAGCTTCATCTGTATGCTTTAATATCCTTACATCATAATATTGTCCATCATCACTCTGTTTAACCTTCATTCTACCCTTAAACAATCCGTGCTCATCACACACAAAAACAGAATAATAATTCTTTGAGGATGTGGCAAACCACTTTATACGCCTTTTCATCGGACTTTTACATATATAACAACTGCACGATCTTGCTATCCTGTCCTCTGCCGCCTTATCTCTTGTCTTAAAACCCTTTGATATATACTTTTCATAAGTTTTGAAATTCATATATATCTCTTCTTTTCTTGATGATGGGATTCTATATGTATCTATACTTTCATATATGCTCACACTGTCAAAATCCATGTTAGAAAAGATTCTTGCTGTATATATAGCATCATTGATTGCTGAATGATACTCTGCATCTTCCAAAAATCCAAGCTCTTCAATCGCTATTTTCAAGCTCCTTCTTGTCTTTCCGTCAGAGTATACCTTACTATATAACTTCTGAAGATCATAATATGTTAATGGAAAAGGAAAATGATTCTCCACGCCAAAATACTTCATATTTCTCTGAAATTCTGTAAGATCTGAACCTCCCCATGTTATAAACTTATAATCTTCACCACACCATTCAAGGAACTCACATGCAGCACTCTTAAAATCCTGTCCTGATTTAAGGTCATCTGCTGTAATCCCAAGCATTTCTGATACTTTTCCATGAAGTCTCGTGTATACAACAGGCTTTATTATACGTTCCCACTTTCCTGTTACTTTCTTATTCTCATCAAGCTTAACTGCACCTATCTGTATAATCTCAAATGGTAGTCCTAAAACAGTATATTCCTTACCCCTGCAGCTCTGATTCCACTCAAGATCCAACACTATATAATTCATACTCATCCTCATTTCTGTGTACATTCTTTGTACATATCGGGTTGTGTCACAAGTCAAAAAATCTATAGTGCATGCTCGAATGCCTTTTTACCTTTTGACCATCACATCATCATAAAATACTTTATCACATTTTTTATATTTTATCACCTATATGTTATGATGTTATGGTGTCAAAAAATATAATTCCTGTAGAGCTTGTAAATACCGTCTTATACTTTTCAGAAATAATAAAGTCATCTACTCTGTTATTTCTTCTTAAAGTCTGCAACCTTAAATCTTCGTATCATTTCACGCAGATTTTCTGCTTCGCTGCTCATCTGCTGACTAGCTGCTGCACATTCCTGCGATGTTGCTGAATTCGTCTGTACAACATCATTAATCTGCTCAATTCCTTCGTTAATCTGCTTTATTTCTGCCGTCTGCTGCTCTAATGTATCCGCGATATCAGTAACTTCCTCTGTAATCATCTTAGAACTACCAGCAACCTCTTCTAACTGCGTTGCAGTCTCATCTGCAATCGTCATACCCTTCTTAACAGCCCTTACAGATGTTTCAATGAGTACAGCAGATTCTTTTGCTGCCTTAGCACTCTGGTCTGCTAAAAGATTTACCTGATTAGCAACAACTGCAAAGCCTTTTCCAGCTTCTCCAGCTCTTGCTGCTTCTATAGATGCATTTAAGGCAAGCAGATTAGTCTGTGAGGCAATTTCATTAATTGTTGCAATAATCTTATCAATCTCATTTGATGCCTCATTAATATCATTCATAGAAGCAACCATTTCCTGCATCTTACTGTTACTCTCAGAAATAGCTTCCCCAAGATTTCCCACTCTGCTGCTGATTTGCTTTGCAGACTGCGAATTGCTTTCCACCTGCTCTGCAACACCTGCAACTGTTGCTGTAAGCTCCTCTACAACAGCAGCCTGATTCGTTGCTCCATCTGCTAATTCATTAGAGCTTGAAGCAACCTGCTCTGCTGCACTTGATACTTCATCTGAAACTCTCTGGATTCCTTTAATAGTTTCTGCCATACTTTCCTCAAACAGCATAAAGGAATTCAATATTCCAACAAAATCACCCTTCCACTCTACTTCCGGTTTAACATCGAAATTGCCTTCTGCAAACAACTTCATTGCACGGTCTATATCATCTACGTAGCTTCCAAGAATAGCAATAGAGTTACGCAGGCTGTGTGCCAGTCTTCCAAGCTCATCATCAGACTTATAATCAAGTGTGCTGTGAAGATTTCCTTTCATCATTTCATCTGCAGTATTTTCTACTGACTTTAATGGTGCAATAATCGTTTCAAGTACTTTCTTACTTGTCCTCTTTGCCAGTATCCACGCAATCGATAGACAGACAATAATACATACAATTCCTGCAGCTGCAAATATAAATGTAGTTATAGCAGCCCTATTGCTCGCCTTATCTGTAATATCACCTAAGCTTCTTGCTTTTTCAACAAGCTTATTCAATGCAGGAGTACATTTATTAAGAATTTCTTCAGTTGCCTTATCCTTGTTGCCGCTTTTAATATTTTCTATGATTGAATAACCTATGTTTCCCCACTGAGAAAGATAAGATGCATATTCATTATAATCTGCTTCTGAAACAACCCCGCTCTTCTTTATAATCTGAAGCTGGGAATCAACATCCGTAAGCAATTTTTCTACTGTAAGTTCATAGTCATTATAAGAAGATGTATCATTATTTAATGCCATTTCTCTTATATTTCTCGCAGCAGCATTAACATTTACTCTGCACATTTTAACCGCCTGGTCTGCAGCCGCAACATTTTCTACATAGTGATACATATTAGCAAATAACACACCTATAACTATTATAGAAAACAGCCCGGATATCAGCATCATAATGATAACTTTTTTGTAGCCATAATTTATCCTTTCCTTCAAATGCATATCTTCCAATTTCTTTTTCGTCATATTTATATGTGGTGTCATAGGTTGTTATTTCCTTTCTTTATAATAATTATATTTATTTCAAACCTTTATAGCAGAATATATTTTCTAAGTCAACAGATTTCGGGCATTAGTTTTTATATTCTATTTTTTTAACAAAAGTCCCCTACCCCACTCCTAACTTTTTAGTACTTTTTTCACATTTTCTTTATTTAAACAGCTTTTGATAGTGTGTATTGCATACAAAAATAATATTGTTATTAAGCAGACAGCTATAGAAGTCTATTTATCTATGTATTATCGTTATATTAATAATCTTTATCTATATTAATCTCGTCATCAGCTGGCCATGATTTTCTAAGGGCCACATAAGAAATCAGAAAGTTGGCAAACCAGCCTGCTGGTACAGCGAGCCATACATATTCAATGCCAAAACGTGGAGCACATAAAAGGGCAACCAACAGACGGATTGCAAGGTTAACCATATTGGCAATAAGAAATGGCCGCATGATTCCAAGTCCACGAAGAACACCATCTGTTGCCATCTTGATACCCATAAAGATGAAAAAATAACCAAGCCATCTCATATAATCACCAGACACCTGATATGCGAAATCAGTTCCGTCTTTTCCTAAAAACAACGATGAAATCTGTGTATGTAATGTTTCAATAACTATGAATGCAAGAACTGCAAAACATACGTCTAACACAAGTGCAGCGTGGTATCCTTTTTTAATACGCTGGCTCTGCTTTGCTCCCAGATTCTGGGAAACATATGGCGAAACTGCATTTCCAATAGATACAAAGATTAATGAAAAAACATTTTCCACTCTCATTGTTGCCGAATATCCCGCAAGGGCCTGTGTACCGAAGGGATTTACAACCGCCTGTACTATCATCATGCCAATGGATACTGTTGACTGCTGTAAAACAGATGGTACAGCAATTCGAAGCATAGAAGTCAGCTCCTGTCTGTCAAACCAGTTAAAGCTGCATTCATATCTACGCATCCTGTGAAGGAATATCAGTAGTGAAAACACAGCCGAAATCCCCTGTGCAATAAGCGTTGCAAGTGCTGCACCAAACACTCCAAGGCCTAAGCCTGCCACCATCCATAGATCCATAATAATATTAAGAACAGAAGAAAATATCAGAAGTCCCAACGGAATCTTCGACTCACCGATTGAGGTAAACATCGTTGAAAGAATATTGTACATAAACAGAAACGGAAAACCAACAAAATAAACACGCAGATATAATACTGCATCATCCAATATATCAGCAGGAGTCTGCAATGCACTCAACATTATATTAGAAAAACAAAAACCAAATATGCCAAGAAATATGCTTAATATCAAAAAGCTGAGCAATGATGTTGACACAATTGTTTTCATCTTACTATAATCCCTGGCACCAAAGTACCGGCTCACAAGCACCCCGGCACCTACACCAGCACCAAGTGCTACACATATAAATACATTCGTAAGTGCAGCGCAGGCACCTACCGCTGCGAGTGCAGATGAGCCGACAAACTGACCAACTATTATTGAATCAGCCATATTATATACCTGCTGGAAAAAACTTCCCAGAATCATAGGCATTGCAAATATTGTCAGCGCTTTAAGAGGCGCATCTGTGATTAAATATTCATCCTTTGACATTATCTTATTCCTCCATAAATGTTCAAATAACAACATTACTATTAAGATATATTTTCTTTACATACGTTGCAAGTGGCATTTCTATTACGATATTTTTTTCAGAATTTTTTTCTCATTTGTCTTTGAAAAATCACTTAACCGATAGGATCGAATTCGTGTCTTGACAATAATTGGAATTAGCAAACCATTATTTACCAGCTTTGCACATCTATTAATAATCGTTTTGTTGGTTACACTAAGCATCTTACTTACTTCAATTGGTGTAAACTCATATAATCGCTTTTTTAACAGAAATGCCAGGAATTCCTTTTCTTTTGCATTTAAATAAGAAAGGCTTCCGTCTAACTCATCGTTCTCGGATTCTTTTGATAATTCGTATACTTTTTTAGAATACAATTCCATCATTCTCAAAAAATAATTAATCCAAATTTCTGGATGAGGCGGATTTTCTCTTCCTGAATAATACAATGCTGGCAATCCCATTTGCAGTGATGCGTAATACTCATTTGGATCATAAGCAAAATATTCTTCCAAAGAACCTATTCCGTTAAAACCATACCCATAATAATCAAGGATATATCCTGACATTAATCTGGCGGTTCTTCCATTTCCGTCTTCGAATGAATGAATGGTAACCAACTGATAATGAACTATAGCAGCAATAATTAGCGGATGGTCATCTGTAGTATTTACATATTCAACAAGTTCTTCCAATAAATCCGGAATATCAATATACTCTGGTGGAATATATTCCGCTGCTCCTGTTTCGGAATCATATACTGCAAATAACATCCCTGGTGGCATAGGACCTCTTAATCCTATCTTTTCTTTTGAAGCACCTTTTTCAACCATTGCCTGCACTTCTAGAATCATTTCTTTTGAAAAACATTCTTTCTTTTTCAGCTTTTCTTCTAAAAAATTCAAAGCCAAAAAGTAATTTCGAACTTCCTGTTCTGGCTTTAAAAAATGTTTGTGAGTATCACTATCAATAGCTTCATTGGCCTGTTTTTCAGTCAATGGATTTCCTTCAATCTTATTAGAAGCATAGGAACTTTTTTTCTTGGAGTTTTTTTTAAGTCTGTTTTTTGTAACAGGTGGCATTTCTATAGTGCTGAGAGAAAAACGGTTTTTGTCTATTTCCGATATTCTTTTTAAAATTTCATTTGTCAGAGTAACTTTAATCACATGTCCCACCTCCATTTCATTTCTTTATTATATCGTTTTGCGAATTGTTTTTCCACTAAAATTACACTATTTTTTCACTATTTTTCATTACTCTGTTTCGCATTATATTTTTTTTCACATTAGAAACGTTTATCGCTAAGCGCACCTAAAAAGCAGCAATGACATATTTAATCATTGCTGCTAAAGTAATGTTCCCTGGGGTAACCGAACCCACAACTGCCCCTTAGGAGAGCTCCAACCTATTGTCACTCTCTGTCAAGCTCTGTAAAGCTCTGAAAGTTAGCTGATTATGTCTTTTGACAAGGAATGTGAACTGACAAATGCTCATTTTCACAAAAATAAGAAACGTGAAGATATCAAAAGTCACCACTACATTATCAGCTACGATCCAGCTGATGTTACAGAAAACGGACTTACCGGAGAGAGAGCACAGGCAATCAGTTTGGAACTTGCGAAGCAGATGTTTCCCGGATATCAGGCTCTGGTGGTTACTCATACCGATGGACACAATGAATCTGGAAATATTCATACCCACATCGTCATAAACAGTGTGAGGATGACTGCAGTGGAAAGGCAGCCTTATATGGATAAACCACATGAGGAAGCTGCCGGTTACAAGCATCGTTCCACTGATAAATTCATGAACACTTTTAAGAAAACTGTCATGGATCGGTGCCAACAGGAAGGACTTCACCAGATAGATCTTCTTGCTCCGGCTGAAAGAAAAATCACTCAGAAAGAGTATATGGCACAGAAACATGGCCAGCAAAAACTGGATGAGATCAATCAGAAAATTATTGAAGATGGTCTCAAACCAACATCCACCGTGTTCCTTACACAGAAAGAATATTTGCGAAATGCAATTGATGAATGTGCTGCCACATCCAATAGTTTTGATGAATTCCAATCCAAACTTCTGGAACAATTTCAAATCTCTGTGATTGAGCATCGTGGCAGATACAGCTATCTTCATCCTGATCGACAGAAGCGGATTACTGAACGTGCACTGGGAACACGATATGGAAAAGAACACCTGGAACAGACCTTCTTACGCAAGGATCCATTGGCCATTCTCTACGTCAGATCTCACCTGCGCCTGGTTGTAAATCTCCAGACAAATGTGAAAGCAATGCAGAGCCCGGCTTATGCTCATCGGGTAAAACTTTCTAACCTGCAGCAAATGGCAAATACCATTATCTATGTGCAGGAAC
>OHGL01000591.1_pt1 | contig 12923 bp, 9 predicted proteins | sample 1567731 | NCBI WGS metagenome assembly OHGL01 (sample SAMEA3879606, study PRJEB24766) | human gut metagenome | biome: human-associated habitat; feature: feces | place: USA | collected 1985/1987 | reverse complement strand
CCATAGCTTTCCAGGATCTCAACCAGCTTGTCGCCCGCCGGACCATCTAAGACTGTATCCGCTGTCTCAACTGAATCAAACAGATACGGCAGTGATACCACATTGAACCGCGGGTCAAATGCCGAATAAATCAGGTTGCTGTGCATCGAAATCTGCACCGGATCGCCGTTCATCAGTGCCTGGATGCCCTCAGACTGGTTTCCACCGGTCAGCTGATCGGCTGCGTAAACATCTACTTTGACCTTGCCGCCGGTCGCCTGCTCCATGAGCTCGCCAAACTTACGTCCCGCCTGTGCCCAGGTGCTTGTCTCGGTTGTGGAACACGTAAAGTTCCAGGTCATATCCGCCCAATCCAGATCGCTGTAATCGCCGATCGTGTTGAAATCGTCATTGTCTGTCTGGGTGGTTCCGCCGTCGCCTCCGACTGTCTCGTCATTTTCAATGGCTGCCGCACTTCCCAGTGCCGCCGGCAGACAGGTCGAAATCTGCGGAATATATGTAATTATCAGTAAAACAGCAATGGAAGCGGCTACCATCGGAACGACTGCCCTGGAAATTTCCTGCAGCGTTACGCGAATACCATCTCTTAATTTGATGCCGATCGCGACAAACAGGTTGACACCGACCGGAGGTGTTACCTGACCAATTGCCAGGTTGACCGTTGCCATGATACCAAATGCGATCACGTTGTAGCCCAGTGCCTTGCAGACCGGCAGCATGATCGGGATGAAAATGTACATCGCAGAGTTTGCATCAATAAAGCAGCCCGCGATCAGGAAAATAATGTTACAAATCAGCAAGAAAGTAAACTGGTTGCCTGCTACTCTTGCTAACAGTTCGGAAGCAGCCGTCGAAATACCGAAACGGGTGCAGACAAAGGAGAACAGCGACGCACACGCTACGATCAGCATGATGCCGCCGGTGGTCTTTGCCGAATCAATCAGAATTTCCCACAGGTCTTTAAATTTTACTTCCTTATAAATAACCATGCCGACAAACAGACCGTACACAACGGATACGGCTGCCGCCTCGGTCGGTGTAAAAAAGCCTCCGTAGATACCACCCAGAATGATGATCGGCATCAAAAATCCCCAGAATGCATCCTTAAATGCGTTCCAGCGCTCTTTTGCGGATGCCTTCTCTACGTTGGACGGCATGACATGATTGCGGCGTACCTCCAGCATAACGACAACTACCTGCCATAAACATATCTCCGATGGAAACACCCGTGATCGACGCGTATACAACAAACGCGATACTCGGCGGGATGACAATCGCGATGGAACTGGAAGTTGCCATCAATGCCGTCGAGAACGCTGCAGAGAAACCGCCCCGCTCTACCATCGCCGGAATCAGGACCGCACCCAGGGCCGCTACCGTCGCCGGACCGGAACCGGAGATCGCGCCGAAGAAGCAGGCTACGATGATACACACATTCGCAATGCCGCCTTTTCTGTGACCGACACAGGTGTCAACGAAACGGATCAGGCGCGTGGAAATTCCCGCCTTCGCCATGATATTTCCAGATAATACGAAAAACGGAATCGCCAGCAGCAGGAATTTACTGATGCCGGAGTAAATATTCGTCGCTACAATCGTTAAAGAAGTACCGGAATACAGGATCGCCGCCGCGGAAGAAAGTCCCAGACAGACGGCGATCGGCACATTCAGCACTAATAATACGAAAAAGGTAATAAAAAGAACTGCGCTAACCATTTATTTGTCCTCCTTTTTCGTACACACATCGAGACAGAACTCGATAAAATGAAGAATCATGCACACCGAACCGATCGGTACAAAGGACCAGAAGATCCACTCCGGCCAGTTCAATACAAAGGTACGTTTCTGGTTCGCAAGCTGCGCCAGTACCTTGTCCATGCCATAGTAAAATAAGATTCCCATAAAGAGAACCGAAAAGATTGTAATCAGAATCATGACCGGCTTCTTTGCCGATTTCGGCAGACGCTCTGTTACCAGATTTAAGCCTACCAGTCCGCCCTCACGCGCAGACAGCGCCGCGCCAAGCAGCGTAATTAATACGAAAATGGCAACAACCAGCTCCTCTGTAAAGGACCAGGACTGGTGAATTACCTTACGGGAAAATACATTTCCCACCGTCAGTACAAGGATCAGGATCATCGTGACTACCAGCACGGTTTTCTCAACCATCGCCACAATATCCATCAGCTTTTTATATCCTTTCATACTGCGCTCTCCTCCTAAAATAAGTATCTTATTTTTCCACATTTTTGTCGGCTGTATGCATTCATCTGAACGTTTTTGTGTCATAGGAAATTTCAAGGAATTTCCTATGACACAAAAAAACGTCCCCAGATAATAGGGACGAATGAAATGCCAGATTTCTGCCAAATGCTCTGTTTTTCTCGGAAAACACGCAAACATATGCAGCACCAAACAAACAAACGCTGCTCCCGCTTGTGCGGGATTTGTACAAAAACAGTGACCGCCGTGCCCTTGCTCTCAGTCAATCGAGGCATGAACGGTTCCGTTTTCATATGGAACTATATCAAACTAAAATTAAATATTGCTGATATGGAATATATTCTACACTTTTTTAATAAATACGTCAACCATTTTTATAGACTACGGTCTATTTAATAAAAGCTGCGTAAAAATAGCATAAAAGAAATAAAATTCTTTTCCTTCAACCTATTGATGATTTGATTTTTCTATACTATAATAAACATCATACGCTTTAAAGTGTGAAAATCTTTTAGACAATACAGGAGGATGAAACTCATGGGATTTGAATATGTCAGCAAGCTGCCGACCCCGGACGAGATTCGTGCACAGTTTCCACTGGCACCGGAGCTGGCCGCAGAAAAAGCTCGAAAGGACGCTGCTATCCGTGACGTCTTTACAGGCGACAGCGACAAGTTTCTTGTCATCATTGGTCCGTGCTCTGCTGACCGGGAAGATGCGGTTATTGATTATGTAAACCGCCTTGCCAAGGTACAGGAGAAAGTGAAGGACAAACTGATTCTGGTTCCTAGAATCTACACCAACAAACCAAGAACAACCGGTGACGGCTATAAGGGACTTTTACACCAGCCAAATCCGGAAGGTAAGCCAAACTTATATCAGGGTCTGATCGCGATCCGCAAACTTCATATGCGTGTGATCGAAGAAACCGGCTTCTCGACTGCAGACGAGATGCTATACCCGGAAAACCTGACCTACCTTTCCGACGTTATGTCCTATGTTGCAGTCGGCGCACGTTCCGTTGAGAACCAGCAGCACCGCCTCGTTGCCAGCGGCATCGACGTACCGGTCGGCATGAAGAACCCGACCAGCGGCGCACTCTCCGTCATGCTGAACGCCGTACATGCAGCACAGCACGGTCATGAGTTCATCTACCGCAGCTGGGAAGTAAAAACACAGGGTAACCCGCTGACCCACACCATCCTGCGTGGTGCTGTCAACAAGCATGACCAGTGCCTGCCGAACTACCACTACGAAGACCTGAAGCTGCTCTTAGACCTCTACAACGAGCGTGATCTGAAGAATCCGGCCTGTATCATCGATGCAAACCACTCCAACTCCAACAAAAAATACATGGAGCAGATCCGTATCGTCAAGGAAGTACTCCACAGCCGTCGTCACTCCGACGATATCCGTAACTTCGTCAAAGGCGTCATGATCGAGAGCTACATCGAACCAGGCAGCCAGAAAGTCGGCGAACACATCTACGGAAAATCCATCACCGACCCGTGTCTGGGATGGGATGATTCCGAGCGTCTGCTGTATGAAATGGCAGAAGGATTATAAAAAATAGAAATATGCAGAAAAAAAGTCCGGTGGAAAAACTCCGCCGGACTTTTTTCGTTAGGAATTCGGATTTCAAAAAGGTTAAAGGATTAAATCTTTTGTATCATGCATTTATTATGGTTATAGTATATCATGCCTATCTCCAAAATGTTTGTATTCTCTTTAAATAAATTATGAAGAAATTCTTAAGATTCACCATTTCGATGCAATAAAAATCCGATTTTCTGCATTAATGAATATTAGGTTTATTGTTCAATTGATTCACATACATAAAAAGAACAGGTTTCGCCATTAAAAAGCTGTACTCCTGCATACAGAGGCTCTCTATCATATGTATATGTCACACTCTTAATATAAAGAAGCGGAGTTCCCTTCTTAACTTTCATCAGTTTTGCTTCTTCAGCCGTGGCCCGGCATAATTCAATCCGCTTCTCTGAGGAAGCAACTCTTACCTTGGCTTCTTCCTGCAAGCACTCAAACAGAGAATTATCATTAAACTGCTTTTCCAAAAGGAAGGAATATTTTACCGGGAAATAGTTCTTCTCAATGGCTACCGGTTCCCCATCCGCTGTACGCAAACGCGAAATATAAACTACATAGGATCCAGGTTCCAGATTTAACTGTTTTTGAATCTTGTCATCTGCCAGAACCAGCTTATTTTCAAGCATCTGTCCCCCAGGCTTCATATTCATATGACGGCACATTTCTGAAAAGCTCTGGAGATTTTTTATATCCTTCGCGAATTTCTGGCGGCAGATGAAGGTTCCTTTTCCCTGCTTCTTTTCCACAAGGCCCTGGCTCACCAGATCATCCACTGCACGCCGAACTGTGATCCGGCTCACATTGTACTGTTTTGCTAACTCCGCCTCTGCCGGAATTCGTTCTGTTGCATTATAAACCCCATTCTCAATATCTCGTTTCAAACTCTCCACAATCTGTGCATATAATGGAACTATGCTGTTTGGATTTGTATTTATCTCCATACCCTTCTCCTTTTCATTCTTTATAATAATTGAGCCCTACATCCATATGGTCAAAATGATATATAATGTTATATACACTATCATACTATTTGTATTGTTCCATTACAAGCTTTTTTCGTTATTTTAACAAAGAAATTGTATTTTTTTTACTCGGTATAAAAAAAAGAAAAAAGCAGGCCCACAATAACTACACGATTGCAGGCCTGCTTTCATATTATGTTTTTGTTTTTACATCAACTATTAATAATCAAATTTCCACATATACCGGCGATATGTCATCGGATGCATTCTCACATCTGCCATTGCTGAAATAAACTGCTTGGAAATCGGATGGAACAGAAGTGAATTGAAGTATTCTGCAACACTCTCATCCAGTTCGCCTAAGCCAAGCTTCTCTGCATCGATAACCCAATGATGACCGCCAAACTGATTTAAGAAGCGTTCTGCTCTCTCATCTACCGGTCTTGTTCGTCCAATGCTCTTGAACAGAAGGATGGCAAGATCCTTGTCACAGGTCTCAAAAGCACCGTGGAAATATTCACCAGAATGAATCGGAACACAGTGTACGGTCTGCATCTCCTGGAAGAAGCAGAATGCATCTGAGTAAGATACCTCCCAGGCTGCACCGCTTGACATTACATTCCATACCGTATCATCTTTGTAGGTCATGGCAAATTTAGCTGCCTCAGCACGCACATCTATATATGCTTTTCCGTAAATCGTCTCCAGCTTTTCGAATCCTTCCAGAGCCTTGTCATATGCCTCATAGTTGTCATATTCTTTTAAGAGCCAGAACGCAATCTTTAACGCAGTACCCTGGCTGTTGTAATGAACTAAGGTCGGATCCTTGTACCACTCGTCTGCATGATAATAGGTGATATAATAATCAGCGGTCTGCGCTGTCAGAGAATCTGCATATCCGGATAAACCAACCGTAACGGCACCCTTTTCTTTTGCCACCTTTAATGCTTCCACGGTTTCTGCCGTTGCTTTGGTGGAGGTTCCAATCACAAGTGTATTCTTATCCACATTCTTCGGAGTTGCATTCACGAACTCACTGCTGTTATATCCCTGAACACGCAGAGAACTCTCCTGATTTAACAGAAACCGTGCCGGATAGGAGGATGCAAAGGATCCTCCGCAAGCCACGAAAATAACCTGTTTTAATCCGCCATTTTTATCCAGATCTGCTTTGGCTTTTGTCATCACATCGATGACTTCCTGCATACCTTTAATCATAGAATTAATCCTCTCTTTCTTACGTTTTGCCGTATCTTATCCTCTGAGGGCTTTGGTTGCCTGTTCGTCTACCTGATAATGAACTCCATCTGATACAACAACCACACCATAATCTTTTTTCGCTGCCTCTACAGACACCTTTTTCTCAATGACATCCTTTAATACCTTTTCCGGCTCACGCTTCATCGGATCACCATATCCGCCTGCACCAGGAGTTTCAACCCGGATGATATCGCCCTTCTTTAACGGAAAACTGGTTGTCTTGTGTCCCATTTTTGTGATAGTTCCATCCGGAGTTACACGGTAGAATGCACCGGCAGCACCTTCTTTACCTCCATCTAATCCCCATGGATGGAATTTATGACGATCACCTAATCCGGTATATGCCACATCATCCTGCATCATCTCTAACTCACGCTCGATACCAAGGCCGCCTCTAAACTGGCCGGCACCGCCTGTATCTTCCTTCAGTTCATATTTTCTGGCAAGAATCTTTGTGAACTCCATCTCGGTTGCCTCAATCGGCATATTAGAGGTATTGGTCATGTTTACCTGAACACCAGATAAACCATCTAATCCCTTCGAAGCACCGCCGCCTCCGGCAATAACCTCGTGGAAAATAAACACACTGTCTGTTCCGATTGCACCTTCACCTGCTAAGATGGTGGTGGTACAAGCACCATTACCAGCCGTTACGACGGTATCCGGGAAGATTGGTGCCAATGCTCCGAAAATGGCATCCGGGATTCGCTGCTGGCAGTCAATCTGTGCACCAATCGGACTTGGTTCTGTTGGATTAACGATACAGCCCTTCGGTGCAATGATCTTAATCGCACGGTTAATACCCTCATTGGCCGGAATATCATCTCCCATCAATGCCTTAATGGCGAAGAATACAGCTGCTTTCGTACAAGGATATGGCACGTTGATCGGTGCCTTAATCTGCTCAGCGGTTCCTGTAAAATCAATTGTCAGGTCATCCCCCTTAATGTTGATTTTCACTTTAATCGGCAGCGGATCCGGATATTTGTCACCACAGCCATCCACATAATCGGTATAGCTGTATTCTCCATCCGGAAGCTCTGCAACAACTGCACGGACACGGCGCTCTGAATAGCCTACCAGCTCTTTCATGCACTCAATCAAATCATCCTGATAACGGGCATATGCTTCCTGAATTCTCTGTACACCAATCAGGTTTGCTGACATCTGTGCAGTCAGATCACCCTCTCTCTCCTGCGGAACTCTGGTATTATCAAGAAGAAGGTCCATAACACTCGGAATCAGTTTTCCATTCTGGCGGATACGGATTACCGGAATTCGAATACCTTCCTGGAATAAGCTATCTGCATCTCCGGAGGTAGAACCAGGTACCTTACCACCGATATCTGAATGATGCGCAATATTGGCAATCCAGCCAACCAGTTTATCTCCCACAAAGGCCGGTGCTGCGATTACGATATCCGGCAGATGATTGCCGCCGCCATGATACGGGTCATTGGCAATATACATATCGCCTGGCTGAACATTTTCCTTTCCAAATTTTTCATAAATATTAGGAACTACACTCAGCATTGAGCCTAAAAGTGCAGCTAAACTTTCCACCTGGGCAACACTATTTCCATCCGGATCGATTACTGCAGTACACACGTCGCGACGTTCCTTCATATTAGTAGAATATGCACTGCGGACAATGATTCCATAAGTCTCCTCAGCAATGGACATCAGAAGATTGCGGACAACCTCAACTGTTACGGTATCAATCTGTTTTGCCATCTTACTTCGCCTCCTCATCATGAATCTTTAAGTTGTGATATCCATCAACGTGGATTACCCATCCTTTCGGAACCACTAACGTAGTATCCATCTGTTCGCAGATGCACGGACCAGGAATCGACTGACCCGGAACAAATTTATCTCTTAAGTAGACCGGTGTTTCAACATACTCATCACTGTTCTGGAACAGAACCTGACGAACTTCGATCGGTTCCGGAATCGGTGCCTCCGGATGAAGCTCTGCTGCTTTCAGGTCCGGTTTATCGATAACGCCGATAGCGGATACACGATAACTTACAAACTGTACAATCGCATCTTCTTTGCAGTAGCCGTAGCTTCTCTTATGCTCTGCATGGAAATCAGCCAGTGCTTTCTTCAAAGTCTCTTCCGTCATCTTTCCTGCCGGAACCGGAATGCTGATCTCAAAGTTCTGACGCTGATAACGCATATCAACGGCAAATTCAAAGTAACGTCTGTCTGCCGGAACACCTTCTTTATCCAGAAGACCGGTTCCCTGCTCTACCATGTTATCAAACTGCTCATTGATGTCATCTAAGTTGCCGGCTTCACCATTCATGATCTTAGTTCTGGATAAGTCGAATTTTGTATCTGCCAGAAGAAGTCCGAGACTACAAAGAGTACCTGGATGCGGCGGAATCAATACTTCCTTCATTCCCAGTTCTTTTGCCACCTCGCATGCATGAAGCGGACCGGCGCCTCCGAATGCCATCAGGCTGAATTCGCGGACATCATATCCCTTTTCTACGGATACGCTTCGGATTGCACGAACCATGTTGGAATTTACGACTGTGATAATACCGTTCGCTGCACGTTTCATATCCAGGTTGGATTTATCACAGATTTTTGTCTTAACAGCATTTTTAGCCAGCTCAATATCTACATCCATTCTGCCGCCAAGAATCTTCTTCTGATTCAGCTTGCCAAGAACAATATTGGCATCTGTTACACAAGGATTCTCACCGCCGCGCATATAGCAGGCCGGTCCAGGCGTTGCGCCCGCACTCTTAGGTCCTACCTTTAAGGCACCGCCTTCATCAATCTTGGCAATGGAACCGCCGCCGGCACCGATGGTAATGATATTAATCATCGGGATTCTGGCCGGATATCCTTCGACATAACGCTCATTGGATACCTGAGGAGTATAATTTTCAATTAAGGAAATATCTGCACTGGTACCACCCATATCAAAGGTAATAATCTTGTCTGCTTCGCACTGTTTGCCAATATATGCAGCTGCGATAACACCGGCACTCGGTCCGGACAATGCTGTCTTAATCGGGCAGTCGATGGTTTCTTTTATTGAAATGATGGAACCATTGGACTGGGTTACATAGGGCTCTACCTGAATACCAAGCTTCGCAATAGAATCACGGAAATTATTTACATATTTTTCCATAACCGGTCCCAGATAACTATTCATAACCGTTGTACTCATACGGCTGAACTCACGGAACTCCGGTGCCAGTTTACTGGAAATCGTAACGTATGCTTCCGGGAACTCTTCATGAATGATCTCTTCAATTCTTTCTTCATGAACCGGATTAATGAATGAGAACAAAGTACAAACTGCAATTGCTGTCACACCCTGTGCTTTTAAGTATCGAACGACCTCTCTTGTTTCGTTCTCATCCAGCGGAGTCTCAACACTTCCGTCGTAACGGATTCTCTCTGTTACCGTACAGTTTAAACCGGACGGAACCAGTGGATACGGTTTCTGTGCCTGAAGATTGTAAAGAGAAGGACGTCTCTGGGTTCCGATTTCCATCAGATCCTTAAATCCTTTGGTAGTGATAAGGCCAAGGCGGCAACCTTTCTTCTCGATTAATGCGTTCGTTCCTACGGTTGTACCGTGTGCCAGATAACTAACTTCTTCCGGAGCTGCTTTCTTAATCTCTAATACATCCTGCACGCCCTTTACAATTGCTCTGGACGGATCCGCCGGTGTGGAACTATCCTTGTAATTGAACAACTCACCTGTTTCCTGATTAAAAACAGAAAAATCTGTAAACGTTCCTCCAACGTCTACGCCAATCATATATGACATAGTATTTCCTCCTATGTAGTGTATTTTTCAAGCTGCACCTTCCAGGTATGGTCGTTTACCCATCCGGACTTTTTAGGATGTTGACATCATACAGTTTATGTTGTTATATAACGTCATATCTCCTTTACTGATAACATACTACCATTCTCATCATTTGTCAATACTTTTTCAATCAAAAATTCCATGCTTTTTGAGCCACCTTATGCTCTGTATATCTGCCTGCCTTGGATTAGAGCGATACCTCGGATCATTCTGCTCCAGCGCATACATTCCCTTATATCCAGCTGATTCAAGAATATCCAGATATTCACAGATGGGAAGATCCCCATCCCCAAGGGCCATGTGAACCGCCGGGTGGGAATCATGGAGATGAATATGTGATAATTCTGCTCCATGAGCTAAGTAACGTTCTATCTTCTGGTCCATATAAACCATTTGTCCTATATCCAGCATAGGCTTCATGCTTCCTGAAGGCATAAGGGAAATCATCTCTTTCTGCTGCTCCGGCGTGTTCAGTACGTTCGAAGACAGAGGTGTCAATGTCTCCAGCACAAGTAAAATACCCATTTTCTGAGCCTTTTCAGACAAACGATACAGGCTCTCTTCGCTCCGCTTCCACGCATCCTCCACTGGTTTGTTGAAATAACCGCATCCAGCTGAAACCAACACCTTCGGGCAGTTCAATATTTCTGCTGCATAAAATGCACGTTCAAAATTGCGTATGCTATATTCACGTATTTTTTCATCTTCTGCTGCCAGATTGACCGGATACTGGCATTGCTCCGGCGTGATACAGCATACTGAAAGCTCACGGCTCCGAATCTGAGCAGCTTTTTCTATCAGCTGCGCTTCGTCCATCGTATCCAGACAGAAGGACGGACCTGCTGCCCAGAGTTCCACATTTTGCATTCCCAGTAAAACAGCCGTATCCAGAAAGTACTCGAACGGATACCGCAGATACTGATAGCTCCCCAGTGCAAATCGTTCCTTTGATATCTGCACCATGACCCTCACTTCCTTTTTTATTTTTGTTTTTATAATTCTCTGTAAATCCGGTCATGCTCAGACTTCGGTACCGGCACACCGTCTCCAAAGGCACCATTCTTCAAGCAGGTTCCTGCTGAAAATACAGCTGCCGCTTTCAATGCCTCCGGAAGTATCTCTGCCCTTATCTCACTGTTTTTCCAGCTTCCCTCCGGTTGTGTTTCCAGCTTTTTCAAGATGGTAATCAGCATAGCAGTGGCAAAGCTGTCTCCGGCTCCCATGGTATCCACCGGGGTGACATAATCCGGCAGCTGGCGATAAAACCGCTCCCCATCAAAAACCGTTGCTCCCTTACTTCCACGGGTAGCTGTCACCACACTGCATCCCTTTTCATGCAGCTTCCGGCACAGTTTTTCTGTCTCCTCATCATTCAGATCACTACAGGATAAAAATGCAAAATCAATATATGGGCATACACGTTCCACCCTGTCTTCCTCATTCCAGCGATACGAAAAATCATAGCTTACCAAGGGAGAAAGTCCATGCAGGGCTGGAAGCAGCCCATCGGTAAAGCCATTGTTGGTTGTATGAATCAAATTAAAACCATCTGCATATTCCAGATCCTCTTTTTCCAGATAAATTGGATGCTGCTGCAGAACACCACCTTTATTGCTTCCTTTAAATACACGATCTCCATCTACAAGGGTTACTCTGGCAAAGCCATTTTCTCCTTCATAGATGCGGCAATGACTGTGTCCGACTCCGTGTGCATCTAAAGATGCCTGCACGTGATCCGCTACTGCATCCTTTCCAAATACTCCCATAAAATCCGATTCTGCTCCCAGCATTCTTGCATATACCGCAAAATTTACTGCCTGACCACCCGGATACATGGTTCCGGTATGCAGATATACATCACACACATTATCTCCAAGACCTAATACTTTCAGCATTTTCTGTTTCCTCCTGTATTTTTATCGATTGAATTTGTTTTGAAACGAAAAGCGGCCGCCTGGAAGAGGCCGCCATTTCCTGGCAGTTCTGTCCCAAGCGGCAGCATTATTCTTAATTTAAATTTTACTTATTTATTAAACTGACGAGTCTGATCATAAAGATCCTTGGTTGTAAAGAAGCCTTCATCCTGAAGCTCTTTTCCTAACGGTTCTGCTGCATCAATAAATGCCTGACGATCAATGTCACAGAATGTTACGCCGCCTTCGTTAATTAACCACTCTTTATCTTCCTCCCACTTGTCGAGAGTTCTTTCAGAATGATGAGAAGCTACCTGTGCTGCTGCATCAGAAATCACTTTCTGATCTTCTTCCGATAAGCTGTTCCAGAACTGAGTGGAGAAGCAGATCTGCTCAACCGGATATGCGTAATCCACATCTGCTACATATTTTGCAGACTCATAGAGGCCTGCAGAACGATAGGAGTCTTTCGAACACTCACCACCGTCAACTACGCCCTGCATTAAAGCAAATGGATATTCGGACCAGGCAACTACAACCGGTGTTGCTCCCATCGCTCTCGCATTTTTCTCAAAGATCGGAAGGTTCGGAATACGATATTTCATGCCAACCATATCTTTCGGGCTCTTGATCTCTTTGTTTGCAAAGAAGATACGCGGATTCTTCTGGAATTCGAAGTTTACTACGTGAATTCCCTGATTATCCAGGCTCTCCCAGATTGGATCTGCTACATCACTCTTTAAGTAATTAATCATGGAATCATAATTGTTAAATGCAAATGCCATGGAAAGAATGTTTAAATCAGATTCATAGGTTGCCAGGGTATCTAAGGCACACATCATGCCCTCCTGCAGTCCTACCTGAAGGTTCTCCAGCATCGTGGTCTCATTGCCAAGCTGCTCTGCGGGATAAAACTCAAAGTAATATCTGTCACCGATCTTATCATTTACCAGATCACAGAACTCTTCACAGGACTGCGGTGCCGGCTCTCCGATGGCTCCGGAGTTACCGAATTTGACAACCTTAGCTCCAGCCGGAGCCGGTTTTGTTTCTACTGTATCAGCTCCGCCTTCCGTCTTATCGGTGGCCTGTGCGGAGGCCTGCTCCGATGTGGTT
>OHGL01000584.1_pt1 | contig 13111 bp, 9 predicted proteins | sample 1567731 | NCBI WGS metagenome assembly OHGL01 (sample SAMEA3879606, study PRJEB24766) | human gut metagenome | biome: human-associated habitat; feature: feces | place: USA | collected 1985/1987 | reverse complement strand
AACTTCTTAGATTGGCAGCATCAGGATTATCCGATTTTTGCCAAGAATAAGAGGGCTTTTGAAAAGCAGGCAGCTGCGGAAGTTCATAAAGCCGATAAAGAAGGCAGAATGCTGTATCGCGTAGATCCGGTTAAAGCCAAAGCCTTCCTGCATGAGTTCAACAACTATTCTTTCCATAATGTACTGCATGCAACAGAACAGGAACTGCATGCACTCCATCATCTCCCGATCATTATTAACACTAAAGAATTAAGCCAGAGTTCTAACGGTACTTTCACCGTGACGGCGCTCTCAACGCCTGAAGTTCACATGACGAGGGTGGATAAGGAAGCAACTCGCTTCGGTTCTCCGTTCTCTAATGCGGATTTGGAAGTCAACCGTGAAATGCCGAAACCTCTCAAAGTCGAATTCTTAGATGTGAACCAAGACGGCTTAAAGGATGCTGTGTTTACATTCCCGATCAAGACGGCGGTCGCTTACACAGTACCCGATGTTGATACCGAGCTTTATCTTTGGACGAAAGTCGGTAAGAAGCAGTTGGCAGGCTTCGACGTCGTCAAAATCAAGAAATAAGCTCCAACAGTAAATTTGGAAAAGATCTGGCGGCCTGGTCAAAGCCGCCGGATCTTAATGATTTAAGAATATGAAAACTAAAACACTGTTTGCAACATACGGCTCTGTCATTGCTTCCTTTAAAGATGTGAAAGACAGGCAAAATCTTCTTCTTGAAGATTTCGGAGAAGAAAGGATCTATTACGCGCCATTTGACTATGTCAATCCAAAGGCTCGTTTATTCATTGTTGGCATTACGCCTGGCGAAGTTCAGATGAATAACATGCTTGTCGAGGCGGCTCGTTTGATTCATCAAGGTTTTTCTGACGAGGATGTTCTGAAGCGCTGCAAAGCCGTAGGAAGTTTCAGCGGACCGATGCGCAAGAATCTCGTTGAATTGATGGACGAGGCCGGAATTGCGGAATTCTTGGATATCAAAACAACAGCACAGTTGTTCTCTGACAAACAAGATCTGGTGAACCTGACATCGTGTATTCGTTATCCGACTTTTACAATCAAAAACGACAAAGAAACAAATTTCAATGCAGAAATAAAACAGGGCACAAAATTATTTGAATTTGCGGCGCCGCTGACATTGGAAGAGTTGAACAAAGCACCTAACGCTGTGCTTCTTCCGTTAGGACCTAAAGTTCAGCATTATTTAGAAAAGGTTGTGAAGGGCACGAAGTTCGAAAATCGTCTGCTGCCGGAACTTCCTCATCCGTCTCGTGCCAATGGAGAAAGAATTGCGTATTTCTTAGGTCAAAAAGCCAAAGAGAAGCTCAGCCGCTTAACAGATCCGGAAAAATTAGATAACTCTAAGAAAAATATGAAGAAAATTTTGAAGTCTTTGAAAGTTAAAGGCTCAAAATAACGCGAAAAAATAGACTCTAAAACGGTCGGAAAGCCTGACTATTAGGCTTTCCGCATAAAAACGAATGAAAATCAGACGCGTTTTAAAGCCCTAAAATTCTTTTTAGTGGACATTCGTCGGATAGAATTGCCTGAAAACGCGTCAGCAATTCTTCGCTAAAAATGCGCCTAAAGCAACGGCGAGCAGGCCGCCTAAAAAACTGGCCAAAACATAGAAGGCTGCTTGTCCGATGTGGTTGTCCGAAACCATTGCGTAGACTTCAACGGAAAAAGTACTGAAGGTTGTGAAGCCGCCGCAGAATCCGGCAGTTAATCCGAAACGAAGCTCCGGGGGAATCTCGGGCCGATCCAAAAAGAAAAACGTTAAGAAGCCGAGAATGAGGCTGCCGATGATATTGATAAAGACGGTCGCAAACGGAAGAAAACCGAAGGAACTAATCAGAAAGCGAAGTAAAGAACCAAGACCGCCGCCGATCATTACTGCGAGATAAATCATTTTGCTTAAACGTTTGCAAGATCGTCAAACTGGAAATTTTACTCTCGTGCTTGTTTGGCTGGCACAGACCAAAGTAATTTTGAGAAAAGGGCTACTGAAAAATCTTGAACTTGTAACTTAACTAATTGAATAAAAACGTAAATAATATATTATTCAACATAACTACTATTATGTTGAGTTGAATTTGGCGGTATTTATGTGGTTATTTCAGTATTGTTTGGACTAATTGGCGTCATTCGGACACGTTTTTTCATGTTATGAAATTCTAAGTACCTCTACTTAAGACGTTCTACCACTGTTTTTCATAACTTCTTAGTAGAAACGTAAAAATTTTTGTCTGTAACTATTTATTTCCAGCAGGATTTAGCCTATGATCGATATCAGGGTTATGGGGGTCTCTCTCTTGTCGCCCACTATGCCAATCCTTTGGAGGTAAAGTTTCTATGTCAACTAAGAAAAGCTTTTGGTTAGGACTGCCGATGCAGATGATGTACGGCTTGGTCCTCGGCGTAGTTGTAGGTACGATGGTATCTTCCGAATTCGGTGCTACTTACCTGCAGCCGCTTGGCCAGCTGTTCATTCGCTTGATCCGCATGGTCGTCGTCCCGTTGGTTGTTGCTACCTTGATCGCAGGTTCTGCAGGTTTGGGTAACGCCAGCAAGATCGGTAAGATCGCCGTTAAAACGATTCTCTTCTTCGCTGTAACAACAGCTATCGCCGTTACGATCGGTTTGATCGTTGCGAATATCATGGAACCGGGTACCGGTTTAACGATTTCTGTTGAAGGTCTGAAGGCTAAGGCTGCTGCTGCACCTGCCCTTTCTAAGGTCCTCCTTGATATCGTCCCGATTAACCCGATCGAAGCTTTTGCTAAGGGCAACATGCTTCAGGTGATCTTCTTCTCCATCTTCTTCGGTTTCTGCCTCTCTCTCATGGGCGAATCCGTTCGAATGGTGACAGACTTCTTCCAGATGGTCGGCGACGTCATGATCCGTATGACCAACTACGTCATGCTGTACGCTCCGATCGGTGTGTTTGGCTTGATCGCTTACACGGTTACACGTCACGGTCTGTCTGTTCTGCTTCCGCTCGGTAAGCTCATTCTTACAGCCTTCATCGCAACGGTTATCTTCGTTGTTGTTACCTATCTGCCGATCATCAAACTCATCGGCATGAAGATCTCCGATTACCTCAAAGGCGCATTCGAACCCTGGCTTATCGCTTTCACAACCTGCTCTTCCGCTGCAGCTCTTGCTGTTAACCTTGAAGCCTCCCGCAAGATGGGTGCCTCTAAAGCGATTGCTTCCTTCGCAATTCCTCTGGGCAATACCATTAACATGAACGGTACCTCCATTTACATGGGCGTCACCGCTGTGTTCGCAGCTGAAGTTTTCGGCATTGACCTTACCTTGACTCAGCAGTTCCAGATCGTTTTGATGGGCGTTTTGGCCGCCGTCGGTACTGCCGGTGTTCCTGGTGCCGGCCTGATCATGACAACTCTGGTCTTCACGGAAGTCGGTATTCCTCTCGAAGCCGTTGCTCTGATTGCCGGTATCGACCGTATCCTTGATATGATCCGTACATCTGTCAACGTTCTCGGCGACTGCTTAACTGCTCTTGTCGTTTCGAAGTCCGAAGGTGTTCTCGGTACTGAACCGATGGATCAGGACACAGTAGTTAAAGAAGTTTAATAAATAAAAAAGGCTCTGTTCAGAGTAAGTATTGATCTTTGAGTAACGGCAATGGATCCCGTTTAGAGATATTTACCGAAAAACTTCTTTCCTCAACTCCGATAGTAAAAATTTCATTCTTCAGGATCTTAATTTTTTCCATGAAACTCTCTTTGGCAAAGGTCACAAAGTTGTTGTAAACGATGTAGTTGTTGAGATACTTAGTGGCAACCCCTCTAAACCGGATATTTGTCATTGCCTTGAGGGCGGAGTGGTAATAATTAATCAGCTGGATATTGAAGATTCCTTTCTTGTGTTTCTTTGACGGAATTTGAACATGTTTAGCCTTGCAAGATTCGGCTAGCAAGGGGTAACCTCCAAGACTGTCCGTTACAAGAGTGGAACCGGGAAGAATCTTGCACCCTAAAGCAGTTTTGAGATTCGCGGTTGTGGGTTTCCCAAGATTGCAAACCACGCCTGTGCTCTTTCCCTCTAGGTTTACGGCTGTCGGCACGCAAACTTTCTCATCAGACAGGCCTCTTTTCGTGGAACGCATTCCTCTTTTTTTCGGTTCTCTGCCGGCGGGCTGAGCCGAAAATTTTCTTGATCCTTTGTAGCTGATCGAAAAGTAGACCTCGTCAGCTTCGACGACGCCTGTCAGTTTTACCGAGTTGTGTATCTTTTGTAAGCCGTCTAGCAGCCGATGGCGCCACTTGAAAGAGGTATCCAAGGAAATTCCGCACCTTCGTGCGCACTCTCTGAGAGGAAGCCGGTCCATGAAGCACTGGACGTATTTGAACCATTGAGAAATTTCTTTCTTGCAATGGTTGAAAAAGGACCCGCTGCTCCAACCAAAGCTTTTGCTGCAATCTCGACATATAAAGCGTTGAGTCCCACAGTGTCTGCCGTTTTTTACAACTTTTAATGAGCTGCAGTGCGGACAGGCGGGCCGACCTGACCGGCTGACATCGAGCCTCTTGCTTAGAAAGCTTTCGACTCCATCGGAGTTGTTAATGGGTTGGCTATCAACGAGAACTTCCAGAATGCAAGATCTTTCTTCAGCGCTTAAGGCAAAAAACTGCGAAAGGAGCTTATCTACTGCTGTGGTAAACATAGGGTACCTCCTTAACTTAAAAATACCCCTTAAATGGAGGCGCGACAACTAATATCAATACTTACTCTGAACAGAGCCTTGAAATTAAGAGGAGTGCGATTACTTTCCGTTTGCGATTGCGATACCAGTCAGACGACCAAACGTGAAAATATCTGCGATGGCATTGCCGCCCAAACGGTTAGAACCATGAATACCGCCGGTAACTTCACCGACAGCATGGAGTCCGGGAATGACCTGACCGTGTCGGTCAATGACTTGAGTGTCGGTATTGATCACAACACCGCCCATTGTGTGATGCACAGACATACCGGCGTAACCTGCCCAAAACGGAGCCTTCTCAATCTTTCTCAGATTGTGAGGTTTCTTTCCCCCTACATCCTGACCAGCTTCGCAGCCCTTGTTGTACTCTTCAATCGTCTTCACGAGATTTGCAGGATCAATGCGGCCTTCTTGGCTAACTCTTCGAGAGTGTCTGCTCTCCAAGCATCTCCTGTCTCCAATCCTTTCAAATTGTCTTTCTGATGACCCACATTATTTAGGCTCTGACCGTAATCATCCTGAATGCAAAATGCGGTCTGTTTCGGAAGAGCAAGAATCGCATCTCGCATTTGATCACGTCTGGAATCTTCAGCAATAAATCTCTTTCCGTCAAAACCGACCATAATCATATTCTGAGGCCAAGAGAACATATTGACTCTGAGTTTGCGTCCCGGTGGGCAACCAGGGTTGCATTGGATATGGTCCATACCGGTTACATCGGCACCGATATCTTGCATCATGACGAGCACTTCGCCGGTTGAGGCGGCCGGGTTGTTTGTGGTAGTCAAGTTGTACAGACGCGGATCGTGCAGCGATCTCATTTCTCTGTTGGCGCCGAATCCGCCTGGGCATGCGACGACAGCTTTCAGCGCTCTAACAAAAACGTGCTGACCGTCTTTATTCAAGTATTCAACGCCCAAGGCGCGCCCGCTCAATTGGTTTTCACGGATGATATCCACTACTTTGGCTTGCGTCTGAATTGTTACGCCAAGCTTCTTAGCTTCTTCGGAAAGCACACGAATATAGTCAGAGCCTTTGCTAGCTGCTGTTGCATGAGAGCGTGGCCACAAGGCACCATAAACCTGAAGAATCTTCGGCTGGAATTTAACTCCTTTGGACTCAAGCCATGTCAATGTATCGTAAGAGTTATGAGAAAGCTCGTTTACCAGCTCCGGATTGGCACGGAAATCTCCTCCTTTGAGGGTTTGTTGGGCATGAAGTTCCGGACTATCTTCAATTCCTTGTTCTTTCTGTTTCGGATCTGCAGTATTGAAAGCACCTGTTGCGATTGCTGTGTTGCCGCCTAAGAAGGCAAGTTTCTCAAGAACCAAAATATCCTTAACGCCGTTCTCTGCCGCAGAAACTGCAGTTGCTAAGCCAGCGCCGCCAGATCCGATGATGACAACATTGACCGTTTTGTCCCACTTTTGAGGTTTCGTTGCAGAAGCTTCTGCAACGTTAGCTCCAGCCATAACGGAAGCTGTCGCTGCACTTAACGATGCACCTATGAAAAGTCGTCTGGATAATCCCATCATTTCTCCTTTACCGGAACGGTTGATTGAAAATTTATGGGTTCATTCTTAGGCTAGACGATGTTTTTGCCATTGCCATTTTGGTTACATCAGAGACTAATACTTTGGTGACATACGAAGGTGTCACCTTCCGATAAACGACCTATCGATTTTCCCGAGACCGGGAATTTACGGCCGCTTTCCCCATTGAAGGACAGAAGAGAATGGGTCCTGTGGAAATGAAAAAATACGGCCGGGCAAGAATCCAAAGAATCTTGTCCGGCCGTTTCTGCAAAACAGAGCTCTCTTATCGACTATCGACGAGCTTTAATCTTCTTAGAAACAAACCATGTAAAGAAGACCGGAATAAAGAACGTCGTGATAAACGTAGCAGCCAGCATACCGCCCAGCACGCCTGTACCCATGGACTGACGAGCTGCCGCACCGGCACCGGTTGCCGTCGCCAGCGGAATGACGCCCAAGATGAAGGCCATGGAGGTCATCACAATCGGACGCAAGCGGAGTTTCGCAGCTTCCAGCGCTGCCTGTCTTGCTTCAAGTCCCTCTTCCATCTTCTGGGCCGCAAACTCCACAATCAAAATGGCGTTCTTCGCCGTCAAACCAATCAGCACCAACAAACCGATCTGGAAGTAAATATCGTTTGAGAAACCACGGAAATACGTCGCTACAAGCGCACCCAACACCGAGTAAGGCACTGCCATCACCACGGCAATCGGAAGCGACCAGCGCTCGAACTGTGCCGCCAAAATCAGGAACACAATAATCAAACCGAAAGCAAACGCGGCAGCAGATGAACTACCGATACGTTTTTCATGGAAAGCCTGACCCGTCCAGTCCACGTAATAGCCGCTCGGCAAATACTGACTTTCAGTGTCTACGGCGCGGATCACGTCGCCGGTGGAATAACCTTGTGCGGCATTCACGTTCATAGACGCAGCTAGGAAGCCGTTTTCACGTTTCAGAGATTCCGGACCGGATGTACGTTCAACGTGCGCCAATGTGGACAGCGGCACCATCTTGCCGGTATCCGAGCGGACATAAAGATCGCCCAGCGACTCCGGTGTCATGCGATACGGGGCATCGGCCTGAATAATGACGCGGAAGATTTTGCCGATACGCGTAAAGTCATTGACGTACTTGCCGCCCATGAAATAGCCGAGCGTGTCATAAACGTCGGAAATCGCAACACCCATGGCCAAAGCCTTCGCTTCATCAACAGTAAGGTAAAGCTGAGGAGCATCGGCCTGGATCATCGATCGGCCGGAGGCAATCTCTGGGCGAGCGACAAGACGCTGACGGAAATCCTCAGCCACTTGCTGGAGCTCCAGCGGATTGTCCGATTCTCTGGACTGAATATAGAAGTCCAAACCGCCGGCACGACCCAAACCGCGGATCGGTGCCGGGTTCACGGCCTGACCTACAGCGTCCGTACGAGCGTTCACCAATGTCTGAAGCTGGCGACGAATCGTTTCTGCGCTGCGCGTTCTTTGATCCCAGGGCTTTAACTGAACAATCAGAGACGCAGCATTGGATTTCGTGTCATTGGCGATCGTATCGTTAGCCACCAGCGCCGTCACGTTCTCAACCTCGGGGATCTTGCGAATCTCTCTGCTCAAGTCTGTGACCACGACACCGGTACGGTTCAAAGTCGCTCCTTCCGGCAGCTGAATCGCCACGCGCAAAATACCTTGGTCTTCGCGTGGGACAAAAGAAGTCGGCACGATCTGAAGGAATTGCCAGCATCCGACGATGACTGCTACAAGAATCGCAGCTGTAAACCAACGATGGCGAAGGTTAAACGACACGCCTTTGATGTAGTTCAGCTTGAAACGTTCGAACCCGTCGTTAAAGAGCTGGAAGATCTTGAAAGGCTTGTTCTTGTGTTTGAGCAAAATAGCGCACAAGGCCGGCGTCAGCGTCAAAGCCACAAAACCCGAAAGCACCACGGAAACTCCGATGGTCACAGCAAATTGACGATACAGCTCACCGGCAATACCGCCCAAGAACGCCACCGGTGTAAATACCGTACTCAGCACCAGCACAATGGCAACCAGAGCGCCCGCCACTTCCTTCATAGCCTTCTGAGAAGCTTGGAAAGCGTTGAGCTTTTCCGTCTCCATAATACGTTCGACGTTTTCCAGCACCACGATCGCATCGTCCACCACAATACCGATGGCGAGCGTCATCGCAAAAAGCGTCAAGGTATTCAGAGAGAAATTCAGAGCCCAGAGACCGGCTAATGTACCGATCAAAGAAACCGGCACCGCAAGCATCGGGATAAGGGTCGCGCGCCAATTTTGCAGGAAGAGATACACAACCAAAAGCACGAGAAGACCGGCTTCCAGTAAGGTTTGAACCACCTCATTAAGGGCAGCCTCGACGAATCTTGAGTTATCGTCCGTAATCACATAAGCGATATCATCCGGGAAGTTCTTGGAGAGCTCCTGAAGCCGCTTTTTGACATCCACAGCCGTCTGCATGGCGTTAGCGCCTGTCTGCAGGTAAACAGCAAACGTAACGCTCGGAACATCGTTTAATTGGTTGTATGCCTCATAACTGCGGTTTCCGACTTCGACCCGGGCAATGTCGTGAATGCGAACAATACCGTCAGCACCGCGCGAACGGACGGTGATATTGCCGAACTCTTCCGGTGTCAGCAACTGACCTTTTGTGCGAATCGTATAAACCAGCTGCTGATCATCAGTCGTCGGAGACGTACCGACTTTACCGGCAGCGTACTGATTGTTCTGCTCTTCGATCGCTTTGCGCACATCGATAGCCGTAATGCCGAGCTGAGCCATTTTCTTCGGATTCAGCCAAATACGCATCGCGCTTTGTGCGTTACCGAAAACGTCCGCGTCACCGACACCGGGAACGCGTTTAATGGCATCCACAACGTTCAGGTTCACATAGTCGGCCAGCTGAATCGGTTTTAGAGTGCCATTCGGAGAATAAAACGGCACGATCATCAGCGTTTCTTCGCTGCGCTTACGGACGTTCACGCCGTTCTGTCGAACGCTTTCCGGCAACCGTCTTTCTGCAGATCGCACGCGGTTATTGATCTCCAGCATCGCGTCGTTCGGATTTGTACCGACTTCGAACGTGCAGGTAATACGAACATTTCCGTTCGAACGGATGGAAGTTTCGTAATAAAGCAGGCCTTCAACACCGGAGAGCTGATCCTCGATTGGCGCAGCAACTGTCTTAGCCAATGTCTGTGCGTCAGCCCCTTCATAAGAAGTTGAAATAAAAACAACCGGCGGCGTGATGTCAGGATATTGGCCCATCGGCAGGACACGTCCTGCGAGCAGACCCGCAATCACGATCAAAATCGACATGACAGATGCGAAAATCGGCCGCCGAATACAGAATTGAGAAAGCATTTCGGTTCACCTATCGCAAGTTATTTTTCAGTCGGCTTTGAAGCGGTTTTCTTGTCTTGGTTTAAGGCCACCTTGGCCTTGTCTCTGAGTTTCTGGATCTGATCAATGATCACAAGATCTCCGGATTTGAGGCCGGAGGTGATAATCCAATCTTTGCCTGACCAGCGACCCACCGTCACAGACTGAGCCCTCGCGACACCGTCTTTGTATAAATAGACGCTGTAAGTTCCGTCGGGCAGCTGGCGCACCGCCGATTGAGGAATCAGATAAACGCCTTTCTGTGTGCCGAGCGTCAAACGGATCGTCACGTATTGTCCCGGAAGCAGCTCAGCAGAACGTTCAATCTCCGCGCTTAGCGAACGGGTACCCGTCTGAGGATCGATTTGAGTAGCGGCAAAATTAATGCGCGCAGGAACTTCCACGCCTGTTTTCTCATGCACCACACTCACTGGAGAGTCTTCGGTGATCGTGAATCCGTGCAGATCATTATCGCTTAAAGAAAAGCGAGCCTTAAGTTGATCATCCTGTGTAATATCAGTTAAGGCCGAATTGTTGGCGGTTACCAGTGTTCCGGGATTGATTAAAGACCTGCCGGCAATTCCGCTCACAGGCGCTTTAACCGACGTGTAATCAAGTTGAATTTTGGTTTGCAGCGCTTTAGCCTTTGCTGCCGCTAGATTTGCCTTACAGGACTCCAAGGCGCTGATGCGGTCTGAATATTCTTTTTCGCTTACAGCATTAACTTTGCGCAAAGCTGCAAATCGCTTGGCTTCTCTCTCCGCCTGTTTCAGTTCCACCTGCGCTTGAATAACCGACGCTTCTGCGCTCTGATTAGCGGCATCGAAAGGTGCCGGATCAATCGTAAAGAGCACATCGCCTTGTTTGACGCTCTGTCCTTCAGCATAGTGCCGCTGCAGCACGGGACCAGTCACTTGAGGATAAACAATCACGGCTTTAGAACCTTCCGTCTGCCCGAACACTTCGGCCACATACGGCAGAGTGGTAGGTTCGGCTTTAAGCGTTGTTACTTGGATGGCTTGAACTTTCTGCTTGACTGCTTCTTTGTCATTACATGCGGTTAAACAGGATATGAGGCCTAAGATGCATATAAGGCTGAGGATTGTTCGATTCAGCATGATGTGTTATGTATTTTTTTTCGTCGACAAATGTGAGAATACCTCAAACGAAGGCCTTCTCATAAGTAAACTCATGCTCCACAGTATTTGTCCTATAGTCTACAAAAGAGGAATAGTTGCCCTAATATCTCTCTTGGGACGGAAATCGATCAACGGAGGTTTTAGACACCTAACGCCTGATTTCACCCATGATTTCGGTGTTCTGAATCGAATTTAGTCTGCAAATCTTTTTCACAAAAATTTTTTGATGATGAAAAAATCCCGACTTCAACGGGTAAGTCAAAATCGGGATTGAATTATTAATTCAGAGGCGAATTACTTGAAGAGCTTGCCGAGCTTTTCGAAGAAACTTTTTCTTTCCGGCGCGTGATGATCTTTCTTGCTGTGATTGATCGACGCATCGAACTGTCTCAGGATGTCCTTCTGTTCAGTCGTCATATTTACCGGAATCTCCACAGTGGTATGAACGTACAGGTCGCCCTTCTCAGCATTGCGAACACTACGGATGCCGTGGCCTCTCAAGCGGAAGGTCTTTCCGGACTGAGTCCCCTCGGGAATGCGCAATGTGGCTTTGCCCGTTAACGTCGGGACTTCGAGTTCACCTCCGAGCGCCGCCGTCACAAAACTCATGGGCATCTCCATGTGCAGATCCTGCCCGTCACGTTCAAAGATGTCATGGGGCTTGATGCGAATGCGAATGTAAAGATCGCCTGCGGGGCCGCCGTTTTGTCCGGGCGATCCGCGGTCGGGAATACGCATACGGTTGCCGTCATCCACACCGGCGGGAATCGTAATCTCGAGTTCTTTCTTCTCTTCCTGCATACCGGTGCCGTGGCACTTGTGGCAGGGATGAGGAATGTACTTGCCGGTTCCGTGGCAGCGCGGACAGGTCTGCTGAATCTGGAAGAAGCCGGCGCCGGCGCGGACATAACCGCTGCCGTGACAGGTCGGGCAGGTTTCTACCTTCGTGCCCTTTTCTGCACCGGATCCGCCGCAGGCTGTGCACTTGCTCCAGGAGGGAACCTTAATCTTTGTCTTGTAGCCTTCTGCAGCTTGTTCAAGCGTGATATCGAGGTCATAAATCAGATCTTCACCGCGGAACATCTGCTTATTCTGTCCGGAGCTGCGGGCGTGTCCTCCGCCGAAAATCTCGGAGAAAATATCGCCCATATCGCCGAACTGAGATGCATCAAAACCTCCGAACCCGCCGAATCCGCCGGCACCGGCGCCGCCGGCGCCGCCGTTGAATGCAGAACGGCCGTAGCGGTCATATGCCGCACGCTTTTGCTCGTCCTTCAGCACTTCATAGGCTTCGCCTACTTGTTTGAATTTTTCTTCGGCATGCTTGTCCCCTTTGTTGCGGTCAGGGTGATACTTCATCGCCATGCGGCGATAACCTTTCTTGATCTCTTCCTGAGTAGCAGTACGGGTGACTCCCAGTACCTCGTAATAATCAAAATCTTCTTCGTCAGCCATTCTTTACGGAATTCGGTTATCGGGTAAAAACCCTTAAATTTTGTCTCTTTATCTACGCCATGAGGCCGCAACCTTACGGAAACGGCCTCATTTACGTTAGTTACAGTCTAACAAGTTTCAGAATTAGACTTCTTTGAAGTCGGCATCGACAACGTCGTCATCTTTCTTCTGAGACTTCGGAGCTTCCTGCTGAGCACCCGGCTGAGCCTGCTGCTGATTCAGCTTTTCGCCGATCTTCTGAGCAGCAGCCATCAAAGCGTCAGTACGTTTTGTGATCAGATCCTTGTCTTCGCCCTTAACAGCTTCTTCAAGGTCGTTGATCGCAGTTTCGCAGGCAGCACGGTCAGCGCCGTCAACCTTTTCACCGAGGTCCTTCAGGGTCTTGCGAACCTGATGGATGCTGGATTCGGCTGTGTTGCGAGCCTGAGCCAGTTCGGCACGGCGGCGGTCTTCTTCCTTGTTGGCTTCAGCATCGGCAACCATTCTTTCGACATCGGCGTCGCTCAAACCGGAGTTAGCCTTAATCGTGATCTGGTTTTCCTTGCCGGTAGCCTTATCCTTAGCGGAAACATGAAGAATACCGTTGGCGTCAATATCGAATGTCACTTCGATCTGCGGCAGTCCTCTCGGAGCCGGAGCGATGCCTTCAAGGTTGAATTCGCCAAGCAGCTTGTTGTCTGCTGCCATTTCACGTTCGCCCTGGTAAACCTTAATGGTTACAGCAGGCTGATTGTCTTCGGCAGTAGAGAACACCTGAGAGTGCTTTGTCGGGATCGTGGTGTTGCGCTTGATCATCGGAGTCATCACGCCGCCCAGGGTTTCAATACCGAGGGTAAGCGG
>OHGL01000561.1_pt1 | contig 13714 bp, 22 predicted proteins | sample 1567731 | NCBI WGS metagenome assembly OHGL01 (sample SAMEA3879606, study PRJEB24766) | human gut metagenome | biome: human-associated habitat; feature: feces | place: USA | collected 1985/1987 | reverse complement strand
ATATCTCATTCACATCAATTTGTAATTCATTTGCAAGTCTCAATGCAAAATCAAATCGAATATTGGAATCCTTTTGAATAATTGAATATAAGGTTGTAGCACTGATTCCGGTTGCCTTTGCAATTTTGCGGACATTTGTGCCTTTTTCATCAAGATATTTCTTTAAATTTTTACCGTCACCCATAGAATCCTCCTTTTTCATATATTAGAAAATTACGAAAAACATAAATCTATAAAATATCATAGCACAGACGTGGAATAAAATAAAGAAAAAATAGTATACGAAGTTCGTAAAAATGCGTTTACGAAATATTGACAATAGCATAAATACATGATATTATCAATTTACGAAAATCGTACAGATATAGAAATACAGTAAACGTATTCTATATCTGGAGAGGAAAGGAGGAGGCAATATGGCAAGTTACAATTATATGATGAGTGCTGATGAAGTGGCACAGGAATTAAACTGCTCAAAATCTCATGCCTATAAACTGGTGAAAGCTATGAATAAAGAATTATCTGCACAGGGATATATTACGATGGCTGGAAGAATACCAAAGGCGTTTTGGGCAAAAAAGATGTATGGCTATGAAATAGCAGAAAATTAGGGAGGATCAATATGGCTTACAGAGAAAAAGACACAAAAAAATGGACAGCCCAGTGGTTTGAGACAAATGTCATGGGTGAGAAGAAAAAACGCAGAAAGCGTGGATTTGAAACAAAGCGAGAAGCATTGGAGTTTGAACGAAGCAAAAAGTTGAGCAATGAGCGAAGTATGGATATGAAGCTGAGCGATTTTATTGAGATTTATTTTTCAGACAAACAAAATGATCTGAAAGATCGAACAATCAAAAATAAAAGATATATGATGCAACAGCATATCGTTCCATACTTCGGAAATCAGATGATGAGTGAAATCAAGGCTTCACAGATTATTCAGTGGCAGAATGAAATTCAGAAAAAAGGCTATTCAGATTCTTATTTGAGAATGATTCAGAATCAGTTGACCAGTCTGTTTACACATGCAGCTAAAATCTATGACTTGCCGGTTAATCCATGCAAGAAAGTGAAACGAATGGGAAATTCAGATTCAAGAAGTTTGAACTTCTGGACACTGGACGAGTACAAACAGTTTATACAGACAATGGAGCCGGGAACAAGATATTATCTTATGTTTGAGATGCTGTTCTGGACTGGATGCAGGATCGGGGATGATGATGATAAAATAAGACTAAATCAACGGAAACCCAGTAAATACAAGGGGTTGAGGCGATTTGGTCCTGAAAAAAACTTGCAACGAATCAACAAATTTATGAAGGAAAGGCCTATCTTTTATAAAAACCTTATTCAGATGAAAGAAAATTTCCGCTTTTATCTGAGATGCTTTTACTGTATCACGAAAGTGGTGATATTACAATTTAATAGTGAAAACAGGACCGAATTAGCTCGTAATGGATGAAAATCTGTTTAGCTGATTCGGTCATTTTTATTGATTGAAAGGTGATGAAAAAATGGCTAGAATTATTTCTATTGTAAACCAAAAAGGGGGAACTGGAAAGTCCGCATGTACAGCTAATTTAGCAGTAGGATTAGCACAAAAAAATATGAAAGTGTTAATCGTTGATGCCGATCCACAGTCTGATGTATCCGCAGGATTTGGATATCGTGATTGTGATGACAGTAATGAAACACTTACAGCTCTTATGGATGCAGTAATGAAAGATGAAGATATTCCTTCCGACTATTATATCAGACATCAGGCAGAGGGAATAGACATTATCTGTTCTAACATTGGACTGGCAGGTACGGAAGTACAGTTGGTAAATGCAATGAGCAGGGAATATGTATTGAAACAGATATTATATGGTATCAAAGATCAATATGATGCGGTCATCATTGATTGTATGCCATCATTGGGAATGATTACGATCAATGCGCTGGCTGCATCAGATGAAGTACTTATTCCGGTTGAAGCGTCCTACCTGCCAATCAAAGGATTGCAACAGTTATTAAAAACGATCGGTAAGGTCCGTAAGCAGATTAATCCGAAGCTGCAAGTCGGTGGGATTCTGTTCACGATGGTAGATGCTCATACTAATGATGCAAGAAATAATATGGAACTTCTCAGAAATGTATATGGAAGTCAAATTCATATCTTTGATAATTATATTCCATTTTCTGTAAGAATGAAGGAAGCAGTCAGAGAAGGACAGAGTATTTTCTCTTATGATCCGAAAGGCAAAGCTACAGAAGCTTATCGGAGAGTGACGGAGGAGGTGCTGAAAGATGCCATCTAAAAAAAGAGCAACACCCATTTCCTTACAGCCGCTTGATGCGTTGTTTGGAACAAGCGAAGAGACAACCAATGGAATCAGTGAGATAGCAATAGGAAGCCTTCATCCGTTTCCAAATCACCCATTTCAAGTAAAAGATGATAAGAAAATGGAGGAATTGTCTGAAAGCATTACACAATATGGCGTGTTGGTTCCCGGTATTGTGCGGTTGAGAGAGTCCGGTGGTTATGAGCTTGTAGCTGGTCATCGGCGAAAACGAGCATGTGAACTTGCAGGATTAGAGAAAATGCCGGTTATCATCAAAGATATTACAGATGACGAAGCGACGGTGATCATGGTAGATTCCAACATTCAGCGAGAAGAGCTACTAATCAGCGAAAAGGCATTCGCTTATAAAATGAAATATGAGGCGTTAAAGCGTCAGGGGAAACGGTCTGATTTAACTTCTTGCCAAGTTGGCAAGAAGTTGGCGGCAGAGGAAGTCAGTCAGAATACTGAAGATAGTTCCAGACAAATATTAAGATATATTCATTTGACATTGTTACTTCCCGAACTGTTGGAAATGGCAGATGATAAGAAACTTCCTTTTAACACGGCTGTTGAAATTTCATATTTGAGAAATGAAGAACAACAGGTGTTACTTCAGTATATGAGTAATCACAATATGGTACCGTCCATGAAGCAGGCAAAGGAATTGAAACAGATTTCAAAAGAACGGATGTTGACGTATTCAGAGATTGACCAGATTTGCATGAATGAAAGTATTGAAAAAGTTCAGGTGCAGATTCCGGCGAAGAAATTGAAACAATATTTTCCAGAGACATATACAAAGACTCAGATGGAAGAAATTATATTTATGCTTCTGGCATCGTGGGCAGAAAGAGAGGGTAAAGAATGAACAATGAAGATATGGCAAGTAGAATACAAGTCTATAGGAAAAAGATAGAAAAGATACGTGTTAAACAGATGAAAAGAGAGAAGTTTAAACATTTGTTGAAAACATTAGGATTATCAGCAGGAAGGAAGTGAAAGTATGGCTTTAAAAATTGTACGAAGATATGATGCGAACGGAAGGGAGCTTACGGAGAAAGATCTGGAAGCCTTTCGATTGGATTCTCCTGTGGTTAGAGAAATACTGGCAAACCTTAATCGGGAGGTGGCGGAAGGAATCAGACAGAGGGAGAAAAAAAGATGACGATTGAAGATGTAATTAAAAAATCAATTCTGCCGCTGGCATTTATGGTATTCTGGTTTTGGATGACAAAAACAATTATGAAAGTCAGCGGTCAGACAGATTGGTTCTGGTGGATATTTATTGCCGGATTACCATTTGGAATACATAAAATGCGGTTGATTCTAATTCCGAGAGGAATGGATACCACAGCAACACTTGGGATGGCTGCATTAAGTGTCATTATTGGAGCATTGATTGGAAGCATCATGATTCCAGTGTATGTGATCAGAGCGATATACGTTTTTATACGGTATATCATTGGAAAATAGAAGATTAGTTTGATAAGAGGCAGGCTTGCGAAAACAAAAATCGTAAGTCTGCCTCTTTTTTTGTGCCTAAAAACAGGCAATTCAGGGGAATTCCCTTTTGCAAATATATATATTCTTGGAGGATTTTTAAGATGAGAGAGCGAATTGAAAGTAAGCATGTAACAAAGGAAATCAAAAGTCAGATGCCAGTGATTCCGGTGGCAATTGTTAAAGAAAGAGGCTGTACGTTCTGCCCATATTATCTGGGCAATTATGAGAAACAGCCACGCTGTATGATGAAAACCTGTGCCTGGGATGATGAAAATGAACGTTTCCATCCAGTTCTTCGTGAACTGATCCCATTTTACAAAGAGAAGATGGAAAAAGCAGAAGAAAAATTCCTGGCAATGAAAAAGATTTACACAACACTGTTAGGAATGTTTGCCGATGAAATGAAGCAAGAAGAGTTGGAAAAAGATGAATGTTACGGATGTGCCTATGGAAAATGTGGACCATGTATCGGTATCTGTTACAAATCAATGAAAGCATAGGAGGGGTAAGCCAATGAATACAACAGTTATTTCCGGGCGATTAGTAAGAAATCCCGGATACAACGAAGTGGAGAATGAAAAAGGACTTCATAAGATTGCCAAGTTTGTTCTGGCAGTCAGAAGAAATTATTCCGATGAAGTCAGTTTCATTCCGGTAAAGGCTTTTGCAAAGAAAGCAGAATTTGCCAGAGATTATCTGATGCAGGGAACGAAGGTCATGGTGGAAGGCGAGATTGTCACGGGTAATTATGAAGATAAGGATACCGGGAAAAAGATTTATACCACCGAAGTGTATGCAAACCGGATTGAATTCGCAGGTGCAAAAATGGTTGACAGACCACCGTTTCCAGAAGATGCGGAAGGGTTCTTAGAGATACCGGAGGGCATGGAAGAGGAAATGCCGTTTAGATAGAGGAGGATAAAAGATGGTTTCAGTAGATCAGGCGTATATGGTAGGGCATATGAAAAATGCCGATGGAAGTATCAATAACAAAAATGTAGTGCTGTCAGCAGCATGTGAAGCAGCGGAACTGTTCCAGTGCATGATGGCAGTAAATCAAAAACTGGAGGACTGGCAGAGATTCAATCACACCTTGGAGATGCATCTTAGAAGTGTGGAATGTGAGAAAATCCATGATATCTGTCAGGCAGTATACGGAATGAAACATCCGTCCAATGAACTGGAAGGATTGTATCTGGCAAGAGAGGATGAACAGATATGCCTGCTGTACTATCAGGTGTTTGTAGGGATGCTGGAAATCAATATTAATTCAGCCGAAGTGCTGTACAAACAGAAGGAGGAAACAATCAATGAGTAAGATGGAGTATATGCCGGTAGATTGTCTGCAGGTGCCAAAGGTGCTGTTTCAGATGGAAAAATACAAAAATCTGTCAAATACAGCAAAGATTTTATACAGCTTATTTCTGGATCGTTTGAAATTTGCGGTACAGAATGGCTGGGTAGATCATAATGGAGATCTGTTTGTTGTCTATCCGAAAAGTGAAATGAAGAAAAATCTGAATATGACCCGATATGGAGTAGATCAGGCTGTACAGGAACTGGTTCAGGTTGGAAAGCTGGTGCGTATTATTCCGAATAATGGAAAAGCGAACCACTTTTATATCAACGATATTTATGAAAATGAGATGGAGGAAGAATCAATGATGACATTAGACAGAATTATGGCAAATATGACGGTGCTTGAAAGAGAAATTATCATGGACAAGATGGTGGCAGCATCCAGAGATATTCTGAAAACTATTGTAGATATGGGGTATCTGGATGAGTATGATTCAGAACCAATGGAAGGTGAAGAACAGGAGGATTTTGAGGATCTGGAAGAAGAGGATTTCCCAACGTCTGGTTTTGAGTTTGGAATGAACCTTGCATTTAAATATCTGCATGAAAATGAAGAAGATTTTAAAAGAGTAAGAAGACTTCAGCAATATCTTCACAGACAGTATAAAGACTGTTCAAGAAAGAGATATAGCATTATCCTGGAAGCACTTGCTTACGCTATTGATTATGATAAGAGTTTTATTTATGACTTGAGCATGGCAGATAAGAAGTTAAAAAAAATGTATCTGGAGGATTTTATGGAGGGATTCGATTATGCTTTGTATGATTCACGTTATGAAGAAAACGAAGCCGAAGAATAGGAAATAAGTTATGGCAGATTTTGAATATTTCAGAGCAGAAGAATCTGACCAGTTTTCTTTTTTTCGGATACCCAAAGCTCTGTTCACAGAAAAAGAGTTTGCAAGCCTGTCCACAGACGCAAAGCTCCTTTACGGAATTCTGCTTGATCGAATCAGCCTGTCCAAGAAAAATGGCTGGATTGACAGTGAGGGTTATGTCTATATCATTTACACGATCGCAGAATTGCAGGAGCTGTTGCGAATGTCGCATACGACAGTGACAAAGCTTCTTTATGAGCTTGACAGTGTGCATGGCATTGGATTGATCGAACGGTATCGGCAGGGGAATAATCGTCCTTCTGTCATATACGTGAAAAATTTTGTGAAACGGAGCAGAGGAAAGCCAGTAAGATACTTTGCTTCTGGAACGCCAGAAACTGGAAATCCAGACTGCAAGGAATTGGAAATCCGGATTGCAAGAAACTGGAAGTCCGGAACGCAAAAAAATAGAAGTCCGGACTGCAAGAATCTGGATGGAAGTAATACTAAGATAAATAAGACTGAAAAGAATCATACTGATAAGAGTAAGGGCAATACTTCCACTTTGGAAGAAAAATTCAGTCAGTATGGAGATTTAAAAATGTTGTTCTGTCGGAAGCTGAACTGCAGGAGCTGATGACGCTATTTCCATGGGATTACCAGAAACGGATTGATCATCTTTCTGTTTATATGAAATCCAGTGGAAAAGAGTATCAAAACCATTTTGCAACAATCTGTCTTTGGGCAGAAAGGGATGGAACCAGGATAGGAATGGATAAATATGAATTTCAGGAAGGAGAAAGCCTGTGATGGAAAACAAAGTAACAGCAGATTATCTGGACGAAGAGGGATGTCTTCATTGTGGCACCTGTGGAAAAAGAAAACAGATGAAAGTCAGTCTGATGGGATTTGAGCATGTAGTGTCCTGTTTGTGCGAATGCGAGGTAAAAGCCAGGCAGGAACTGGATGAGAAGATGCAGCGGGAAGAAGCACAGCGGCAGCTTTATCAGAGAAAATCCGTCGGACTTCGGGAAAGAAGATTCTGGGAATGGAAATTTGAAAATGACAATGGAAGCAACCAGAAGATACTAATCGCCAGGCAGTATGTAGAAAACTGGACAGATATGAAGAGAAAAAATGTAGGATTGCTTTTGATGGGACCGGTTGGAACCGGGAAGAGCTTTTTTGCAGGCTGTATTGCAAATGCACTTTTGGAACAGGGAGAACGTGTCATGATGACAAATTTTTCTAGGATCTTAAATGAAATGACCAGCTATCAGGCAGATAAGAACCAGATTATACAAAATCTTGTGGATTATCCGCTGCTGATTATTGATGACTTGGGAATAGAACGAAATTCCGAGTTTGCTTTGGAGCAGGTCTATAATGTGATAGACAGCCGTTATTGTAAAATGCTTCCGCTGATCGTAACAACGAATCTGGGACTGAATGAAATGAAGTCCACAGATTTGGATACTGCCCATCAGCGTATTTACAGTAGAATACTTGAAATGTGTGTTCCCATCTATTGTGGTGGAGAAGATAAGAGAAAAGAAGAAGGGACAGAAAAACTCGTACAGGTGCAGAACCTGATTACCGGTTAATCTGTCTTTTTTCATTAAAGGGGGTGATTGCCATGATTACAGATCTGGACAGCAGTTGAATCGCTGAAAGGAGGGAAAAGTCATGCAGGAAGAGGTAACTCAGAAAACGGTCACGTTCTGTATTCGGACTACTAAGATTACGGCAGACCTGTTGAAAAAGGTTCTTGTTGCGTATCTGCGTCATCAGAAGCAGAAATCAGTAGAGAAGAAAGCACAGAAAAATCAGCCAAAACAGGGAAAGGTCACGGTAAAAGAGCTGGCAAAACAGAATGCCGGGATGGTCAATATCGAGATCACAAATAAGAATATCAAGTCCTTTGAACGTTATGCCAGAAAATACGGGATCAATTATGCTCTGAAAAAAGACAAGAGCAAAGAGCCTCCGGTTTATCTGGTATTTTTCAAGGGACGTGATCAGGATGCCCTCAATGCTGCTTTCCGTGAGTTTTCCCAGAAACAGATTCAAAAAGCGAATAAGCCTTCCATTCATAAGCGTCTTGCAGCTTACCGGGCAATGATGCCAAAGAAATCGAAGGACAAAGTAAAGAACCGGCATCAGGAGCAGAGCCGATGAAAAAGCAAATCGGTAAAAATCTGATGCAAAAATGGAAGAATAAGATCAGGGTCAGGCTGTCCGCCCTGGATAAAAAGAAACTGGTTCTTACCAATATCCCATATATCTTAACTGCTTTTTATACAAATCGGGCATCATTTCTTTACAGAAACAGTCTGGGAGAAGATATTGGGAACAAGCTATTATATGCGATGGAACATGCAGACAGGATTCTTACTGGATTGCAGCCAAGTTTTAACTGGCGTGATATGCTGACAGGAATTGTAGCAGCTGTCATTCTGAAATTACTGGTATGGCAGAAACAGTCAGATGCAAAGAAACTCCGGAAAGGAATCGAGTATGGTTCAGCCAGATGGGGAAACGCTGAGGATATTAAACCTTATATGTCGGAAGATCCCTGGATGAATATTCCATTAACAGCAACAGAAGCATTGACTATGGAAAGTAGACCTAAACAGCCAAAGTATGCAAGAAATAAAAATATAGTGGTCATTGGCGGCAGTGGTTCCGGAAAAACTCGATTTTTCGTTAAGCCGTCAGTCATGCAGATGAACTGTTCCATGGTCATTACAGATCCGAAAGGCACTCTGATCGAGGAGTGCGGGAAGATGTTAGCAAAGGGACCGCCTAAGAAAGATAAGAATGGAAATATTATGAAAGATAAATCAGGAAAAGTGGTACACGAACCATATGTGATTAAGGTTCTGAATACTATCAACTTTTCCAAATCGCTTCATTACAATCCATTTGCTTATATACGGTCTGAAAAAGATATCCTGAAGCTGGTGACAACAATCATTGTGAATACCAAAGGCGAAGGGGAAAAAGCTTCCGAAGATTTTTGGGTGAAAGCAGAGAAATTGCTGTACACAGCACTGATTGCTTTTATCTGGTATGAAGGGGATGAAGAGGAAAAGAATCTGAATACCCTTCTGGATCTTTTGAATGAAAGCGAAACCCGTGAAGAGGATGAAACTTACCAGAATCCAGTGGATATGATGTTCCAGGAACTGGAAGAAAGAGATCCGCAGCACTTTGCGGTCAGACAGTATAAAAAATACAAAATGGCCGCCGGTGATATATGCTCTAAGTGACTTCTTAATCATGATTTTGTCATGGTTAGTGAAGCAATCACTTAGAGCATTTTTGTTTCAGGAGGTACAGCCATGAGAAATGAAAAAATTACCCCACTGTACGAGCGCTTGAGCCGGGACGATGAGTTACAGGGCGAGAGCAACTCCATATCCAACCAAAAACAGATGTTAGAGGATTTTGCCCGCCGGAATGGGCTGCCCAACCCTACGCACTTTACCGATGATGGTATCTCAGGCACCCGTTTTGACCGCCCCGGATTTTTGGCGATGATGGAGGAAGTGGAGGCAGGGCGTGTAGAGGCAATCGTCATCAAGGACATGAGCCGATTAGGACGCGACTATCTGAAGGTCGGTCAAGTTATGGAGGTTTTGCGGCAGCGAGGCGTTCGTCTGATTGCCATCAACGACGGTGTGGACAGTCTGAAAGGCGATGACGATTTTACCCCGTTCCGCAACATTATGAATGAATTTTACGCCCGTGATACCAGCCGGAAAATCCGCTCTGTGTTTAAGTCAAAAGGCATGAGTGGCAAGCACCTGACCGGCACTGTGATTTACGGCTACTTATGGGACGAAAAACGGGAGCATTGGCTGGTAGATGAGGAAGCTGCCGAAGTGGTACGCCGTATCTTCTCCCTCACGCTGGAGGGATATGGGCCTTACCAGATCGCCTGCAAATTATCCACAGACCGGATTGAAATTCCTGTCGTACACCTTGCCCGCTTCAACGAGGGTGTGAACCGTTCAAAGCCGGTCAAAGACCCCTATGGATGGGGATCATCTACCATCGTGAACATTTTGAAAAAACGAGAGTATTTAGGGCATACCATCAATTTCAAGACCCGCAAGCACTTTAAGGACAAGAAAAGCCACTATGTTTCTGAGGACGAATGGACGATCTTTGAGAATACCCATGAAGCCATTATCGACCAGCAGACCTTTGATTTGGCGCAGAAAATCCGCAGCAATGTACGGCGTTATCCAAACGGCTGGGGCGAAGCGGCTCCCCTCACAGGCTTGCTCTATTGTGCCGATTGCGGCGGCAAGATGTATGTCCACCGCACCAACAATGGCAAGCGGATTTCTCAATATACCTGTTCCAATTATACCAAAGTTCCGTGTGGGACACTATGCCCTACACAACACCGTATCAATGAGAGTGCTGTTCTGACATTGGTTTCTGACACGCTCCGGGCCATCGCGGAGTATTCCAGAAATGGCCGGACGGAATTTATTCACACCGTTCAAGAGACGCAGGTTGCTCAACAGAGTGCCGATATATCGAAAAAGCGCAGGCGTCTGGCTGCTGCCCAAAAGAGAGCCGGAGAACTGGAAAAACTGATTTGCAAAATCTATGAGGACAACGCCCTCGGCAAACTGCCGGATGCACGATATAAGGCGCTTGATGCACAGTATGCCAAAGAGCAGGATGCACTTGAGATTGAAATTGCGGAGCTGGAAAAGGCTGTTACCGGCTATGAGCAGAGCCAGAAATCCGCAGAGAAATTTATAGCCCTGATTGATAAGTACGAGAATTTTGACACGCTGACAAACACCATGCTCAACGAGTTTGTAGAGAAAATCCTTGTCCATGAACGCGCCCGAAAAGGCAGTCAGGACACCACGCAGGAAATTGAAATCTACTTCAATTTTTTAGGACGCTATATCCCACCATCCTTACAGCCGGTTCCTTTAACCCCGGAGGAACAGGAAGAACTGCGGAAAAAAGAAGAACGCAAGGACAGGCTTCATCAGAATTATTTGAAGCGGAAAGCCAGCGGCGCACAGAAACAGTATGAGGACAAAATCAAGGCGAAGAAAAAAGCGGAAATGGACGCTAAGAAAGCCCTGATCCGGGCTGAGGATATGAAAAAAGGTGTTTTTTCTACTATCGGTCAGCTACCAAAAGAAGAACCGCGCAAAGGCAGCATAGCAGCCAGCGCAGCAGTCTAATCATCACGAAGCAAAGGAGAATGAATATGAGTAAGTTGACTTACATTCGTTGTGGAGATTATGATATACCCAACCTAAAACTTTCTGAACAGCCGGAAACTTCTATCGGCAAGTACGGCAGAATGCGAAAATCCTACCTAAAGGAACATCGCCCCATTCTCTACAACCATCTGCTGATGAGCGAGAAGCTGTATCCACACCTGTTAGAGATTGACCGGGCGGCGCGGGAGCGTATGGACGCCATGTTACCTCACATGATGGAGGTTGCGGGTGTCACTGAGGAACTGAAAGCCTGTGATCCTATGCGTTGGGTGGGGCTGATGAACACATTAACGGCACAGATTGAGGAAATTTTAATCAGGGAACTGATTTGCAGTTGAATGGGAGGTGCGGGAAATGCTGACCTTTGAAAATATTTTGAAAGTGTTTCAGGCATATCTGGAGGATGATCCTCTGTATGAGGTGGTTCAGACCAGCCACGGTTATACATTGATGGCATGGGAACCCCACCAGAATGATTGGTACAGCGCCGAAATACAGAAAACCCCGGAGGATTTACGGAACGCTTTGTTGGATACATACGCCAACTTTCTGGAAGATAAGATTACTGGAAATGACCGTGATCTGACTGTGACAGAAACCGGAGAAATCCAGCAGAGGTGCAGGGAACTTTTTGAAAAGTGCCGGGAAAACTGATATAGAAACGCCAGAAGGAGGCCGCGATTATGCGTCCTCCTTCTGCTTCGCAGTCTGTTCCATTTTGAGCGCCCCGTCTATGGCACCTTCGATAATCGGCAGGTATTCTTCAGGGCAGAGCTTCAACTTGTGGCTGACCCGCTGCCGCTGTTCGCTTTCTTCCCGCATGATTGCCGGGTTGAAGTAGCGTTCCACAGGAAGTCCGCAGACCTTAATCAACTGGATCATCACAGGCAGGCTCGGAATCGCACCTTGATTCTCAATGTTGGCAAGATACCGCCATTCAATCCCAACCATTTCTGCCAATGTTTTTCGTGCCAGACGCTTTGCCTCTCGTGCGGCTTTGACATCTGCACCGAAGGTTTCAAAACCGGGACAATCTTCAACTTTCGCCATATAACATCACCCGGTTACATTGTATAATTCATACTTTGCCCGTGGAATGTTACTATATGCAGGTTGGTTGAAGTTTATAATTCATATTCCGTTTCTTGCATTGTTCGAGAAAGAGAACTATAATGTATTCTGTGGAGGTGCGAAATGGACTATATGACATTGAAAGAGGCTGCCGAGAAATGGGGCGTGACACCTCGTAGGGTAAATTATTATTGTGCCGGAGGGCGTATCCCCGGCGCTGTGAAAATGGCCGGTGTTTGGCTGCTCCCTAAAACTGCGGAGAAGCCGCTTGATGGCCGGACAAAACAAGGAAAGGAGCAAAAGCATGAGTAATATATTACTTCTTGAAGATGATTTGAGCCTGATTAACGGGCTTTCTTTTGCGTTCAAAAAACAAGGATTTGAATTAGTTGTTGCCAGAACCCTCAAAGAAGCAGATAGTTTGTGGGTGGATGGAAAATATGATTTGCTGGTGCTTGATGTATCCCTGCCGGATGGCACCGGATTTGAATTTTGCAAAAAGGTGCGGCAAGTTTCCAAAGTCCCCATCATTTTTTTGACGGCGGCAGATGAAGAAATGGACATTATCATGGGTTTGGACATTGGTGGAGATGATTATATTACAAAACCATTCGGAATGATGGAACTTGTATCCAGAGTCAAAGCGGTATTGAGACGTTCCAGCAGAAATGAAAAAAAAGACGAGATCATTGTTGGACAATTAAAGATTTATCCAAATAAACATAAAGTAAAATCCTGTGGGAATGAAGTGACATTAACCAATAAGGAATTTAAACTATTATGTTTATTGGTAGAGAGTAAAGGAAATGTATTAAACAGAGATCAGCTGCTTACAAATATCTGGGGATATGATTTTGATGGTGAGACAAGAACTGTCGATGTTCATATTCGTTCATTAAGGCAGAAGCTTGGAGAATGTGGAAAGCTTATCGAGACGGTCAGAGGAATCGGTTACCGGATCGGAGGCAACGAATCATGAAAATGAAACAAAAGATATTAAACAACATGGTATACATCGCAGTTGTAGCTGTGCTGATCACGACAACGCTTATTGGAATGTTTACATATTATCGTTATATGGAACAGATAAAAACAGGAATGAAAGATGAGGCGGCCTATTTGGCGGCTTCACTTAATTTTGAGGATCAGCAAAATCTCGATAAATATAAAAATATTACAATCACAAGGATTACAAGGATCGCTAAGGATGGAACGGTTATTTATGACAGCAGTGGGAAAGAAAAATCCATGGGAAACCATAAGAATCGTACAGAAGTCAAAGAAGCATTTAAACATGGACATGGGGAAGATACTCGTATGTCAATGACATTACGAAAACAGACTTATTATTATGCGCTGAAGTTAAAAG
>OHGL01000553.1_pt1 | contig 13855 bp, 8 predicted proteins | sample 1567731 | NCBI WGS metagenome assembly OHGL01 (sample SAMEA3879606, study PRJEB24766) | human gut metagenome | biome: human-associated habitat; feature: feces | place: USA | collected 1985/1987 | reverse complement strand
TTCACCATGGGGTGACGGTTTCCCCGGCTGGCATGCCGAGTGTACAGCTATGGGACGTAAGTATCTGGGCGAACACTTCGACATTCACGGAGGAGGCATGGACCTTATCTTCCCGCACCACGAATGTGAAATCGCACAGTCGGTAGCTTCACAGGGTGACGATATGGTTCACTATTGGATGCACAACAACATGATCACCATCAACGGCACCAAGATGGGCAAGAGTCTCGGAAACTTCATCACGCTGGATGAATTCTTCAGCGGCTCGCACAAATTGCTGACTCAGGCTTACAGCCCGATGACCATACGTTTCTTTATCTTGCAGGCACACTACCGCAGTCCGGTGGATTTCAGCAACGAAGCCTTGCAAGCAGCAGAAAAGGGACTGAGCCGACTGATGGAAGCAGTAGACAGTCTGGAAAAAATCACTCCCGCAGCTACTTCGAACGTCGATGTAAAAAGCTTGCGCACGAAGTGTTTTGAAGCAATGAACGATGACCTGAATACTCCGATTGTGATTTCACATCTCTTTGACGGAGCCAAGATGATCAATAATATCATTGCCGGCAACAACACCATTTCTGCCGATGACCTGAAAGACCTGAAAGAAGTATTCCATACATTCTGCTTCGATATCCTGGGTCTGAAAGAAGAAATCGGTTCGTCGGACGGACGTGAAGCCGCTTATGGAAAAGTGGTCGATATGTTGCTGGAACAACGTGTGAAGGCAAAAGCCAACAAAGACTGGGCAACCAGTGACTTGATCCGTAACGAACTGACTGCATTGGGATTCGAAATTAAAGATACTAAGGACGGATTTGAGTGGAAACTGAATAAATAAAAAGCTTCAGAAAGTTGTATTTAGAAAACATCACAGAGGATGCGGAGGGAACAAAGTAATAGCTTTGTATGCTCCGCGTCCTCTGTGGCTAATTCAGAACAGATATAAAAATGACAGCACAAGAATTTTTCAAAAACGACCTGTTTGCCACCAATGCGGGTGTAGAGCTGATCGAGATACGAGAAGGATACAGCAAAGCAAAACTGGAAATAAAACCCGAACATCTGAATGCGGGACAACGGACACAGGGAGGCGCCATCTTTACTTTAGCCGATCTGGCACTTGCGGCAGCAGCTAACTCACATGGCACATTGGCCTTTTCGCTCTCTTCCAATATCACTTTCTTGCGCGCCAGCGGCCCCGGAGACACACTCTATGCCGAAGCACGCGAACGCTATACCGGACGCAGCACAGGTTATTATCAGATAGATGTAACCGATCAGGAAGGCAGACTGATAGCTACCTTCGAGTCGAGCGTATTCCGCAAAAAAGACGAAGTTCCGTTCACTTTGTGACAATAGAAGTCTGAGGATGTCGGTAACCACTGACACTCTTCAGGAATGCCTTGGCCGAACCAAAGTTAAGGTGCATATCCAGACGTACCGGAAGGTGATTCCGGTCGTCCGTCACATAGAACGTTATGACCTCTTTCTCCTTTCCCTTTTTATTATATTCCACGAGTGAGAATATCAGGCAGCGATAGGTAGTATCATTCTCGGCAGTAATCTTCTTAATTCCCCGGTAAATCAGGGTCTGTTCTTCTACTCTACGCCCCGTCGCCATCGGGAACTGGATACGTTGACCGATGGTATATTCCTTTGGATCGAACGAACGGGCCTGCGCCAGAATAGTAAGCATATCATAGATACAACGATTGTCACTTTGCTCCGTCTCGGTGATACTCCCGTCTTTACGCACCCGTTTTTGATTGACATAACACATGCCGTTCCGAAACGAGAAACGGGCTTCATCGACGGTATAACGTTTTCCTTCTTCGGCTCCCTTCCGAAAATAGCGGGGTTCCAGCTTTTCAGTCATGACGCTTGTCAGCGTATCCCGCATCTTAAAGAAGAAGTCGGCCTCTTTACTGCTAATGGCCAATAAATTGACCCGATAGGCCGGCTCGGAGTGATAAGTCGTCGAGTTAGTGGTAAGGCTGGCAAGTCCCACTTTCTTCCAAATGAATTTCCAGTTGAAATAAAGTTCGTACATGACGTGCTCACCGGACTTAAACGCATCGTTCTTTGCTTCACACTGGGCATTGCCCGATGATGGGAAAGCAAAAAGCAGGGCGATAATAAGACATATCCACTCTTTCCGCCTAATTGCGGCGGCTACGGTTTGCGTTTTGACTATCTCGGGTCTTTTTCTTCTTGTCTTCATCTGGTTTTTGTTTTTTAAGTTCGTCCGGCTTTTGCTTATCCAGAGGCACAGCTGTCACATTCCAGTCCTGAGTAGCATCCCAGTTTGCTTTAAATTCAATAATATGCGGATAATAGTATACCATCTCAGGCTGTATGCCCTTCTCATAGTCACCGGCATCCCACACTCCGTTGCCATTGGTATCGTTTACCAACCGGGCTCCGTATTTGCCGGGATTCAGATAGTAAAACTCCGCTCTCCCGTCAATCACCGGACGCCTGCGAAGAACTTTATCCTGATTATCCAACAGTTCGACAAAAGCGATAGAATCTGCTCCGGTTATGTTGAGGAACACATTACCGTATTCTTCGATCTGACGAACCTTGAAGGCTTGCTTTATCTTATCGGTAAACAGCCCGTAAATGCCATGAAAAGCTGTGGAATCGACGGCAAATTCATACTCGCCTCCGGGTTCCCAATCATAATAGAGGTTATAGCGGCGCACATCGAGCGAATCATGTTCGAACTCAAAAGGAACGTCGGTCCATATCGTATCTACTTTCTGGCGAAGATGAATAGCCGCACTGTCAAAGCGGGCTACCGGTTCTTCAAAAGTCATGGTGATATAATCGAACACGTCCATAGACGAAGGAGCGTGTGTGTTTACCGACAAGAACTTAGTCGGTTCCGGCTCATCGTCTTTCTTCTTTTTCTTTTTAGGCTCTTCTTTCTTCACTTTCTTTGCGGCCAACCTTAGCGTATCCGTACGAGGAACTAATTGATTTAACGTATCAGTGTACAAATAGTTCAGGCTCAACGTAAGTGTATCTTGCTGATAAAGCAAAGAGTCGCGTATCCAATAATGAATAGTGTCGTTGCGGAATGTCTTTTCTATCACAAAAGCATCCTTCTCGTCGAAATTCAAGCCTTTCAACACAGGCAAAGAATCTGCCGGAGCCGAAAAATACAAAGAAAATTTATTCGGAGTAAGGCGTTCGCTCTTAACCAGGTATTGTGAAACAGAAGGCTTTTTAAATGAGCGAAGCACAATATTATCGGGCAGGAAGTAGGTATATTTCTGCTCAACAATCGTATCGATGGTCAGTGAATCGACCCAGGCAGTATCCTGGCGTATCCGCTCTTCGAAGCGGGGAATAATCAGCGAGTCATTGAAAGCCACCGCTTCACCTTTTTGGTTATAGAAGAAATTCTGATCGGCATCCATTAAACCGAAAATACGATATTTGCCCGGTGCAATCCCACGAATCGTGAAGTGTCCACGACTATCGGTACGAGCTACACGATCAAAAGGAAGTTTGGTAAAAGCCGAGTCATTCAGGTTGGAATGTAGTCCCACCAACATACCTTTAATGGGTTCCAGATCAGAAGCTTCAAGCAAGGTGCCCGATACCTCCATTGTATCAATAGAGGCCCCTGTAGAGAATGTAAACGCAAAATTACCGAGCGGATTGCCCTCGTTGTTATCGACGATCGCATCCGAAAAATCGATTGTATAGGTGGTATTGGGCTTCAAAGAGTCGAGCAGGTTTACAGTAATCCGCTTCCCTCCGGGTTTAATCTCCGGTTGTTGCAACTGGGGAGGCGAAACCACTACCTTTTCACTGGCCTTTTCAAGTTTAATAAACTCATCGAAATCAAGGACAATCTTTGACTTTTTAGTATTTACGGCTCCTGCTGCCGGCGTACTGCCGATGAAGCGGGGTGGAGTTTCATCAAAAGGTCCCCCATCCGGACGTCCCATACTGGCACAAGAATAAAGGGTAGCTACCAGAGCAGCAACTCCCAACAGACTACGGATGAGTCGTTTTTTTCTATATATATTGTCTTTTAACATGCTGCAAAAATAAGCCTTATCCATTAATTAATGCTATACTTTACACTAATTTATCCAAAAAGACTCTGTCCGACAAGACAAAAAACGTATCTTTGACCAACAATTTACAAACCTAATAAGATTAACCCCATGAAAAGACAACTGCTGACTTGCTGCCTGGCGATGTGTAGCCTGGCGACCATGGCTCAACATGACGAATGGAAAAACCCCGAAATTAATGCGGTAAACCGTGCACCGATGCACACCAATTACTTTGCTTACTCTTCAAGTGAAGAAGCCGCAAAAGCCGATAAGGAAAACTCAAGCAACTTTATGACCCTGAATGGCATCTGGAAATTCAACTGGGTGAAAAATGCAGATGCTCGACCGACCGACTTCTACCGGACAGACTATAATGATAAAGGTTGGGGACAGATGAAAGTCCCCGGTGTTTGGGAAATGAACGGATACGGTGATCCGATTTATGTCAACGTAGGTTACGCCTGGAGAAGCCAATACAAAAACAATCCTCCTTATGTGCCCATAGAAAACAACCATGTAGGATCGTATCGGAAAGAAATCATTATTCCTGCCGAATGGTCAGGAAAAGAAATATTCGCCCACTTTGGTTCGGTCACTTCAAACATGTATCTATGGGTCAACGGTAAATATGTGGGATATAGCGAAGACAGTAAACTGGAAGCTGAATTTAACCTGACCAAATATCTGAAACCGGGCAAGAACCTGATTGCGTTTCAGGTATTCCGCTGGTGTGACGGTACGTACCTGGAAGATCAGGACTTTTTCCGCTACTCGGGAGTGGGACGTAACTGCTATTTGTACAGCCGCAATAAAAAATATATTCAAGATATCCGTGTAACTCCCGACTTGGACAGCAATTATACAAACGGTACATTGAACGTGGCACTCAATCTGAACGGAAGCGGAACAGTAGAGTTGAACCTGACAGATCCGGCAGGAAAAAGTGTTGCTACGGCACAGGTTAACGGAAATGGACAAAAGTCTGTTGTCATGGACGTGAGCAATCCTGAAAAATGGACAGCAGAAACACCCAACTTATATACACTGACTGCAACCCTGAAAAACGGCAGCAACACGCTGGAAGTGATCCCGGTAAAAGTAGGTTTCCGCAAAATTGAATTGAAGGGCGGACAGATACTGGTGAACGGGCAACCGGTGCTCTTTAAAGGTGCCGACCGCCACGAAATGGATCCGGACGGAGGATACGTGGTTTCCCGTGAACGCATGCTGCAAGATATTCTGCGTATGAAGCAGCTGAACATTAACGCGGTACGTACCTGTCACTATCCGGACGACAATCTGTGGTATGACCTTTGCGACCAATACGGTATCTATGTAGTGGCAGAGGCCAATATCGAGTCGCACGGAATGGGATATGGCAAAGAAACACTTGCCAAAAATCCATCTTACAAAAAAGCACACATGGAACGCAACCAACGCAATGTACAGAGAGGGTATAACCATCCTTCCATCATTTTCTGGTCATTAGGAAACGAAGCCGGATACGGCCCGAACTTCGAACAGTGCTATACATGGATCAAAAACGAGGACAAAACACGCGCCGTACAATATGAGCAGGCGGGTACCAATGAATTTACAGACATTTTCTGCCCGATGTATTACGATTATGACGCCTGCAAGAAGTACAGCGAAGGCAATATAGACAAACCTTTGATCCAATGTGAATATGCTCATGCTATGGGTAACTCGCAAGGGGGCTTCAAAGAGTATTGGGATCTGATACGCAAATATCCCAAATATCAGGGAGGTTTTATCTGGGACTTTGTAGACCAGTCGAACCATTGGAAAAATAAGGATGGAATAGACATCTACGGATATGGCGGTGACTTCAATAAATACGATGCTTCGGACAATAATTTTAACGACAACGGACTGATCAGCCCCGACCGTCGCCCCAACCCGCATGCCCATGAAGTGGGATACTTCTACCAGTCAATCTGGACTACTCCCGGCGATCTGTCAAAGGGAGAAATAAAGGTATATAACGAAAACTTCTTCCGCGATTTGTCCGCTTATTATATGGAGTGGCAATTACTGGTAAACGGTGAAGTAATGCAAACCGGAGTCGTTCAGGACCTGAACGTGGCTCCCCAACAAACAGCGACTCTCAAACTGAATCTGAATACGGAAAAGATCTGTCCATGTAAAGAGTTGTTGCTCAACGTAACTTATAAGTTGAAAGCTGCCGAAACACTGATGCCGGCAGGAAGTACAGTGGCATATGACCAGCTGACCATCCGTCCGTATACAGCCAAAGCATTGGAATTAAAGAACCAGAAAGCATCTAATCTTGACATTGTCGTACCGGTCATTAAGGACAACGACCATAATTATCTGATTGTAGAAGGCGAAAACTTCATAATCGAATTCAATAAGCACAATGGATATCTCTCTCGTTACGAAGCAGATGGTATGCAATTATTAAATCCGGGAGCTCAACTGACTCCTAACTTCTGGCGTGCTCCTACCGATAATGATTATGGAGCAGGATTACAGCACCGGTATGCTGTCTGGAAAAATCCGGGACTGAAGTTGACTTCATTGAAACAAAGTATCGAAAACGAACAGGCAATTGTTCAGGCTGAATATGAAATGAAAGCTGTAAAAGGAAAACTATTCCTGACTTATGTTATCAACAATGAGGGAGCGGTCAAAGTAACTCAAAAGATGGAAGCCGGCAAAGAAGAAAAGGTTTCTGATATGTTCCGTTTCGGCATGCAAATGCAAATGCCCGAAAACTTCAATGAAGTGGAATATTATGGCCGTGGTCCGGTTGAAAATTATGCCGACCGCAATCACTCTACTTTAATTGGCAAATATCGCCAGACAGTTGCCGAACAGTTCTACCCGTACATCCGTCCGCAAGAAACCGGTACCAAAACCGATTTGCGCTGGTGGAGAGTATTGAATATCAGCGGAAACGGTCTGCAGTTTGTAGGTGACGCTCCTTTCTCCGCCTCTGCCTTGAACTATAGCATCGAGTCTTTGGATGACGGAGTACAAAAAGACCAACGCCACTCTCCTGAAGTAGCGAAAGCTCCTTTCACTAACCTTTGCATCGATAAAGTACAGATGGGTCTGGGATGTGTCAACAGTTGGGGAACACTTCCACTGGAGAAATACCGTGTACCTTATCAGGATTATGAATTCAGTTTCATCCTGACCCCCGTACGTCACAAAGTGAATATGTGAAACAAGATTCCATGACAACAGGGACAGTGGTCCGGAATTTTCCGGATCACTGTTTTTTTATCATCTTTTTTCTGCCCCCGCCTGTTTCGCACCCATCTGAAGTAATTTTGAGCTTTACACCTATATTAATTAGAGAAAAACATCGTTAAAAACAGATATTAAAAAACAACGGTATAGAAAATAAAGAGTACTTTTGTCGCGGAAAACTAATTAAGGGTAATCAGTTTTCACCTATACCTGATAAGGTTATCACGATAAACCACTTTGCCACAAAATGAACATCATTAAAAATTGAATATAAAGAAGGTATGAAAAGTAAAATTGTTTTGTTTGCATTTTGTTTAGCCTTGTTGTCGGGTTGCGGCAAAAAGGGCTTCAACATGGGAGGAACTCCCGAATGTGCAGTAGAGACATTGCAGCCCACCACTGTCAATCTGAAAAGCTCCTATCCGGCCACAATCAAGGGTAAACAGGATATCGAAATCCGCCCGCAGGTTTCCGGGTTTATCACTAAACTGAATATTGATGAAGGATCTATGGTCAAAAAAGGACAGGTACTGTTCGTCATCGATCCGGTGCAGTATGAATCTGCCGCCCGTGCAGCAAAAGCCGCTGTAGCCACAGCTAAAGCGAATGTTTCTACTCAGGAAATCACTGTAAAAAACAAACGTGAATTAAACAAGAAAAACATCATCAGCGACTATGATCTGGAAATGGCTGAAAATACACTTGCATCTGCAAAAGCTCAATTGGCATCTGCCGAAGCCCAGCTGATCAGCGCTAACCAAAATCTGGCATACACACGCGTAACAAGCCCTTCGGACGGTGTAGCCGGAACAATCCCTTACCGTGTAGGTAGCTTGGTAAGCGCTTCAAGCCCGTCACCTCTCACTGTGATCTCGGACATCACTCAGATGTACGTTTACTTTTCACTGACAGAAAAGGAATTACTGAACCTGATCCGTCAGGACGGTTCTCAGACTGAATTTCTGAATAGCTTCCCAGCTGTTCAACTGACATTGGCTGACGGAACGTTGTATGCCGATAGCGGTAAAATAGAGACGGTAAGCGGAGTCATCGACCAAAACACAGGTGCTGTAAGCATGCGTGCCACTTTCCCGAATCACGGACATCTGTTGAGAACAGGCGGTACCGGTAACATCCAGATTCCTTATAGCAAGGAGAATGTAATCGTTATCCCTCAAAAAGCAACTTACGAAATACAGGATAAGAAATTCGTATATCTGCTCCAGCCGGATAACACTGTGAAAAATACCGAAATAGAAATATTAAATCTCAACGACGGACAAAACTATGTAGTCACTGCAGGACTGAAAGCCGGCGACAAAATCGTTGTCGAAAACGTCAGCACCCTGAAAGACGGTGCTACTATCAAGCCGCTCACCCAGCAGGAATCGGCCGAACGCTTTAAAGCAGCTTTGGAAGAACGCAAAAATCAGTAAACGAGTTAACTCAAAAAGCAGAATATGAAATTAGATAGATTTATTAATCGTCCGGTACTATCAACGGTTATCTCCATCGTGATAGTGATTCTGGGTGTGTTAGGCCTGCTGTCGCTGCCTATCTCCCAGTATCCGGATATTGCCCCTCCTACTGTACGTGTCAACACGACGTATCAGGGAGCCAATGCACAAACTGTATTGAACAGTGTGATTGCTCCGTTAGAGGAGCAGATCAACGGTGTAGAAAACATGATGTACATGACTTCTACTGCCACCAATACCGGAGAGGCCTCTATCGAGGTTTACTTTAAACAGGGTACGGACCCGGATATGGCTGCCGTAAACGTACAGAACCGTGTAGCCAAAGCACAGGGTCTGTTGCCGGCCGAAGTAACCAAGGTAGGTGTGATTACCTCAAAACGACAAACCAGTATGTTGCTGGTATTCTCCCTGTATAGTTCGGATGACAAATATGATAACGAATTCCTTGAGAACTATGCTAAAATCAATCTCGTACCGGAAGTTCAACGTGTACCGGGTGTAGGTGACGCCATGGTGCTCGGTGCAGACTATTCTATGCGTATCTGGTTGAAACCGGACGTAATGGCCCAATATCACCTGATGCCTACCGATGTTTCGGCAGCATTGGCCGAACAGAATATCGAGGCTGCTCCGGGTTCATTTGGTGAACAGGGCAAACAGACTTTCCAATATACGCTGCGTTATAAAGGACGTCTGCAGAGCCAGGAAGAGTTTGAGAACATCGTGATCCGTGCCAATTCTGACGGGCAGGTGCTCCGATTGAAAGATATTGCCACAATCGAGTTAGGTCGTCTGACATACGGATTCTCTAACAACGTAAATGGTCACCCTGCCGTAACGGTTATCGTATTCCAGACAGCCGGTTCGAATGCGACTGCCATCATCAATGACATCCTCGACTTGCTTGAAAAATCAGAATCGACTTTCCCGCCGGGAGTTAAAGTAAATATCTCACAAAATGCCAACGACTTCTTGTTTGCTTCTATCCACGAAGTTGTAAAGACTTTGATTGAAGCCTTTATCCTGGTATTTATCGTGGTTTACATTTTCTTGCAGGATCTACGCTCGACACTGATTCCGGCCATCGCGATCCCGGTAGCATTGATCGGTACATTCTTTGTGCTTTACATCATCGGATTCAGTATCAACTTGCTTACCCTCTGTGCCATGGTACTCGCCATTGCCATAGTGGTGGACGATGCCATCGTCGTCGTCGAGGGTGTCCATGCCAAGCTCGACCAAGGCTATAAATCGGCTCATGAACGAATTGGGTGGCGCTATCGTCTCCATTACATTGGTTATGATGTCCGTGTTTATTCCGGTAAGCTTTATGACCGGTACTTCCGGTACATTCTACCGTCAGTTTGGTCTGACTATGGCTATCGCTATTGCCTTGTCGGCAGTAAATGCCTTGACACTGAGCCCTGCATTGTGCGCCATCTTACTGAAACCCCACGATCCTGATGCTAAAAAGAAATCGACTTTGGCAAGCCGTTTCCATGCTTCGTTCAATGCTGCTTATGACACAGTATTGAAGAAATATAAAAAACGTGTTCTCTTCTTCATCCAGAAACCGGTGCTGACCATCGGCTCCGTAGTAGTGGGTTTCGCACTGCTCATCTTCCTGATGAAAGTGACTCCGACCGGTTTGGTACCGAATGAAGATACAGGAACGATTATGGCAGTAGTCGATATGCCTCCCGGAAGCTCACTGGAACGCACTCAGGAAGTGATGTGGCAGGTAGATAGCCTACTGGCCTCCGACCCGGCTATCGAAAGCCGTACCATGATCGCCGGTTATAGCTTTATCGCCGGTCAGGGTCCCAGCTACGGTTCATTTATCTGTAAAATGAAGAACTGGGATGAGCGTTCCATCGCTCAACGTTCTGACTTCGTTTCAGGTATGCTGTATCTGAAAGCCCGTGAAGTGATTAAAGACGCCCGCGTACTGTTATTCGCTCCCCCTATGATTCCGGGTTACAGTGTATCCAACGGTTTCGAAATGAACTTACAGGATAAGACAGGCGGTAGTCTGGATAAATTCTATGAAGTAGCTCAGGACTTTATCACCAAGCTACAGGCACGCCCCGAAATTCAGTCGGCACAGACTTCGTTCAACCCGAACTTCCCGCAATACATGATCGATATCGATGCCGCTGCTTGTAAGAAGGCCGGATTATCTCCGAGCGACATCCTTACTACCCTGCAAGGATATTACGGTGGTCTATATTCGTCCAACTTCAACCGGTTCGGTAAGATGTACCGTGTAATGATTCAGGCCGATCCGAACAGCCGTACCAATCTGGAGTCACTGAACTCGGTTAAAGTACGCAACGGCAACGAGATGGCTCCTATCACTCAGTTTATGAGCGTTAAACGTATTTACGGACCGGACAACATCAAGCGTTTCAACATGTTTACGGCGATGACTATCAATGGTTCGCCGGCTGACGGATACAGTTCCGGTCAGGCCATCCAAGCTATGCAGGAAGTGGCAGAACAGACGTTGCCTACCGGATACGGATATGAATTCTCGGGTATGACCCGTGAAGAACAAAGTTCGAGCGGCAGTACTACTGCGATGATCTTCGTCCTCTGCTTCGTATTTGTTTATCTGTTGCTGAGTGCACAATACGAAAGTTATATTCTTCCGTTTGCCGTACTGCTTTCTATACCGTTCGGTCTGGCAGGTAGCTTCATTTTCGCCCACCTGATGGGATTGGCAAACAATGTCCTTCCGATACTGGGAGCAGCTACCAACAACATTTATATGCAGATCGCATTGATCATGTTGATGGGTCTGTTGGCAAAGAACGCCATCCTAATTGTAGAGTTTGCTCTCGACCGTCGTAAGATGGGTATGAGTATCACTTGGGCTGCCGTATTGGGTGCAGGTGCCCGTCTCCGCCCGATCCTGATGACTTCATTGGCCATGGTTGTCGGCCTGTTGCCTTTGATGTTTGCCATGGGCGTAGGTGCCAATGGTAACCGTGCTTTGGGTACGGCTGCGGTAGGCGGTATGTTTATCGGTATGATATGCCAGATATTCGTGGTTCCTGCTTTGTTCGTTATCTTCCAGTATCTACAAGAGAAGGTGAAACCTATTGAATGGGAAGACATCGATAATACGGATGCAGAAACAGAAATTGAACAATACGCTAAATAGGAATAAAGAAAAGAATATGAAGAAACAAATTATAGGTATGTTGTGTGCAACTGCTCTCTTGAGCAGCTGCCACATCTACAAATCATATGACAGACCTAAAGATATTGAAGCCTCCGGTCTTTACCGGGACACAGTATCTGTTGCCGATACACTGGTATCCGATACTGTCAACTTCGGAAATCTGCCTTGGAGAGAGGTCTTCACCGATCCTCAACTGCAAGCGTTAATCGAACAGGGATTAACCCACAATACAGATCTGCTGACTGCTGCGCTGAAAGTGAAAGAGGCACAGGCATCACTGATGTCAGCCCGTCTGGCTTACGCTCCTTCACTCGGATTGTCACCACAAGGAACCATCAGCAGCTTTGATAAGCATGCCGCAACCAAAACCTATTCGTTGCCGGCAACAGCCAGCTGGGAGATCGATCTATTCGGCAAGTTGCTGAATGCCAAACGCGGTGCACAAGTAACATTGTTGCAAACCAAAGCATATCGTCAGGCTGTACAGACTCAGATCATTTCGGGCATTGCCAATACCTATTACACCTTATTGATGCTCGACCGTCAGCTCGATATTACCGAACAGACTGCCGACATCATGAAGCGTAATGTTGAAACCATGCAGGCAATGAAAGATGCGGCTATGTTCAACACTACCTCTGCAGGGGTGGAACAAAGCAAGGCTGCCTATGCACAAGTACTGGCGTCTATTCCGGCTATCCAGAAGAGTATCCGTGAAGCTGAGAACGCTATGTCCATGCTATTGGCACAAGCACCACAGACTATCAAACGGGGGGTTCTGGAAGAGCAGCAATTACCTGAAGATTTCTCAGTGGGCGTTCCTTTGCAACTACTCTCTAACCGTCCGGATGTGAAAGCAGCCGAAATGGCATTGGCCGGTACTTACTACAATGCAAATTCGGCCCGTGCCGCCTTCTATCCGCAAATCACTATCAGCGGCTCGGCTGGTTGGACCAATAGCGCCGGTAGTGCCATTATCAATCCTGGTAAACTGCTTGCCTCTGTACTTGGTTCGCTTACCCAGCCTCTCTTCTACCGTGGTGCAAACATTGCCCGCCTGAAGATAGCCAAGGCACAACAGGAAGAGGCTAAACTGGCCTTCCAGCAGAGTTTGTTGAATGCCGGAAGTGAAGTAAGCAATGCATTGTATCAATATCAGAGTGCTTCTGAAAAAACTGCTTCCCGCAAATTACAGGTAGAATCTTCAGAAAAAGCATCCGAATATACAAAAGAATTGTTTAAATTAGGGACGTCTACTTATCTGGAGGTATTGTCGGCCGAACAGTCTTTGCTCAGTGCCCGTTTATCTCAGGTAAACGACACCTTCGACCGGATGCAGGCTGTAGTGAGCCTCTATCAGGCATTGGGCGGCGGAAGAGAAGATTAACTTTAAATACAATACAATTATGATTAGTCCATTAGCATCGATAGCCCCCGGGGCAAAAATCGGAAAGAATGTGATCATTCAACCGTTTGCTTACATTGAAGATAATGTCGAAATAGGGGACGACTGTATCATTATGCCCTATGCCAGTGTGCTGAATGGTACACGGCTGGGAAAAGGTAACAAAGTATATCAACATGCCGTATTAGGAGCAGAACCACAGGATTTCCACTACAAAGGAGAAGAAAGTTCACTGATTATCGGGGATAACAACCATATCCGCGAAAACGTAGTTATCAGTCGGGCTACTTTCGGTGGGAATGCTACCAAAATAGGCAATGGCAATTTCTTGATGGATAAAGTCCACATTTGTCACGATGTACAAATCGGAGATAATTGTGTAGCCGGTATCGGCACCACCATCGCCGGAGAATGTACCTTGGATGATTGTGTCATCCTGAGTGGCAATGTTACCCTCCATCAATAT
>OHGL01000551.1_pt1 | contig 13958 bp, 12 predicted proteins | sample 1567731 | NCBI WGS metagenome assembly OHGL01 (sample SAMEA3879606, study PRJEB24766) | human gut metagenome | biome: human-associated habitat; feature: feces | place: USA | collected 1985/1987 | reverse complement strand
TAAGCTTTCGGATATCTGAGGACATCTTGTTTAAATTTGCCGCCATGGCGGAAAATTCGTCGTCCCCGGTCACATCCACTTCCGTATTTAAATTGCCCTGGGAAATGCTCTGAACCGCATCCGAAATCCTTCCCAGATAGCGGATCCCAGGCTCCTCCAAAATCATAAAGGTCACCGAAAAGATCACAATTCCCACCAGCACATACAGGATCACCACTGCCAGATGCTGCTCTAAAATAAAATGGACCAGAGCCGATACCTTCCCGCTCTGCTGTATGTAGCGCGCCACCATGGAAAGATTTGTAATAAGAAATACTTCTACCAGGCAGGTAATAATGGCGCTGTACACGATATGGGTCAGCACACGGAACCGGTAACTGCTTCCCATACTATTTTTCAATCTTGTAGCCTACTCCCCACACAGTTGTAATAATCTTGCTCTGCCTGGTATCTTCCTTCATCTTTCCTCTTAAACGTCTGATATGTACCATAACCGTATTATTGGCCTCATATACCTTTTCATTCCATACCCGCTCAAAAATCTCATCTGTACTGAATACCTTTCCCGGGTTGGAGGCCAGAAGATAAAGAATGTCAAATTCAATCGGCGTCAGCTTGATTTCCTCACCGTCTACCACTACCTTATGATTATCTTTGTTGATGCTCATTCCCTTGATGGTGATTTCGCTGCTTACCGCTTCCTTTGCCATGCTGTTGGGATTTAGCTGGGTATAGCGGCGAAGCTGGGATTTTACCCGTGCCGTCAGTTCTAATGGATTAAAGGGCTTTACCACATAGTCATCCGCTCCGGTCCCCAGTCCCAGGATCTTGTCAAGGTCGGTTGACTTGGCGCTGAGCATAATGATCGGGATATTGTTAGTTTCACGGATCTTTTTACACATCTCAAGGCCGTTCATCCCCGGCATCATGATATCAAGGAGCACCAGATGGATCTCCTCTTTTTCCAGGATCTCAAGGCCCTTTAAGGCATTTTCCGCCTTAAAAACCTTATAGCCATCACTTACCAGATAAATCTCTATAAGATCTGCGATCTCCTTTTCATCGTCTACTACCAGAATGTTGATATCGGGCATATGATTCCCCTCCTCATACGTTATCATTTCTTTGTAAAGTATATTTATGATTATCATACCATATTAACCAATGGTTTTCCTTACTTTTTTCTTGAAAAATTATGGGAAAATATGTTACGGATAAAAAAAGCAGTCCTGCATCAGCAGAACCGCTCTTTTTATTGAATTTATATATTTCCGCTTTCTATGGGTTTAAAGATCCGGGTCACTGCCGGGTCGTCCTCTCCCCTGTATTCCTTTACCCGCTGCACCGCCTCCAGGCAGAACTGCTCCTGAGAATTTATTAAGACCTTTCCCCGCTTATCCTCCTTTTCGTAGGTGCCGTCCGGCTGTAAAATGTGGGCTTTTACATTATCTTCCAGTTCTACCTTCAGAATATGGATGACCTGCTCCTTTAAAGCTTCATCCTCTACCGGGAACAGAATCTCCACCCGGCGGTCCAGATTCCGCGGCATCCAGTCTGCACTTCCCATATAAACCTCAGGACTTCCGTCATTGAGGAAATAAAAAATCCGGCTGTGCTCCAGGAAATTTCCTACAATAGAGCGCACGGAAATATTTTCGCTTAAGCCAGGTACACCTGCTTTCAAGCAACAGATCCCCCGGACTACCAGTTCAATCTTTACACCTGCACAGGAGGCATCATACAGTGCGGAAATGATCTCCTTGTCGCAGAGAGAGTTCATTTTTGCCATAATATGGGCTTCTCTGCCTTCTCTCGCATGCTCTGTTTCACGGTTGATCATCCGCAGGAAACGGTGGCGCAGCCATAAAGGTGCTACAGACAGCTTATTCCATGCCCTTGGCTCAGAATATCCGGAAAGCATGTTAAATACTGCTGTTGCGTCCTCACCGATCTTTGCATTGCATGTCAGCAGGCCACAGTCCGTATACAGCTTTGCCGTAGAATCGTTATAGTTTCCCGTGCCAAGATGTACATATCTGCGAATGCCTGTCTCCTCGCGCCGAACCACTAGTGTGATCTTACTGTGTGTTTTCAGCCCCAGCAGACCGTAGATAACGTGGCAGCCGGCTTTTTCCAGCATCTTCGCCCAGAGAATATTGTTTTCCTCGTCAAAACGGGCTTTCAGCTCAACCAGAACCGACACCTGTTTTCCATTGTCCGCCGCTTCGGCGAGCGCCGCGATAATCGGGGAGTTGCCGCTGACACGATAGAGCGTCTGCTTGATCGCCAGCACCTCCGGGTCGCGGGCAGCTTTCTTGATAAAATTGACGACCGGCTCAAAGGTCTCAAACGGGTGGGTCAGCAATATATCGCCTTCGCGGATATTGGCAAAAATATCATCCTCATTCATCAGCGCCGGAACCTGCGGCGTGTACGGCGGTGTCTTAAATTCATCAAAGCCCGGCAGACCGAACACCTTCATGAGGACGGTCAGATCAAGCGGCCCGTCAATCTCATAGATCGCGTGCCCGCCAACGTGCAGCTCCTTTTTTAGGATGTCTAAGAGGCGCTTATCCGCCTTTTTCTCGATATCCAGGCGGATGACCTCGCCCCACTGGCGTTTCTTGAGCTTCTGCTCGATCTCCTTGAGCAGATCCTCCGCCTCATCCTCGTCGATGCTCAGATCGGCATTTCGCATGACACGGAACGGATGACAGCTGATAATATCATAATTTAAGAACAATTTGTCGATGTTCCGCTCGATGACTTCTTCCAGATAAATGATAGATTTGCCCTCCTGGCACGGCAGCTCCACCACGCGTGGAAGCCCGCCCGGCACGCAGACCATCGCAAATTCCAGCTCGCCGTCTCCCTTTTTCTTGCGGACCAGCGCGGCGATATTTAACGATTTATTGTGAATAAGCGGGAACGGGCGGGAGGAATCAACCGCCATCGGCGTGAGGACCGGGTAGACCGATTCCTCAAAATACCGATCAACGTACACCGCTTCTTCCTTCGTAAGCTTCTCATGCTCGGTGACCACGCGCAGACCGTGCTGTTTTAAGAGCGGCAGGAGCATCCGGTTGTAGGTCCGGTACTGATTCTCGACCAGCTCATGCGTTTTTCCATCGATCGCATCCAGCTGTTCCTGTGCCGTCATACCCGCAATATCCCGCTTCGTATAATTGGCGTGAACCATGTCCTTGAGAGATGCCACGCGGACCATGAAAAACTCATCCAGGTTCGACGCCGTGATGCTTAAAAATTTCAGGCGTTCAAACAGTGGGGTCGTCTTATCGCGCGCCTCACCCAGAATCCGGTAGTTAAATTCCAGCCAGCTCAGTTCACGGTTTACATAATTTTCAGGTTCTCCGTATTTCAACACTGCATCCGACATCCTTATACCCCTCTTTTCTGCCTGAGTACAGGCCGTATTCCAAAGACTTCCTCAAAGAAATCTGCCTTCTGGTCAAATGAATACTGCTCCAGCACGATACTCTCCGGACAGTCCGTCGTAATCACCAGACTGCCGTTCCGCACAGCGATGCGGCTGTCGCTCAGCTTCTGGCGGTGGCTGCGGTCCATCGAATTGGCCAGACGCAAAATTGCCGTCAGCTTCGCAATCAGGATCGTCAGCTCTCTCCGGGAGGTTCCAAGCCCCGCATACTGGGACAGATCCGACTCCAGGATGACCTCATCGTAGGCATATTCCTGAATGTTGTAGCGCACGATATTGGCTACAATCTCGCGCTCCAGATGGGAAATTCCGATGATCTCCGTATCCATGATGATCTGGTACGAGCTTTCCGAACCGCGCGTGATGCTGACAAACTTGCCGCAGTCATGCAGGGTCGCCGCGATCTTTAAAAGCAGGCGTTCCCGAGCTCCCAGACCATGGTATTTTTTCGTTGCATCAAAGATCATCTCCGCCGACCGCTCTACTTCGCGCACATGTGCCCCGTGGCAGCGGTAGCGCTTCGCCATCTGGCGCGCCGTTGAGAGGATATCCGCCTCAAAATCATGATGGAAGCGGACCAGACGGTTTTCCTGTGCGTACTCTGCCGCGATACCATCACAAAGTGTCGTCCCCGGTGCCCAGATATAGGAAGCGCCCGTCATGTCTAATACCTTCCGGTAGAGGATCGCACTTGGAATCAGCACTTCTGCGTAATCCTGCGGCAGCTCATAGCGCTCCTGAATCTCCTCCGAGGACATCCCGATCAGCTTCTCGCAGAACACGCCAAATTCCTTTGCCGTGAACCGCGCCCCGCCTTTTTCATGCATGCCGCGGCTGATCATATAGTTCATCGTCTCGCCGGTCGCAATCAGCGTCTCGATCTGATGCTCTTTTAAAAATATCTTCCGAAATGTATATAATTCATTTTCTACCAGCTCATCGATGATCGCCGGGATCTTCCGGTAATCGACGCGCCAGTGTGCTGACATTTCGCTTAAGCGCAGCACGCCGAGCAGAAGGTTCTGTGTCGATACCAGTACCTCCTCATCAAAGAGGGAGATCTGGGTGCTTCCGAATCCGACATCCATCAGCGCCGCGCCGTTTTTCACGGTGCGCTGGAATTCTTCCTCCCTGGCTGCAACGGCTTTATAACTCTTAAAACGAAGCTCCGAGTTGTTCATTGTGCGGACCCGGAGTCCGGTACGCACCAGGATCCGGTCCAGTACCATCTGGCTGTTCCGCGCCTCCCGAAGCGCACTGCTCGCAAATGCCCGGTAATCTGATACCCGGTATGTTTTCATCACTTCCCGGAACTTATTCAGGGTTTCGCACATTTCCTCCACAATCTCGTGGCTCAAACGTCCATCATTGTACGTGTCTTTGCCAAGCGCCAGCGCATGGCGCACATGATCGATCTCGCGGATTCCGGTGGAAGCAGAAATCTCGAAAATTCCCAATTCCAGTTCGAAGGAACCTACATCAATAGCGGCAAAGGTTTTAACGGTCATATTACTTGATCTCTCCTTTCAGCTTGCTGCGTAAGTTTGCAATAAACTGGGTGGCAGTACGTCCGGACAGCCCGCCGTGGCTTAACTCCCACTTGTTGGCTTCCAGAAGCAGATCTGCCTCCGGCATATGGATGTGGTATTTGTCTGCCAGTACGCGGACGATGTTCTGGAACTCTTTCTTGTCCGGTGAGCCGTAGTAGATCGTGACGCCAAAACGCGCAACCAGAGACAGTTTTTCCTGCACCGTATCGTTGGAGTGCAGATCTGAATTTCTCGCGGATTAAGTGACGGCGGTTCGATGTCGCATAAATCAGGACATTCTGCGGCTTAATGCCGAGACCACCCTCAATGATTGCTTTCAGATATTTATATTCCAGCTCATATTCCTCAAAGGAAAGATCGTCCATATAAATGATAAATTTGTAGTTACGGTCTTTGATCTGCTCCAGGACATCTGACAGTCCGCGGAACTGATGCTTGTACACCTCGATCATGCGGAGTCCGCGGTCATAATACTGATTTAAGATCGCCTTGATACTGGATGATTTACCGGTACCGCTGTCACCGAAAAGCAGGCAGTTGTTTGCCGCGCGCCCTTCGATAAATGCCTCGGTATTCTCAATCAGCTTGGCTTTCTGCAGCTCATAGCCGACCAGATCGCTCAGCTCGATATGTTCCACGCGCGTGATCGGCTCGATATCGACCTGCTTTGCCTCGTCATCCATGATAATATGGAATGCTTTGTTAAGACCAAACTTGCCGACACCAAATTCTTTATAAAATTCAGTCACGATATCCTGAAATTCCTGATCACTCTCCGCATTCTCCAGCGAAACCGATAATTCAACGATCCGGTCGCGGATGCGGTGGTTGAACGCCTTGCTGTTTTCCAGCGCATTTTCGTAATGCTTCATCTCCGACCAGATGCCGCTCTCAGCCTCGTCCAGACGGGCAATATCCAGGGAAAAAAGCTCTCTGACCTGTGCAAAATCGTGACGGGCAAGCTCGCTTAAGCTGCCGCCGACCGGTCCGATGATCTCGCAGGATGTGCTGTAGGCATTTTCATTGTTTGCCATGCAGAACGCCAGGAAACAATGCCATAGGTTTCCGCGGAATCCATAGGTCACTGCCAGATCGATGAGCTGGCTCGCGCATGCATACGCATCCGGGCGTGCCCCGCCTTCCTCTGGTTTTAAGAGGCTGCACATATCGTCAAATAACTGCTGATACCGCAGGTTGCGGTATAAAATCATCGTATTTTTTCTTCTTTCTTCCATCATTTTGCCTTTCCGGTTACCATCACATTCTTTTGCGGCACTTTCGGTTCCAAAAATGCCTGCCCGCGGACAGTAACCCATTTCATCTTGTCCTAAGCTAAAGAGTCTAGTAATTTCCTAATATTTTTACATTTTTCGCTTCGCGCATGATTCCGTACAGTGCATTCTGCACACCGGCATCCTCCAGGTTTCCCTCGATGTCCACGAAGAAGCGGTACTGCCAACTCTCCTCCGGGATCGGGCGGGACTCGATCATCCGCATATTGACATCATTGAAAATAAAATTACCGAGCATGCTGTACAGCGTACCGCTGCGGTGCGGCAGCTCGAAGCAAAGGCTGATTTTCTCCGCGCCCGCCTGATAGACGCGATCCTTCGCCAAAATCAGGAAACGGGTCGTGTTGTCCGGACAGTTGTTGATCGGACCTGCCAGCTTTTTGAGTCCGTAAATCTCTCCTGCTACCTCACCTGCAACCGCCGCCTGTGACGGATCCTTCTCATCGCGTACCTTCTGTGCCGCCACAGCATTATTTTCCATGCTTAGCTGCTGCCAGTCGTGCTGGTTTAAGAAGTCGCTGCTCTGCATCAGCGCCTGCGGATGTGCATAAACACGCTTCACATCGGAAAGTTCCGCATCCGGTGTGCCAAGCAGGTAGTGGTGTACCGGCAGAAATGTCTCCGCCACAATCACATTGTCGTATTTTAAAAGCAGATCATAGTTGTCCGTCACGGCACCGGCGGAAGAATTTTCAATCGGAAGCACCGCAAAATCAGCTTTTCCCTCCTGAATCTCCACCATCATATCCTCAAACCGGCGTACATGATGGATATCCGCGTCTTTTCCAAAGAACTGCAGCGCCGCCGCATGACCGTAAGCGCCCTCTAATCCCTGGAACACCACGCGTTTTCCGGCCGTTTCAAGCTTCTCCACCTTATGGAAGCCCAGATCCGGACCGCCGACGCGCCCTGCGATCGTCTGATACTGATACCGGCGGCTCAGCGTCATCATCTGCAAAAACAGCTCGGCAACCGCCTGCTTGTTGAACTCGCCCTCTGCCATCGCCTGAACTGACTCGATCTTCTGTTTCTCACGCTCGGCATCGTAAACCGCCTTTCCGGTCGCGATCTTATACTCTGCCACCTCGCTGCAAAGGCGCATTCTCTCCTCAAATAACTTTTCTATCTGGGTGTCAATCTGGTCCAGACGCCCTCTTATCTCCAGCAAATCCATCTCCTAGTTGTTCTCCTTTTCCATCTCTGAAAGCATCCCTGCGATCTTTTCTCTCGTATATGCGCCGACAAACTTCCGGTTCTCCGGATCCAGCTCTTTCACGATGAACGGCTCGCCGAACTCAATCACGACATGGCTCGGACAAATAAGCGGAATATGCTTCTCAAAGACCTCCGCTGTTCCCTTGATCGCCACCGGAACAACCGGACAGCCAGATTTCTCTGCAATCTTTAAGCTTCCCTCTTTAAATGGAAGCAGATCTGAAAGCTGTTCATTTTTATTGCGGGTTCCCTCCGGAAAAATCCAGACAGAAACGCCGCGGCGCACCTTCTCGATCCCCGCCAGAATCGTTTTTAAACCTTCTTTTATATTATTCCGATCTAAAAACAGACAGTTGACATTGAGCATCCATTTTGACAAGAGCGGAATCTTCTCCATCTCTTTCTTTGCCACAAATCCCATCAGTCCCGGAACCGTCGTATAGCCGACCAGGATATCAAAATAGCTCCGGTGGTTTCCCACATAGAGCACCGGGCGATCCTGCGGAATATTTTCATATCCGCGCACCTCTACCGTCACACCTGCCATTTTGAGCAGTTTTTCAAAAATATTACGCACCATCTGGGTGCTTTCTTCCTCCACTGCGACCGGATCTACCTGTCCCTGTTTATCCATACGGTGCAATGTGCCGATGGAACCAACAAGGAAGCTGACGATCGTTCCTACTATCTTTATCGCGCGAAACATACTGATACCTCTCTTTTCTCTTGTATCTGTCCGAAACCGTCTGGTTTTTATCCTGCTATTTTCATTTCCAGACAAACTGCTTTACTGTCTCATTATATAGAAAGAAGCAGGGTTTTACAAGACTTTCCTTGTAAGACATCCTGCCTCTCTCTATTATCTATGGATTCACAATCTCCGTCTTTCCGCTGGTCAGCGCTTCCACCTCGATTCCATCTATCTCGCACAAGATTCCCCCATAGCTTTCCAGTGTATCGCTGTAATACACGCTGTAGATAGACACATCCTCAGAAATCTCTCCATCCAGATAGTTTTCCAGCGGATTTTCTCCCCGATCCCGGAAAGAACCACCCAGATCCATCATCAGCTCCCAGCTTTCCGGATGAATGTCCTGCTCATCCAAATCATGCAGATACATCCAGAGCGCCATGCATAGAATCCTCGCCTCGGCTTTCGCCCGCACTTCCTTCGCTTTCTGTACCTGTCCGGACATGATCGGGATCGAAACTGCAACGAGAATCGACACAATCCCGGTCACAATCAGCAGCTCTGCCAGCGTAAAGCCTGACCGTGCCCTAGCGGAACTGGTTCTTTTCTCTGTCATAGGTATATCCCACCGCCTGCAGCTTCTTCTCAAGCTCCGACCGTTCTGTATCAAACGCACTGCATAATTCATCTAAATCCGGGTAAAAATCTCTGAGCTGTGTGTTCACAAAGCTCAGGCACATAATCGGATCGTTCGGTATTTTTCCTGCCATCTTTTTCCCTTTCTGTCCTTTTATTCATACTCAAACGTAACTGTCACATAGTAACCGCGATCATTTTCCTCGATCGCCTTTACCACGCCGTGATCGGCGGGAATCCGGTCATTCAGCTTAAAAAGCCCCGACATCGCCACCGCCGGTTCAATCATATAATTGACATTAAACGGCGTCACCGACTCCGTCACCTCTACTGTCTGTCCGACTTCTACCAGTCCCGGACGTTCCATTTTAAATACAACATCTCTTGTCACGCCGTTTTTCCTCTTCTTTCTGGTCTGATCCCCGATTCTGGCTGCCGGCATATCCTCCCATCGTGCCTCTGATTTCAAAATTTTTTTTACACGAACCATGACCGCCAGCTTACCAGTTTTCTAGTATACGGCACTTTTTTCCTTTTATCAACTGCGCCCACATAACCTACCGTTCGTTTTTTTCACGCGCCATCCGCCGCAGCTGCCGAAATCCAAGCCATGCCAGTAAAAGCAGCAGCAGACTTACACTGATCGTCAGTCCGTAGTGAATCCACCGTCTCCAGAACGGAAGCGGGAGGTTTTCCACCGGCGCAGTCTCTGTTTCCACCAGAGTTCCCGGATCCGCTTCTATTTCTGTCATCTCTTCCACATCCGGTTCCGCTTTTTCATACTCCATCCGCCTCCGGTAACGCTCATATGCCGGAAGTCTGACCGTTCCCCCGTACACTGCCCGGCAGTCCCATACGCGGCGTTTTGCCTGTACCGCCGCATTGCGGCACCAGATGCCAGCCTCATCCTGATAAGCATCTCCCTCCCAGCTTGCCGACTCAATCTGCACCTCATCCTCCGATAGCCCTGCACTTGCAAGCAGTTCTTCCCTGCACGCCTCCAACGGCGGCACTTTTTCATCATGCATCACGACAGTTCCACCCAGCCGGTATGTGTCCGCCCCGTATTCGTGAAATACGACCGAAATCTCAAATCCATCCTGCCAGTGTTCGTTCTCATAAGAGGTTCTTTTCAGATCCAACATAACCGATACCGTCTTCCGGCTCTCCCGATCCTCCACCTCCATCGGCGCTCTCGCCGGGATCTCCTGTTCCCGCGTCACGGATGGATAGACCATCTCCCCCGAAACCTCCCGCGTTCTGCCGCGCACCGGCACCGCCTCTATCTCTGTCCCCACAAGCCGGTAGGTAATTTCCCCCTCTTCCAGATATTCTTCCGGCGCTTCTGGTATCTCAGCCTCTTTCAAATAGGAAGAAGAATAACGGATCCGCCGTTCTCCCGCCTTATCTTCCTGTGCGTAAGCCTGTCCGCCGGTGCCCTGCAGGCACAGCAGCACAAACGTCAGCACTGCCAGACTCCAGCCATATCTTCTGTCTTCTCTTTTCCCCATACATTCTCCCTTTCTGCCATTCCCCGGCAAATGTCTCCTGCCAGCCGAACCGCATTCTTTCGTAAGCACGTTCTAAATTTCCGTACTCCTCTCTCAACCTTCTCCATCCTTTCTAAAATTGTTATTGTTCACGCATACGTGCCCCGTAACGGAATTTGCCGTGGCTTCGCATTAAATGAACAGTAACCTGAAATTTTCTGTCCTGCGTTTAAATCAGCATAAAATACCGCATCACACACAAATATCATTCAAGATATAAGATGCCATGTTTTCTAAATGCCGATATGATACTTATATTCAGCACCACGAAATCATATGACTGCTTTTTTGTTTCATAGGACGCAATTTCCCCTGAAACAAAAATTGCATTATGAAATTTCATAAATACCCGGATATTTCTGTGAATCACAGATGCCCTCTTTGCGGGCAGAATCATCGAATGCCGTCCGGAACCGGACTTTGAACTGCATCGTACCTTTATTATAGTCTGCCCTATCTCAAAATACAATTTATAAATCGCTCTCGCGGCATTTTCTACAAAAACACCTTTTTATCCAGCATTTACTTATAAGTGTTATACAAAAAATCGAATACGAGTTTCTTTTTGGTGCGGCAAAATGACTTGACTGGACAGCAGATTTTAGGTATACTTGCATATAGGTACATTTTACAAAATAAGAGCGGAGGAAATTAAACTATGAAGTGTCTTATCATTGACAAAGTATACGCTGGTATTGCTGAAGAACTCAGCAAATACATGGAAGTTAAAACTGCAGAGAATCTGCCGTCCACCAAGGATCAGTTATTAGCTGAAATCGGTGACGTAGACGTTCTGATCATGCGTGTAGATCCGAAGATCGATCAGGAGATCATCGACGCTGCTAAGAACCTGAAGGTTATCGGCGTTTGCTCCGTTGGTCTGAACCACATTGATATGGACTATGCAAAATCCAAAGGAATCCAGATCTTCAACGCACCGGGCTTAAACGCTAACGCAGTTGCAGAGCTGACCATTTCCAAGATGTTAGATATCTCCCGTGGTACTTTCACAGCTAACTACGATGTAAAAGTAAAACACGAGTGGAACAAATATAAATTCGAAGGTCGTGAGCTTCGCGGCAAGACTCTGGGCGTTATGGGCTTCGGTCGTATCGGTAAGAGAGTCGGCGAACTTGGCCGTGCATTTGGTATGACTATCGTTGCTTACGATCCATTCCTGAAACCGGAAGATTTCGAGAAAGAGCATGCAACTGGCATGTCCGTAGACGAGATGTTAAAGGTAGCTGATTTCGTATCTATCCACGTACCGCTGACACCAGATACAAAGGATCTGTTCAACGCTAAGTCCATCGCTGAGATGAAGGATGACGCAGTTGTTCTGAACATGAGCCGTGGTGGTATCGTAAACGAGAAAGATATGTACGAGGCTCTGAAAGCTGGCAAGATCGGCGGCTACGCAGCAGACGTTATGGAGAACGAGCTGGCTGGCAGCGGTCTGACAGGTGATGATACATTCGCAAGCCCGCTGTTCGAGTGTGATAACTTCATCGTTTCCCCGCACATCGGTGCTCAGTCCGTAGATGCTTCCAGAGACATCGGACTTCACATCATTTCCAAGGTAAAAGAGGCTCTTTCCCTGTAATCAGGAAACCAGTCTTATACTCATATAGGAAATCCTGCGGAAATCGTTCTGCAGAAACTGCATAAAGACAGGAACCGGATGATACTCTCGCCGGTTCCTGTTTTTTTGTTTCATAGAAAACTACTGGAATACCACCGGTTCCTCCAGCAGTTCCGTCCGCAGCACAATATACGGATACGACGGCTCTTCCCCGGTCGGCTCGCTTCTCTCCGGTCCTTTTAACTCGGTCTTGACGATGATCGAATTGTCCGTCAGGTACAACTCCGGAACCGTAATGCTGTAGCCGCCGGTCTCCTGCTTGCCATACCCGGCAGCTATGTAAAGGTCGTTTCCGCTTGTGTAAGTCAGGCGGAAGGAATCGTTCTTCTTTTCTTCTATGATCTGCGCCAGCTCCTGCGGCGTCTCATCGGGACCTATGACAGCAAATTCCAGATCCCGCAATTTTTCTGCCTGTTTTTCACCGCCGCATGCAACCGCATAGACCCCCGCCAGAAAGATTCCCATCACAGCCATAAGGCTTAGAAGCCATTTTTTTCTGCTTTTCTTACTTTTCATCAAATAAAAAACCTCCCGCTCCCCTGCACGCAGCCACGCGGCAAAATGCTTTGATTTACTGCATTTTATGAAGCGGAAGGTTGTGATATTCAATCTTTTTTCCTTTTTCCCTAGCATACGCCAGCAGCCGGTCGTTCGCCGCCGCCCAGCCCCCATACTGCCTGCGGCACGCAATCACGCACTGGCACGCATCCAGACATTCTCTGGCTTCTTGTTCCTTTTCCTCTGATATTTCTTCAAATGCGGGGACTGCTATCAATCTGGACGCCAATGTACAAGCCGCCGGATAATCTAAGTCGGCTTCCGATACGATCCCTGCCGCAAACGTGGTTCCAGCTCTCTGAAGCTGCCAGAAGACAGCGCGCCCGCTTCCTCCTCCTGCCAGCACAAACACCTCTGGTGCCCCCTCCGGACGTGGAAGCTCCATACTGCCGCCTGTCTGACGGAAGCGCCCTTCCTCGACCTGGAAAAGCTCAGAAAGATGTTCCGGCGTCAGCATCTCTTCCGGGCGTCCAAACTGACTTTCCTGCCCCGGGCTGACGCACAGCACCCAGTCAGAGACGCGCTCCGCCAGATCAAGTTCATGAATGGATAAAATGACTGCCACCTTCTTGCGGCGCGCCAGCTCCTGCAAGACCGACATAAATTCCAGCTTATAACGGATATCCAGATAGGAAGTCGGCTCATCGAGAAGCAACAGTTCCGGCTCCTGACAGAGCGCCCGCGCCAGCATCACCCGCTGCCGCTGACCGTCGCTGAGCGTCTGGAAGTCCCGCTCCCGAAGCTCTGATACCTGCACTGCCTCCATCGCCTCATCAACTGCCTTCCAGTCCTCCTCCGAGAGGACACCAAACCGCCCCGTGTACGGATAACGCCCGGCTGCCACAACATCCCGGCAGGTCATCCACTCTGCATGGACCTTTTCCGTAAACATGACCGCCATCCGCCGTGCGCGCTCCGTTCCCTTCATTCCCAGAAGGTCCGCGCCGTCCAGGTAAACCGCGCCTCCCAGAGGGGGAAGCTGCGCGGCGACACTCTTTAAAATGGTCGATTTTCCGGCTCCATTCGGTCCGACTAAAGTCAGGATCTCACCCTTCTTTATCCCGATCCGGACTGGATTTAAGATCTGTTTTCCACCGTATCCAACCTGTAAGTCCTCTGTATAAAAGTAGATCTTCTCCTCAGTTTCTGGATTCATGGTATTTTCTCCTCTGCTGCTCTATGCTTCAGGTGCTCTTTCGATGTTTCCGCATCATCACAAAAATCACGACCGGCGCACCGAAGACAGCTGTTACCGTGCTGATGCTCAATTCCGTCGGGGCAAAGACCGTCCGCGCCAGCCAGTCGCTGAACAGGCAGAACACGCTTCCGCCCAGGAAACAGCCCGGAATCAGCACCAGCGGTCTTGT
>OHGL01000515.1_pt1 | contig 14896 bp, 11 predicted proteins | sample 1567731 | NCBI WGS metagenome assembly OHGL01 (sample SAMEA3879606, study PRJEB24766) | human gut metagenome | biome: human-associated habitat; feature: feces | place: USA | collected 1985/1987 | reverse complement strand
GCATGGCTTTTTCGTTTTTGGCCACAACCATCAAACCGGTGGTGTCGCGGTCCAAACGGTGAACAATACCGGCGCGAGGCAGTGTTCTGAAAATCGGGTTGTAAGCCAGCAGACCGTTTAAGAGCGTGTCGTCCCAATGGCCGGCGGCCGGATGTACAACCAATCCTGCCGGTTTATTGATGACCAAGATGTCGTCATCTTCGTAAACCACATCGATGTCCATCGGTGTGGCGATGAAATCCATATCCTCCAAACGAGGTTTGATTTCGACTGAAACTTCGTCGCCGAAACTCATCTTTTCTTTAGGTTTATCAACGGTCACTCCGTTGACTTTGACCAATCCGTCTTCAATCAGGGTCTTCAGACGAGAGCGGGAAATGTCTTTTAAGGAAGAAGCCAAGACCTTATCGAGGCGCTCTCCGTCAAGATCGAGGGTAACTTCAAAAGTTTCAATTTTTGAAGATTCCTGCAATTCGGTTTCTTCAAAAGCCTCAGTCTGACTATAATCATCTAATTCAATATTCATTTTGACCTTAAGTTCTATGTCTTTTGCCCTGAAAACAATAATCAAGCGGACATTAACGGCCGCCTGTCTGGGTTCCGTTATTTTAGCGACTACATCGTGCAGTATGTTTAAAGGGGTTGAAGACCCGACGGAAGGCTGGACGGCTGACAAACTGTATGTCGAGGCCCGAGACAATCTGAATGAAGGCAACTACGAAACGGCCCGTGACTACTATCAGAAGTTAGAAGCTCGTTATCCTTACGGCCGTTACTCCCAGCAGGCCCAAGTTGAGACTGCTTACTCCTACTTCAAGGAAGGCGAACCTCAGCAGGCCATCGCAGTCTGTGACCGTTTCTTAAGACAGTATCCTGAGCATCCGCTTTCTCCGTATGCACTCTACATTAAGGGCATCGCCACTCTAGACGAAGACGAAGGCTGGATGAGCTACCTGACACGCCAGGACCTTTCCAAGCGTGACGCCCAGGCTGCTCGCGATGCTTTCGATATTTTCAAAGAATTAGTGCTTCGCTTCCCGAACAGCCGCTACGCCCGCGATGCCCGCGAACGTATGCATGAACTCGTCGAAGCTCAGGCTAAGTACGAAATTAATACTGCCAAGTATTACTACGTTCGCGACGCCTACATCGCCGCGATTAACCGCGCAGAAAACGTTCTTCTGAACTTCCAGACTTCTCCACAGGCAGAAGAAGCCTTGATCATCATGCGTGACAGCTACAACAAGCTTGGCATGGATGACAAGGCCGCTGATATTCAGCGAATTCTAGATGCCAATAAGAACCGCGGTTCTTACGATACCTACCTGCGTGCCCAAGAACTTGAAGCCGCACAAGCTGCCGCCGCTCCGCAAGCAGGCGCAGCTTCCAAATAAGCTGTTTTAATGCGAAATAAGAAGTTTTTTGCCGTGACAGGAGCAGCGCTGCTGCTTCTGGCCGGCTGCCGCACTATTCCTCAGAACCCTGAGGAGATGACCTGCGGCGATCTGCAGTGCCTGGCCGAGGAATCTATCGATAAACTCGGTCTACCCTTTTTTGCTACTCAGGTTAAATATCCCGGCGACTGGCGCCTTTTTGCCCGTAATCAATGGATTAAAGAAGGCAGCCGTGCCCGCGTCCGTGACAATAAACGCGATTACCTTCAGATGGAAATGCTGGAGATCGGCGGCACGATCATGGAGCAGACGCCCTATCGTGTCCGAATTCCTGTCGCGCAGTGCAAGAACGCCAACAAAGAACGCATGGCGACGCTTGAGTACAAAAATCTGATCATTGATTCTCCCGAGAAAATCTCCCGCACAGAGGCAGTGGACTTCAAAGGCAAAGAATCCGTGGACTATCTTGCTCGCCTCATCTGCGGTTTCCAGCCGATCCCGGCTTTAGACAAAACGCAAGTCATGGCGCAGAAGTGGAAGAACTGCACGCCTGACTCAGCGAGCTAACCTTTAAGCCGGTGATTTGCATCTGTCGGAATATTTGCCTATTCCGCCTCTGCCGCAAGCGATGTAGTATCTGTCTTTTCAGTCCATCAGCTTCAGCAGATCATGTCTCTTGTATCCGTTATCGGCGCCGGCTCTCTGGCCAACGTTTTTGCGAACGTTCTTCATGAATTTTTGCCTGAGTTCAAACTCCATTCCGTTTTAGGAAGAAGCCAAGAGAAAGCCGAAGTCTTCGCTTCTAAGTACAGTTGTCAGGCAGTATTTAACATTGACGATTTTCTGAAAGAAGCCGCGCCGGTTGTCGTTGAACTTGCCGGCGGAGCAGCGCTCAAGGACTACGCTCTACCGATTCTCAAGTCCGGAAGAACTTTGATTTGCCTCTCCAGCGGCGCATTTGCCGACGAGGATTTCAAACAGCAAGCGATTCTCACCGCATCTGAAAACAACGGCAGGATCTGTATCGTTAACGGGGCCATCGGCGGTCTGGATTTCCTGCAAACCTGCGCACTGCAACGCGGATCAGCCGAAGTCATTATTGAGACAACCAAATCGCCAAAATCTTTGCTCGGCGCCCCTGGCTTAGACGGTAGAACTTTGGACTTAACCAAGAGGACTGTGGTTTTTGAAGGCGGAGTTCAGGAAGCAATCAAAGGATTTCCCAAGAACATCAATGTCGGCGTTATTGCTTCACTGGCTTCCCAAAAACCTCAGACAAAAGTCCGAATCGTTGCAGATCCCGCTGCCAATAGCAATACGCACCAGATTACTTATCGCTCAGCGCTGGCGGATGCCGTGATGGAGTTTTCTGGCAAGCCCGATCCGGCAAATCCGAAGTCCAGTACGACAGCGGCGCTCAGCGCAGCAGCTTGCCTAAAGAACCTCTACAGCCCCATTACCTTCTGGTAACCACAGTTAAGAAAACAGAGGCTGTCTCTCTTGACGCCTCCGTTTCCAAACTAACTTTTTCAGGACCGTACTTAGCCTCTCGGCTCCTGGCATCTTTCCAGGAAATTCATTGCCGTATCAAAAACCTTGGTACGGGCGAAGTCCGGCAGACTCTTCCAAATCTTCGTCCCGTATCCCTTGGATAACAAACGGTTATCGCAGAGAATCAACAGCCCTTCATCTTTCTCATCACGAATCAGTCGGCCGGCGCCCTGCTTGAGCAGCATGATCGCTTCGGGAATCGAAATCTCGTTAAACGAACTCTTGCCTTCGGCCTCAAGTTCTTTTGAACGTCCTTCAAATACCGGATCATCGGGCGGCGGGAAAGGAATCTTATCGATCACGACGAGAGACAAAGCATCGCCTTTGATATCCACGCCTTCCCAGAAACTCATAGAACCGACCAGAACGGAGTTTTCTTCGCTTCTGAAACGGCGCAGCAGCTCTTGTTTGGACTGTTCGTTCTGAACAAGGATGTTCATTGAAACGCCTTCCGTCTCGGCAAAGTAACGCAGCGCCTCGGAAATCACTTCCATTGCGCGAAGCGTAGTACACAGCACAAAAGCTCGGCCTTTATTCTTCTTGATGAAGGGCCAAATCCGTTTGGCGACTTCGTCAGAAAAATTCGGCGCACTCGGAATCGGTAAGTCCTCGGTAATGTAAAGCATGCCTTGGGCCTTAAAGTCAAAGGGACTCTCCCATGACTTGGTTTCAGCATCCTCCAAGCCGACTTGGTCGACAAAATGCTTGAAGTCGCCGTTGGCAGCCAATGTCGCAGAGGTCAAAACCCACGGCTTACCCTGAACCTCGCGAGCGCTTTTGAGCATCTCTGCGTATGAGAGCGGCGTGGTATTAAAGAAGATGTTCTTAGGTTTGACCGTAAACCAATCTAGGAGCGGTCCTTTCATGGAACGCGAAACGGCTTTCCCGTTGAATACATCACGCCAGTACTCGATCAAATCAAGCGCCTCGGTGCACCGCTCATCGAGCTTCGTCATCTCCGGAGATGCCTCTTTGTGCACATGAACCGCGTTGCTGAGTTTCTCAACCGCATTTAACAGCTTCTTGAACGGCTCAACCAACAGATGTTTATCCTTGAACTTGGCGACCGCAAGCTGTTTGTCTTTGCTGTTCAGGATATTGTGTGTTGTGCTGATTAAATCGTCACAGGCGTTTGAAATGGTTTTGTAGATGCCGTTCCAATCAATCTGTTTATTGACACCGTATCCCTGAGAGACTGCATCCGCAGCCAAATTTCTGACATCGTAAAGATTCAGCGTCTGAGAAAAGAAGTTCGTCGCGATATTGGTCAGCTGGTGTGCCTCGTCTAGCACCACCAAGTCAAATTCCGGCAAAAAGTCCGTGATTTGATTGTCTTTGAGCGAAATATCCGCCAAAAACAGATGATGGTTGATCACCAAAAGCTGAGCTTCTTTTGCCTTTTCGCGAGCCTGCATCACAAAGCAGTCGTTGTAATGATCGCAGTTGGCACCGAGACAGTTTTCTCCCGTGCTCGTCACTTCAGGCCAAATGCCGGAATTCTCAGGAACATCAGTAATATCACCGCGCTCGCCGGTCACAGACTGTCCCGCAAACTTTTTGATGCGATGAAGATGAACCACTTCTTCACGAGATTTAGCGACGTAGGAATCCTCTTGCAAGGCATGCTCGAGGCGCTGCTTGCAGATATAGTTGGAGCGGCCTTTAAGGAGCGCCACGCGACAGCCCATTCCCAGCGCTTTTAAAAGCGCCGGAATGTCTTTCGTAAATAGCTGATCTTGAAGCGTCTTGCCAGCGGTTGAAATCAGTACTTTCTGATCTTTCAGAAGCGCAGGAACAAGATAAGCAAACGTCTTTCCGGTGCCGGTTCCAGCCTCGGCAACCAGTGATTTGCCCTGCTCCAATGCTTCCGCTACCGAGGTCGCAAATTCAATCTGCGAGGGTCTCGGCGTATAGTTCGCGGTAACTTTGGAGAGAGGTCCGTCCTTGGCAAAAACGTCGGCAACTTCTTTTACGAATTCTGATGGCATTTCGGTTCCTTATTTAGGAACACAATCCTATCAGATCAATGAGTTCCGATCCTTTTTGGATTGTTACAGGCGCGGTACTAAATCACCCGTGACGCTATTCTTTTTCTGTTCTTCGCGAAGCTTGACCTGACGCTCGTACTCAGCCGCTTTTTCTGCGCGCTTCTTGATGTTTTCAGCGCGTTTCTTCTCTGCAGCAGCTCTGCGTTCGGCACGGGCTTGAATACGCTCTTCCGGCGTCATGGAAGGAGCTTCGGGAACCTTACGCTCCTGCTCGGCTACGCGTTCTTCACGTTCTTGCTGTTTTTTCGCATAAGCTTCGGCATTCGCCTTTTCTTCTTCCGGTGTCAGAACACGGTCAGCGGCATGGCCTTCGCCCGGTTTACGAGGCGTGACATCTCGTGTCTTGGGAGGAACTTTAGCAACGCGAGCGGGCTGAGCATCCATCTTGGCGTTTTTGGCGGCTTGCTTGGCCTCTGCAGCTTTGCGGTCTTTCACCGCCTGCTCGGAGCGTTCCTTCCTCAGGAAGTCTCTGGCTACGAGCCAAACGCGGCGAGCTTCATTGATGTGCTCGGTGCGTTCTGACTTGGCTTTGTCCAAGCAATAGGTCACAAAAAAGTTGCGGTAGCATTGAGCTGTTTCTTCTTTGTACCAGTTCTCCCAGGCTCTCTTTTCATTGTCGTAAGCCGCAATCACTTCTCTGGCGCGAGCCGCGGTCGTAATGGAGTGCGGATCGTACCTCTTGGCAAAAGGTTCGGTCGACGGCGGCTCCACGGCACATGCGTTAAAGCTGAGCAAGCCTAGAGTGAGAAGAATAAGCGGGATTCGCATCCGATAAGCTCCTGAATGGTGTGCGGCCAAAGCGAAAAAATAAGACCTGAGATTTGTTATTCCCAGGTCTTATTATTCTAACTAAAAGTTAATCCCTTCTTTATTTACCGCCAAGGCTGCCTCTTTGATAGCCTCGCTAAAAGTGGGATGAGGATCGCAGATCAGTGCCATGTCCTCTGCCGTTGCGCCGAAAGACAAAGCGTCACAGCCCTGCGCGATCAGCTCGCCGGCCTGCGGACCGATGATGTGCATACCTAAAACCATATCGGTCTCCGCATCTGCCAGCATCTTCACAAAGCCCTGCGTTTCACCGACGGCTCGCGCCCGACCGTTTGCCATGAACGGGAAGACGCCGACCTTATAGGCCCTTCCGGCGTTCTTCAATTCCTCTTCGGTCTTGCCGACCCAGGCAATTTCCGGTTCGGTGTAAATCACGGAAGGCACACGTTCAATGTGCGTTATCGCTTTGCGTCCTGCAATTCTTTCTGCAACCGCCACACCTTCTTCTTCAGCCTTATGCGCAAGCATCGGCCCTTTGACGAGGTCACCGATCGCCCACACCCGAGGAAGGTTCGTGCGGTTTTCTGCATCAACTTCAACAAAACCTCTTTCGTCGAGCTTAAGACCGACGACTGGCGCATCCAAGGCTGCTGTGAACGGAACGCGGCCGATAGAAATGATCAGGCGGTCAACCCACATTTCACTGTTTTTTCCGTCCTTATCTTTATATTGGACAATGACACGGTCACCGTCATTTTTGATGCTGTCGATGTGAACGCCGAATTCCATGTCGACGCCCTGCTGCTTAAAGGCCTTCAGGGCTTCTCTGCTCACTGCAGAATCTGCAAAAGGCAGAAACGTAGGCATGGCTTCAAGAATTCGGACATCGGCACCGAGGCGTTTCCAGACACTGCCGAGTTCGAGGCCGATCACGCCGGCGCCGATAATGCCTAAGGTGGAAGGAACGCTCTTTAAATTCAGTGCGCCTTCGTTGGAGAGAATACGTTCTTCGTCAAAGGGAACGCCCGGGAACTGTCTGGGTCTGCTGCCCGTGGCAAGCACCACATTCTTAGCAAACACGCGTGTTTCGTCTTTGCCTTCCACACCGATCAAATAGCCGTCTTCGTCGGAAGTCACAAAGAATCCGCGACCGCTTAAGAATGTGATTTTGTTCTTGCGGAAAAGATAAAGAATTCCGTCATTGGTCTGTCGAACGATCTTAGCCTTGCGGGCAATCATCTTCGGGACATCAATTGAAGGTTCTTCGACGTGAATGCCATGCTCGGAAGCTTTGTCTCTGATCTCTTCGAACAGGCAGCTGCTCGCAAGAAGAGCCTTAGAGGGAATGCAGCCGACATTAGTGCAGGTACCTCCGGGTGCAGGTTTGCCGTCGCTGACCCAATCATCAATGCAGCATACCGACAGGCCGAGCTGTGCTGCTCTGATCGCAGAAACATATCCTCCGGGACCGGCGCCGATGACGACGACGTCAAAAGTCTGAATATCATCTTTCATGACCGCTCCTTAAAGATCTAAGAGTAAACAAGCCGGATCTTCGAGGGCTTCTTTCATCGCCACGAGTGCCAAAACGGCTTCACGTCCGTCAATAATTCGATGGTCGTAGCTCATCGCAAAGTAGTTCATCGGACGAATAACGACTTCTCCGTTTTCTGCCACGGGACGAGGTTTCGTAGCATGGATGCCGAGAATTGCAGACTGAGGCGGGTTGATGATCGGCGTAGAGAACAAGGATCCGAACACACCGCCGTTGGAAATCGTGAATGTGCCGCCGGTCAGCTCTTCAAGCGTCAACTTGCCGTCTTTGGCGCGCTTCGCAAAGTCAGCAATCTTGAGTTCGATCTCTGCAAAGGTCATTTGATCCGCATCTCTTAAGACCGGCACGACCAAACCGCGGGGAGAGCCGACTGCAATACCGATGTCCATATAGCCGTGATAAATGATGTCATGGCCGTCGACAGAGGCGTTGATGATCGGATACTGCTTCAAAGCGTGAACAGCAGCTTTCACGAAGAAGCTCATAAAACCGAGTTTTACGCCGTACTTCTTCTCGAAGCTCTCTTTGTACTTCGCTCTCAAAGCCATTACCGGCGCTAAGTTCACCTCATTGAAAGTGGTCAGGATGGCACAGTTGGACTGAGACTCAACGAGGCGTTCGGCAACTCTGGCGCGGAGGCGAGACATCGGCACTCTCTGTTCGGGTCTTCCGTCAAGTGATGCTGCCGGATCGGCTGGTTTGGCGGGAGCGGCCTTCGGCGCGGCCTGCTGAGCCGGAGCTGAAGCGACTGCTGAGGGTGCCACAGGCTGAGCGCTCTTCAAAGCGGCGATGACATCAGGTTTCGTGATACGGCCGCCGACGCCGGTTCCGGCCACTTGAGACGCAGACAATCCGCTGTTGGCCATAAGCTTTTCTGCGGCAGGCATCATAAAGGGAGCGGCAGCAGAAACCGCCGGAGCTGCAGGTGCGGGAGCCGGCGCAGATGCTGCGGCGGGCGTCGAAATAATGACTTCTTCAGCAACGGCAGCTTTCGGTGCTTCCGGCTGAGCCGCTGCCATCCCTTCGGTATCGATCGTTGCGATCAGCTGATCACTCAGAACGGCAGCTCCGTCCGGCTGCTCAATGCTTGCCAGCACACCGTCAGCCGGCGCCGGGATTTCCAACACAATCTTGTCGGTCTCAATTTCAATAAGGATTTCATCGGTTTTAACCGGCTCGCCGACTTTCTTTTTCCATTCAATCAAACTGGCTTCCGAAACAGACTCGGACAGCTCGGGTACTTTGACTTCAACAATAGACATTTCTTTTTTCTCCGAATTCTTTACAAAGCAACGCTTGAACTATTTCGTCTGGATAAAGCCCTTGAGGCGTCCGAAAGCGTTTTCCACCAATTCTTTGAGCTGCTCGGCATGTTTGCTGGCATAACCGACGGCAGGCGAAGAGGAAGCCGGACGTCCTGCGTAACTCAGTCTTGCGCCGGAAGGCATTTCTTCAAGCAAATGGTGCTGCACATAGAACCAGGCGCCCTGATTCTGAGGTTCGTCCTGAACCCAAACCACTTCGGAAGCGAAGGAGTAACCGGAAGTCTCTTCACGGAAGCTCTTATGCGGGAACGGATAGAGCTGTTCAAGGCGAACAATGACAACGTCATCGATTTCATGCTCTTTGCGGTATTTCACGAGGTCGTAATAGACCTTGCCGGTGCAGACCAGAATTCTTCTGACCTTATCGGCATCGAGCTCTTCAATTTCACCGATGACGGTTTCAAATTTACCTTCGGAGAGTTCTTCCAAATCAGAACTTGCCATCTTGTTGCGCAGCAGGCTCTTCGGAGAGAAGACGATTAAAGGTTTGCGGATATTGCCGACCATCTGACGGCGCAGCAGATGGAAAATCTGAGCAGCAGTTGTCGGCTGGCAAATCAGCATATTGGTATCTGCTGCAAGCTGCAGATAGCGTTCGACGCGAGCCGAAGAATGTTCAGGCCCCTGACCTTCGTAGCCGTGCGGCAGCAGCATCGTCAAGCCGCTCTTGCGGCCCCACTTAGCTTCACCGGAGCTGATGAACTGGTCAATCACGACCTGAGCGCCGTTAGCAAAATCGCCGAACTGAGCTTCCCAAATCGTCAGACACTTCGGAGAAGAGCTGGCGTAGCCGTATTCAAATGCCAAAACAGACTCTTCAGACAGGACGGAGTCAATTACTGTGAACTGAGCCTGATGCTCACCCAAATGCTCCAAAGGAATCCAAATGCCGGAATCCCAGCGGTCACGGTTTTGGTCATGCCAAACCGCATGACGATGACTGAAGGTTCCGCGGCCGGAGTCTTCACCGGAAATTCGAACGGAGTATCCGCCCGTCAGCAGTGTGGCAAAAGCCAGATGCTCGGCCAGCCCCCAATCCACACGGATTTCTTCCTGCATCATCAGACGACGGTCGGCAATGACCTTCTGAAGGAGCGGATGGAGTTTGAAGTTTTCCGGAACGGTCGTAATGACGTCGGTAAGACGCTTCAATTCGTCCAAAGGAACAGAGGTCTTGACATCGTCTGTCCAGCTTCCGTTGTAGCGGGACCAATCAACGGCGTAAGGATTCTTGCCCTCAATCAAAGCCGTCTGTCTGGGCGGAATGCCGCTTTCGAGACTGCGGCGATAGGCGGCAACCATTTCCTTGGCTTCTTCGGGGCTTACAACGCCCTGGAGTGCCAGCTTGTCGGCATAAACCTGACGAGTACCCGGATGAACATTGATCTTCTTGTACATCAGCGGCTGCGTCAGTCCCGGAGTGTCCTGTTCGTTGTGGCCTAAACGGCGGAAGCAGACGATATCGACAACTACATCGCGGCTGAAGCTCTTGCGGAACTCCATGGCTAAACGAGTGGCAAACACGACGGCTTCTGGGTCATCGCCGTTGACGTGCAAAACCGGCGCTTCAATGAGTTTGGCGGGGTCCGTACAATAAGTCATCGAGCCCTTATCGCGTGGGTCGGAAGTCGTAAAGCCGATCTGATTGTTGATCACGATGTGCATCGTGCCGCCGGTACCGTAACCGCGGGTATCAGCCAGGTTTAGGGTCTCCATGACGACACCTTGTCCGGCGAACGCTGCGTCGCCGTGAACAAGAACGCCCATGACGCGACGGCCCTTCGGATCGTGACGACGGTCCTGACGGGCGCGAACGCTCCCGACCGCAACCGGGTCAACGATTTCAAGATGAGAAGGATTAAAGGCTAAGGCCAGATGAATCGGTCCCGAGGCTGTGACGACGTCGCTAGAGAAACCGTTGTGGTATTTCACGTCGCCGGCCGGCAGGTCTTTACTCTTGTAGTGGCCTTCAAACTCAGCAAACAATTCGCTCGGAGCTTTACCAAGTGTATTGACGAGCACATTGAGACGTCCGCGGTGCGCCATACCGATGACCATTTCTTCCAGGCCTTGAGCGGCACCCGTTTCTACGATCTCGTCCATGGCGACAATGAAGCTTTCTCCGCCTTCGAGCGAGAAGCGTTTCTGACCGACATATTTAGTATGGAGATAACGCTCCAAACCTTCTGCAGCCGTCAATTCTTCAAGAATGCGTTTCTTTGACTTCGCATCCATGCTCGGGGTTGAGCGGCAAGGTTCAAGTTTTTGCTGCCACCAGCGTTTGATCACCGGATCGCTGATGTACATGAATTCGATACCGATATCGCTGCAATAAGTTTGTTTCAAGGCAGCGATCAAGTCGCGAAGCGTCATCTTATCGGCGCCAAAGTACGTATTGGCGGTCGAGAAAGTGCTGTCCATATCTGTTTCGGACAAGCCGTAGAAAGACGGTTCAAGCTCGGGGATCTTCGGGCGCTCTCTTCTGTGCAGCGGGTCAAGATTAGCCCAGCGACTTCCCAGGAATCGGTAAGCGCCGATGATGGACTGAACCGCAACCTGCTTTTTAGCCAAGTCGAGATCTCGCTCGCTCACCGAGCAAACGGTTGAACGAGGTTCGGACGCTCTCTGTGCGAAAGCTTCAACAATAGGTGCATGAGGAACGTCGACGGTTTCGACGCGGCCGTCGGAAGCCGGCGCCTGCTGCAGGCGGTCAAAGTACTGACGCCATTTCTCATCTACGGAACTTGGGTCTTCGAGGTACTGCTCGTATAAATCTTCTACGTAAGGAGCATTCCCGCCGAAGAGATATGAATTCTCTATTAAGTCTTTAATCACTTTTTCACCTTGGACAAATTTCTTGCCGCTCAGGGGGCCGCAAATTATCGGAATATTTTGCGGCTGCTTCACAGGTTTCCTGTTGAGCGTGTTTCAGCAAAAACCAGCCGCTGAAACAAACTGATTATAGATTTGAAGCCGTCACTCAGAAACAATTTTGTGAGCGGTAAACAGCTCTGTCGAAGTCTTGATTTTTCGGGTTTGCTGCTTCGATCGTTACCTTCAAAAAACAGATTTTCTTCTAACTGCTTTCCTTCACTGCCTCATTTAAGCAGACCTAACCCATTGCCGTTGTAGTTCTTTTCTAAAATTTCCTTCGAAAATTAAGGAATTGAAATGATAACCACCATATTGCATTGGACCTGCGATCCAACTTCTGCCAGCATGGCTTCTTTACTGTTTAGATGGGCAATTGCGTTAGCGATGCTGCCATACGGAGTGCAGAAACTTTTCCATCCGGAAAACGCTACGAAGTTTCCGAAGGTCTTATTCTTTTCTCCACGGGTCGGGTATTACTCAGCCGCCATCATTGAAACCTTCGTTCCGCTATTTCTCATGGCTGGTTTCCTCACGAGGCTGGCAGTCATTTCTGCGATCGTTAGCTTCACAATCGCAACCAAAGTCACCATCGGCAAGGATCTGACCTCTCCGGCCCTTCCTTATTTATTCGGGCTCATTGCGATATTTATTGTCGGCTCAGGACTTTACTCCGCAGACTACTGGCTCCTGTACATTCTTGCCGGTCATTGATTCTTGAGTCGTAAATCGGGGCAAAGTCTCGAATGGCTGAGCGTGTCGCCGTTGTATAGTTCTGTGAACTCAAACAACAAAACTCAGAACAAAATGGATAATTTTCACAAACTTATAGAAGGCTTCCACAACTTCAAACAGACTTACTTCTTAAAGGAAAGACAGTATTTCGAATCACTGGAAAAGGCCCAGAATCCTAAAACGCTGGTTGTCGCCTGCTGCGATTCGAGAGTCGATCCGGCAATTCTTTTGCACTGCAAGCCCGGTGATTTGTTTGTGATCAGAAACGTGGCTGCGTTAGTTCCCGCTGTTACACAGGCCTCAAATCCTTGTTCTGTGATGAGCGCCATTGAATACGGAGTTAAACACCTCAACGTCGAGCACATCGTTGTCATGGGCCACTCTCATTGCGGCGGCATCCACGGACTCATGGCTCCTGAAACCATTGCCGGAGAAACTTATATTCAAGACTGGGTTGGCATTGCCTCTCCGGCTTTGGAACGCCTCCAAGCTATTACGGGCGATGAAGATGAAAAGACTCGAAGCCGCCACTGTGAAGAAGGCGCCGTGCTGATTTCCCTTGATAACCTGCTCTCATATCCTTGGATCGCAGAGCGTGTTAAAAACGGACAGCTCAAGCTTCACGCACTTTACTACGATTTATCGGAAGGCAACCTTTATCGTTTCAGCCCCGACTCAGAAGATTTCGAGCTGCTCTTCCACACTATCGAAAATCCGTGACAGACTTCGGAAAAATTCTATAGCCGACTATGGAAAAATTCTATAGTGGACTATAGAAAAATTCCGTACCTAGCTAAGAATTAGTGATGATTTTTTAGAACGTCAGCAGTTTCCATTTCACGAATTGGCGAGATGGAATTGAATAGACCAACACGACGCGCTTGAGTTCCTTGAAATCTCCTTGCTCCTCGTAGTGTCTGGCTTTCATCTGAGAAATACCTTCTGAAAGAGTTTCTTCTTCCTTCTTCCCGTCATAGGAAACTTTGAACTCGAAAACCCAATGTCTTTCTCCAACGCTTACTTCTAGATCACTCCTTCCGTGAGCATTGTGCTGTTCAACTTTTGGCTCTAACCCTGCTCCTGAGAAATAGACCTGAACATAAGCACGCAAGGAAGCTTCGTCCTTCACCGGGTGGTTCTGGTAATCAATTGCCATGAAAAGTCGGTTCAGAATATGGAATACCGACTCGGCAGATTCTTCAGCTAGTACCTTTACTATTGGCCCCGCGCCCACTTGACCGGCGACTTTGCCATCGAGCAAGCGCTCCATATATAACTGAGCCATAGCACACTTCACTTCTAAGTTGGGATAATCAAGAAATACCGTATCTCCGTACCTTACCGCCTTGATCGTCAGGTAGCCTGCTTGTGTCAGAAGACCCAAATCCGACAAATTTTCCAAATCAGAAGATCCTGAAAGAGTAGAAAGTGAAATCGATTTTTCACGCCCATACTCTTCAGGATGTCTAAGAGCGTGAGATTTCAAGTATTCAACTAAGACAGACGGCTTTCCGCCGCTCTCAAACCAATAGTCCACAAAACCGTTTCGAGGTGATGAGAGAAAGTTCAGCATTGACCATGGTGCAAAAACATGCTCTTTCGCCGTTCTTTCAAAGCAAAAACCGTCGTAATGTTTGATGAGCTCCTCGGTGAGCTTTTCTCTCGAGATGCTTAACAACGAGGCGGCATTGTCTAGGTATCCGGAAAAGTATTTCTGCGTTTCGGAGTATGTATAGCCTAACAAGGTGCCATATTCCACATCTAAAGAGAGGTCCGAAAGATTATTCAGCTCTGAAAATATGCTTGTCTTATTAAACTTTGTGATCCCCGTGATGAACGCAAATCTCAACGCACCTTCATTTGACTTCAAAACAGAATAAAAAGCAGACAAGGCCCTGCGAACCTCTACGAAAAGACTTTTGTTGTTCAGACAGGAAGTAAGAGGCGCGTCGTACTCATCGATTAAAAGAACTAAAGAATTTTTTTCCTGAGCACTCAACCAATCAGAAAGCTGATCCGAAACTGTTTGAAAGGGGCGAAGTTCGTAGCGGAAACCATAGGGCGCAAATTTCCGCGAGATAAGAGATATCAGTCGTTCTGAAAAGGATTCAGCATCCGCGAAATCCTTAATTTCCGAAAAATCCAGCCGCACTACGTTATAGGCTGCATTTTCCTTCCAAAGGTTCTCAATAGCCAAACCTTTAAAGTCACGTAAGCCGAACTTAAATAAGGACTCAAAAGTCGATATCAGAAGAGATTTACCAAACCTTCTCGGTCTAGCAAGAAAATATTTACCACGATTAACAGCCAAGCTAAAAACCATCTCTGTTTTATCAACGTAGATTTCATTAGCCATTCTCAAAGCAATAAAGTCCGATGTTCCGAGTGGTAAAGCTCTCAGCTGATTGATCGCCATTTGTCTTCCTTTTGTCTCTCCTTAGTCAATTTTAAGATAACAACTCTCCTCAATCCGAGCAAAGGCATTTCTTACCGTCCGCCATTGTTCCAATTTCGATCGGAATCGACTTTTTACTGTGAGGTAAAACTGGAATTCACCATTAATCTATCTTAAAATAAAGATTAATTAAATTAATTAAAGGTTTCTCAATTATTTGTACTATATGCTAGTCGGTTTCCGTCTTTTTCGGC
>OHGL01000510.1_pt1 | contig 15026 bp, 19 predicted proteins | sample 1567731 | NCBI WGS metagenome assembly OHGL01 (sample SAMEA3879606, study PRJEB24766) | human gut metagenome | biome: human-associated habitat; feature: feces | place: USA | collected 1985/1987 | reverse complement strand
GGCTGAGCGGAAAACAAAGCTGCTCTGCGCTCTCGGCCTGCCGCCCCGGCTCTCGAAAAAAGAGCTGGTGGAAGCCCTCAACCGCCTTTATAGCTACGAGCAGCTGGACGAAATGCAGTCGGAACTGCTCAAAACATGAAAATACAGCAAACTCTCCCGAGAAAAACGTGAAAAAGATTCAAGCAAGACTTCTGGAAAATTTGCCGTAAGCTGTGATATAATCAATATACTGTGCGCCCGTCGTGGACGAAACGACGGGCGCAGATTTTTGCAAGGTGCAATAAAGGAGACAATCAATGGAACGCGAAAAACTCAAATCGAGACTCGGGTTCATCCTCCTTTCCGCCGGCTGCGCGATCGGCATCGGAAATGTGTGGAAGTTCCCTTACATGGCAGGTCAGGGCGGCGGCGGCGCTTTCGTGCTGTTCTACCTGCTGTTCCTCGTCATTCTGGGTCTGCCCATCATGACCATGGAGTTCTCCGTGGGCCGTGCCAGCCACAAGAGCCCGGTGCGCGCCTATCAGGCCCTCGAAAAGCCCGGCCAGAAGTGGCACATCCACGGCTACTTCACCCTCATCGGCTGCTACCTGCTGATGATGTTCTACACCACGGTGTCCGGCTGGATGCTCCACTACTTCTACATGACCGCTGCCGGTAAGCTGGTGGGCCTTGACGCCGACCAGGTGGCCGGCAAGTTCACCGAGATGCTGGCAAGCCCGCTGACCATGGGCTTCTGGATGGTGGTCGTTGTGGCCATCGGCATCTTCGTCTGCGCCCGCGGTTTGCAGAACGGCCTCGAGAAAGTCACGAAAGCTATGATGATCGCCCTGCTGGTCATCATGGTGGTGCTGGCAGTCAACAGCATGTTCATGCCCGGCGCAAAGGAGGGCCTGATCTTCTTCCTCGTACCCGACTTTGAGCGGATGAAGGAAGTGGGCATCGTCAACACCCTGGTGGGGGCCATGAATCAGGCGTTCTTCACCCTGAGCCTCGGCATCGGTGCAATGGCCATCTTCGGCAGCTACATCGGCAAAGAGCACGCCCTGCTGGGCGAGAGCGTCCGCGTCGTGGTGTTGGATACCTTCGTCGCCATCACCGCCGGCCTCATCATCTTCCCGGCCTGCTTCACTTACGGTGTGGACCAGACCAGCGGCCCCAGCCTCATCTTCATCACCCTGCCCAACATCTTCGCCAATATGGCGATGGGCCGTCTGTGGGGCAGCCTGTTCTTCCTGTTCATGGCCTTTGCGGCGCTTTCCACTGTGCTGGCCGTCTTCGAGAACATCATCTGCTGCGGCATGGAGCTGACCGGCTGGAACCGTCAGAAGTCCAGCCTTGTCAACTTCTTCCTCATCATCGCCCTCTCTCTGCCCTGTGTGCTGGGCTACAACGTCTGGGCCTGGGACGGCTTCGCCATCTTCGGCGGTGCGGTGCTGGATGTGGAGGATTTCCTCGTCAGCAACCTCTTCCTGCCGCTGGGCTCCCTCGTCTACCTGCTGTTCTGCGTCACCCGCTGCGGCTGGGGCTGGGACAACTACAAGAAGGAGGTCAACACCGGCAAAGGCCTCAAGATGCACGACTGGATGCGCGGCTACCTGACCTATGGCCTGCCCCTCATCGTCCTGTTCATCTTCGTGTTCGGCCTGTACGATAAGTTCATCGCCTGATAAAACAAAAATACGGGATGCGGCATTTTGCAGCATCCCGTATTTTTTATCGCTTTATTTCACATACCGGCCTTCGCAGATATTCTTGCTGCAGGCGCTGATGGGGAACCAGCAGCAGTCGCGGCAGATGTCGGCGAGGATCTCCGGCGTGGCCTTGGCGTCGATCTCGCGGATGAGGTCCTGGTAGACGTAATCCTTTTCCTCGAGGCCGAAGTATTCCACCGTCTTTGCATCGTAGCGCTTGACCTTTTCCTGCGTGTCGCAGAGGTCAGTCCCCAGCTTGTTGGGGCAGCAGGAGCAGAGGGTGTCAGTGGAGAAGGTGAGGTGGATGGTGGTGCCGGGAACATCCCGCAGCTGATGCACCACGTCGGTCATGTGGGCCACGAAATCGTTGTCATAGCCTTTGCCGGAGTAGCCCTGCGTGCAGAGCAGATGATGGGGACGAAGTACGATGCTCATGCTTTCAGCCCCGGAATGCGCTTCCGCAGATTCAGGCCGATGGCGCAGGCCAGAACTGCCTTGATGATGGCAGTGGGGATGAAGGGCAGGACGCAGGCGGTGATCCCCACGGCGATGGTGCTGTGGGCGACGACCACGAAGATTGCAACGCCCACCACATAGTTGACCACCGTGCCGACGATGACAGCGGTGACGAAAGCACCCTTGAAGGCGTCACGGTGCTCCACGCCGAGGCCGATGATGTAGGCCATCAGGGGGAAAGAGATGAGGAAGCCGCCGGTGGGGCCGACGAACTTATCGAAACCGCCGGAGAAGTTTGCCAGCACCGGCACGCCCACAGCGCCCAGTGCCAGGTACACCAGCGTAGCGATGGCGGAAAGCCTGGAACCCAGCACCACAGCAGCCAGCGTGATGGCGAAGGTCTGCATGGTCATGGGGACGCCCAGAGGCATCGGGATGGAGATCTGGGCCATGACGGCAATGACGGCGGCGAACAGACCTGCATAGCAGATGTCCCGCACAGAGAACTTGGACTTGGCGGCCGCAGCGGCCCGGGTGTTCTGACTCATAAGAATTGTTCCTCCTATACGTTCTGGCCCAAAGCGGCCATGCTCCCAGTATGGCAGACTGCAAACGCTGCGTCAACTTTGGATTCACGAAAAGGTTTACAATTCGAAACGAAAAACAAAACAGAAAAATACACAAAAGATGTCGCTTTTGGTTGTGAAATGTGCTATACTAAACCCTAGCTATAAGAAGCACACCAGTGATAGATAGAGAGGAGAACATCATGCAGCATGAAACCGTGATCGTGCTGGACTTTGGCGGCCAGTACAATCAGCTCATCGCGCGCCGTGTCCGCGAGAATAATGTCTACTGTGAGATCTATTCCTATAAGACGGACCTGTCCGTCATCAAGGCGAAGAACCCCAAGGGCATCATCTTCACCGGCGGCCCCAACAGCGTCTATCTGGAGGATTCCCCCACGATCGACCCGGAGATCTTCAGCTGGGGCGTGCCTGTGCTGGGCATCTGCTACGGCAGCCAGCTCATGATGCACCTGCTGGGCGGCCGCGTCTGCCGCGCCCCGGAGCGTGAGTACGGCAAGACCGAGGTCTTCGTGGACAACAGCAGCAAGATGTTCACCGATGTGCAGCCCTCCACCGTCTGCTGGATGAGCCACAACGACTATATCGAGCAGGCTGCGCCCGGCTTCAAAATCACTGCCCACACCGTCAACTGCCCGGTGGCCGCAGCTGAGAACGAGGAAAAGGGGCTGTACGCCGTCCAGTTCCACCCCGAGGTGCTCCACACCGCTGAGGGCAAGAAGATGCTGCACAACTTCGTGTACAACGTCTGCGGCTGCACCGGCGACTGGAAGATGGACTCCTTCGTGGAGAACAACGTCGAGGCCCTGCAAAAGCGCATCGGCAGCGGCAAGGTGCTCTGCGCCCTGTCCGGCGGCGTCGACTCCTCCGTGCTGGCTGCCATGCTGGCCAAGGCCATCGGCAAGCAGCTGACCTGTGTCTTTGTTGACCACGGCCTGCTGCGCAAGAACGAGAAGGAAGAGGTCTGCTCTGTCTTCGGCCCCGGCAACGCCAACGGCTTTGACATCAACTTCATCTGCGTGGACGCCCGTGACCGCTACTTTGCAAAGCTGGCCGGTGTCACTGAGCCGGAGCGCAAGCGCAAGATCATCGGCGAGGAGTTCATCCGCGTCTTTGAGGAACAGGCGAAGCAGATCGGCAAGGTCGATTTCCTTGCACAGGGTACCATTTATCCCGATGTCGTCGAGAGCGGTCTGGGCGGTGAGTCTACCGTCATCAAGAGCCACCACAACGTCGGCGGCCTGCCTGACACCGTGGACTTCAAGGAGCTGGTCGAGCCTCTGCGCAACCTGTTCAAGGACGAAGTCCGTCAGGCTGGCCGTGAGCTGGGTCTGCCCGAGTATCTGGTCAGCCGCCAGCCCTTCCCCGGCCCCGGTCTGGGCATCCGCATCATCGGCGAAGTGACCCCCGAGAAGGTCGCTATCGTGCAGGACGCCGACGCCATCTGGCGTGAGGAGATCGCCAAGGCGGGCCTCGATAAGGAGATCAGCCAGTATTACGCCGCTCTGACCAATATGCACAGCGTCGGCGTTATGGGCGACGAGCGCACCTACGACTACGCCGTGGCTCTGCGCGCTGTCACCACCACTGACTTCATGACTGCCGAGAGCTACAATATGCCCTGGGACGTGCTGGGTACTGTCACCAGCCGCATCGTCAATGAGGTCAAGCACGTCAACCGCGTGTTCTACGACTGCACCGGTAAGCCGCCGGCCACGATCGAGCTCGAATAAGTTGGAGTATCGTAAAAAGCCAGTGTTTATGCGGGTTTGCGGCACTTTCAAAAGTCTTTTGATAACAAATTGATAACAGTTGCATAAGAGCCATTATTCTTGTAATCTAGTGGTTTTAGGGTTAGAGAATGATTAACAGGCGGTTGTGCAACAAATAAATCCATATTATAAACTAAGCCCTTAGCTGTGGGTATGAAACTCATGGCTAAGGGCTTTTTGTCGTCTTTATTTATCTGGTTTGAGTTGCTCTTGGAACATTTCAACTAAAGCGTCACTAAGTTCCTGTGATGGCACTTTCGCCCATCTCTGTGTGGTATCGAACTTTGGATAGTGGTAACGCCAGTTATCGTATTCTTCCTTACTGATTTCTTCGGAAGATAACTTGTCCGCCTGTTCTTTCCAAGCATAGAGCATTTTCAGTAGTTCGTGGGCGTCTTTCCCTTTGTCCTTGTTGACTTTCAGACAGACCTCTCCGTCTGCTCCGCTGACAGTCAGCCCATATAAATCTTCAAGGGTAAACAAAGTGTGCATTAGTCCGATATAGCTGTCAATGTCGGGTACATCGAGGGCATGAGGGGAAACATCAAGTGCCTGTGCCAATGCAGCAGTAAGTTCCGCTTTCGGTTTTCTTGTTCCCGTTTCATATTGTGCTAAACGCACATCGGCACTTCGTTCAGGAAAGCCGACAATCGTACCAAGATATTTTTGTGTCATTCCACGCAGAATGCGGAAAAAATGTATTCTCTCTCCAATCGCCATAATCATCGCTCCTTGTATATGTAGTGTAATTAGTATAGCAGATATGTTTAGGCGAAGTCAAGATAATACAAAACAAAAAAGTTTAATATTTTTCTCAAAACCACTTGACACAAACAAATATGCTTAGTATAATAAGTTCAAAATTAAACAAATAAGTTTAGATAAAAAGGGAGGACAATATATGGATAACAAATTTATTCGTGCCGAAGAAGTGGCACAGGAACTAAGCGTATCAAAGCCTTATGCCTATAAGTTAATCCGACAGTTGAATGAGGAACTGAAAGCCAAAGGTTTTATTACGATTACAGGGCGTGTGAACCGCCAGTATTTTTATGAAAGGCTCTACGGAGCAGGAAAGGAGGAAAAGTAATGCCGGTATTTAAGAATGAGGACAATGGAACATGGTATGTGATGGCAAGGTATGTGAACTGGAAAGGCGAGCGTAAGCAGAAATGCAAACGTGGTTTTGCCACCAAGAAAGAAGCTCAGGAATGGGAGAGAATGTTTCAGTTACAGAATGCGTCTGACCTTGATATGAGCTTTGAAGCCTTTACCGAACTGTATATCCGGGATGTGAAAACCCGTCTGAAGGAGAACACATGGCTGACAAAGGAGCATATCATCCGCACGAAGATACTTCCGTATTTTGGAAAGTTAAGAATCAGCGAGATTTCCACAAAGGAGATTATCACATGGCAGAATGAACTGCTTACCTATCGGGATGAGAAGAAAAAGCCATACTCACAGACGTATCTAAAAACGCTGCATAATCAACTGTCAGCCATATTTAATCATGCGGTACGTTATTATGAGTTGCGTTCCAATCCTGCCGCAAAGGTGGGAAATATGGGAAGTGAGGAACACAAGGAAATGCTGTTCTGGACAAAAGAAGAATACAAGAAGTTCTCTTTTGAGATGATGGACAAGCCAGTTTCCTTTTATGCCTTTGAAATGCTTTACTGGTGCGGTATCCGAGAAGGGGAACTGCTTGCACTGACCGCAGCGGATTTCGATTTTGAGAAAGAAACGGTCAGAATCAATAAATCCTATCAGCGGCTACACGGAGAAGATGTGATTACCACACCGAAAACAAAGAAAAGCAATCGTATTATCAAAATGCCGAAGTTTCTTTGTGAGGAAATGCAGGAATATCTGGGTATGATTTACGGATTGAAGAAGAAAGACCGTATTTTTACAGTCACAAAGAGTTATCTCCATCACGAGATGGACAGAGGGGCAGAAGCCGCAGGTGTAAAGCGTATCCGCATTCACGATCTCAGGCACAGCCACATCAGTCTGCTCATTGATATGGGATTTTCGGCGGTGGCGATTGCAGACCGTGTGGGGCATGAAAGCATTGACATCACTTACCAGTACGCTCATCTGTTCCCGTCAAAACAGACGGAAATGGCAGATAGATTAGATGATTTAGGGAAAGGAGAGATTGCAAATGTCAGCTAAGAACAGGGATAACAAAAACCGTTGGAGAAACATCACAGTAGGATTTCGGGTATCTCCCGAAGAAAATGAACGCATCAACAAGGCGGTTGCCTTATCGGGGCTGCCCAAACAGGAATACTGTTACCGCCGCTGTCTGAATCAGGATGTGGTGGTACAGGGCAATCCGAGAGTGTATAAGGCACTCAAACTGGAACTTGCCGCTGTCCTTACAGAGTTAAAAAGGATTGAAGCGGGGAACAGCGTGGATGAGGAACTGATGAATGTAATTGAATTGATTGCCATTATTCTTGGCGGTCTGAAAGGAGAGGATGAGAATGAAGAATAACAAAGAAAAGACTGCCTTTAATCCATCTATTGGCGCAGATGAAAGGCAGCCAATTCAAAAAATCGCTGAAAATAGTATATCCGAGTATGAGGAAAATATCAAGAGTTTTGAGGAAATGCAGAGAGAAATGCAGTTGAGTTTAGACCCCTTCTATCTCAAAGCAGTTTCCATGAATGAACTGTTTGACACCCAGTACCAGAGCAAGCCGCCGTTGATTGACGGTCTGCTCTACCCCGGCACTTATATTTTTGCAGGTTCACCCAAACTGGGAAAGAGTTTCCTGATGGCACAGCTTGCCTATCACGTCAGCACAGGCACGCCGCTTTGGAATTATACTACCCGAAAAGGAACGGTACTGTATCTCGCCCTTGAAGATGATTACCGCCGCTTACAGGAACGTCTGTATCGGATGTTTGGAACGGAGAGTGCTGACAATCTTTTCTTTTCTGTTTCTGCCAGCCAGCTGGGGAAAGGACTGGATGAACAGCTTGCAAGGTTTGTAGCGGAACACGCAGACACAAGGTTGATTATCATTGATACGCTCCAAAAGGTGCGGGAAGTTGGCGGAGATAATTACAGCTATGCAAATGATTATCAGATTATGGCAAGACTGAAAAGTTTTGCAGATGCCCACGGTCTTTGTATCCTGCTCGTACACCACACAAGGAAACAGACGGCGGATGATAAGTTTGATATGATTTCGGGAACAAGCGGACTGCTCGGTGCGGCGGATGGGGCGTTTCTCCTTCAGAAAGAAAAACGGACAGGCAATGCCGCAACTTTAGAAGTATCGGGCAGGGATCAGCAAGACCAAAAGCTATACCTTATCCGCAACACAGAAACCTTATTGTGGGAACTACAAAGGGCAGAAACCGAATTGTGGAAAGAACCGCCGGAGCCTTTACTGGATGAGATTGCCGAACTTGTTATGAAGGATAAATCCTTTTGGGAAGGCTCGGCAACGGAACTGGTTTCGCTGATAAAGGTAGAAATTCAGCCCCATGTCATCACACGAAAACTGAATGTTCTTTCAGGGAGGTTGTATGCGGAGCATGGCATTTATTATAAGAGCAACCGCACCCATGATGGAAGAAAAATACGGTTTTGGAAAGATGATACGGAAACAGCGTGACAGTTGGTGACGGTTGTGACGGTATTTTTGACAGCGGGGGCGGTATTAAAATAACCGTCACAACTGTCACATACCGTCACGGAGAGGATGGGATACGATGAGAAATGTGCAAATATCACAGGAATTATTTATGCAGCTACTCCGTTTTCACTTGATGGAAGATGAGAGTTGCGAGAAAGAAATTAAGAAGGAGTTGGAGAAAAAGTTGGACAGGATGGTCATGCGTGACCTTTTTGGAAAATCAAAAACTGCACCGACAGAGGAAGAACGGGAACGGGCAAGAAAAGAATATCTGGACAGACGAGGAGTGTTGGAGAGTTTCTGTTGGTAATTCTTCCTTGATGATAAGGACAGGGGTGTGGCACACCCCTGTAAATAACAGACAAGGCAGGAAAGGAGTATTGCGGATGTTAAAGCAGCCGGAAAGAGAAAGCAGAAATGTGAATGATTTATTTTATGAGATGGAGGGCAGACAGATACAAAAAATGAACAAGGTACTGGCAAGAGTGGAACTGACAAAAGCAGAGGAAAAAACTCTGATTTGGCTTGCCGGATGGGAAGAAAGTACCGTAGATCATCTGCTGTCAGTCATAGAAAAAGCAGCCCGGATACGGGCAGAGAAAAAGGGCGGATACGCCCATATATGAAATCGCAAGTCTGAGTAGTAATCAGATTATGTAATACAAAAATAGCCCTCGGCGTTTGAGAGCGAAATACACCCATCGCACAAAACTAAAGTTTTATGCTCTGTATATTTCGCCCTGCCGGGAGCAAACCGCCGACAGGCGGATAGGTTCGTAAACAGGTGCCTATGCACCTACTCACAATAAAGTCGGCGAGAGCCGGGGAAGGAGGATGCTTATAGGCAGACATTCATTTATCAGACAAAGCAAGCTGTCCGATGTGGCAGGAAGGATTGATTATATCTCCAATCCGAAACGGCAGGAATATCTCTATGCGACCTATCAGACAGAAGGGGCAACACTGGAGTTTTGGAAAAATCTTGCAAGAGAAAATCAGGTGGATTTTAAGGCGAGTGGTTCAGCAGGGAAATGTATTGAAGGGCGTGAGTTTATCATTGCACTTCCTGAAAGTTTTGTTCAGTACAGGGCAGATGATGTGGTAAGGCTTTTTACGGAGAGTTTTCATAAAAGATATGGGGTGGAGTGCAGTGCTGCCCTTCATCACAACAAGGCAAAGACGAATTATCATATTCATCTGGTATTCAGTGAACGGAAAATGTTGGAACAGACCGAAGTAAAGATAGCTACCCGAAATATGTTTTATGATGAGCAGGGGAAGCATAGACGCACAAAGAAGGAGGTTTTAGACGAGCTGGGCAATCTTCGGGCGGGATGCAGTATTATCTCCAAAGGGGAAGTTTATGAAAGCCATATCTTCACGAAAAAGGATGAATGGTTTAAGAACAAAGCCTTTACCAAAGAAGTCAAGGAACTGTTTACCGATACGATCAACCGATATGTAAAAGAGGAATCAGAAAAACTATCCGTATTCCAACAAGGCGGCGTATATCTGGCAACCAAGAAAATAGGAAAGAACAATCCGAAAGCAGAGGAGATAAAGGCAGACAATGCGGCAAGGCAGGAATGGAATCGGACAGTTGATGTGGCATTAGTCGAAGGTGTTCCAGAAGAAAATATTTTGAAGATCAAGCAGGAAAAAATCACAGATGAAACGTTACAATCTATCAGGACACACGGTTGGCTGCCGGATATGTTCCGTCAGATTATCCGAGGTGCGAAAGATTTTTTACAGGAAGTAATTTTCAAATTTAAACTGCCACCAAGACCTGTGCCAAAGATTGATTTGCAAGAGTGGAAAGATATGCAGAAGGTCATGTATGAATTGCAGAGACAGTCAATAGAGATAAAACGCACACAGCAGGATATTTCTTCTTTGAAAAAACAACTGTCAGAGCTGCGAGGATTATTTAAAGGCAAAGAGCGAAAATCTCTGGAAGGGCGAATTGAACTGTTAGAGGATTTGGAAAAGCGTTTGCACAAGAGTTTGGAACAGATAGTAAAACGGGAAGGTTATCCGAATGTGCAAGCCTTTCAGAAGGTTTATAACAAGGCAGAAGAATTGATTATAGAATACAACGAAGAACTAAGGGTATGGAAAAATCAGACGGAACAGAAGAAAGAGAAACCGTTAGAACAGCCGAAAAAAGCGAGCGTACTGGAAAAGCTACACCGCTATCAGCAGGAAGGCAGACAGCAACCAAAACGGTCAGTTAAGAAAAAAACTATGGATAGAGAACGATAAGAAAGGTGGAACAGATAATGAAGAAAACAATATTTGAAGAAATGGGCGGCACTTATATCAGACATGGGGATTATCTTATCCCCTGTCTTACCTTGCCGGAAGAAGAACAGAGATTTATCGGCGTATGGGGACAAAGACATTTACGTTATCTGAAAGAATATCGCAGGGGTGTATATCTGAATATGCTTACAAGTGGAAGGTTGAATGATTATTTGGCTGATATAGAAGAACAGGCACAGAAACGCTTTGAAAGGATTGTAGAGCAGATGAAACAGGCACAGGGGATTACAGAACAGTTAAAAGCAGAAAATCAGATGGAATGGGTAGCGAGAATGAACAATATACAAGTGTGTGCAAGGGAGATTGTGAATAAAGAAATGATTTATCAATAAGTGGGATGGTGGAATGCAAGTTTGAAAAGGGCTTGCTTTTTGCTTTACAATGTGGGTGGCTGATGTATAATTATGATAAAGAGATAAACTAGAAGTTACGGAGGTGTCTTATGAAACGAGAATTAGGAATTGCCAGATGTGGTCTTGCGTGTTGCTTATGCACAGAAAATGCTGATTGTAATGGATGTGGCTCAAACGGTTGTCCAGATAATGATGTTTGTGAGAATAAAAAATGTTCGATTGCAAAAGGACTGACACATTGTTATAAGTGTGAAGAAAATTGCAAGAAAGGGTTATTAGGCAAAATCAAACCCTACGCATTTACTTTATTTGCTAAAAAATATGGAGAAGAAAAGCTTTTGGACTGTTTAGAGAGAAATGAGAGAAATGGAGTTGTGTATCATCGAAATGGCATAAACGGAGATTATGATGATTTTGATGATGTAGAGCAGTTAATGAATTTTATCTTGACGGGAGTGAGATAACTTACAGTTTTGGAGGTAAGAAAAATGAAAAATTATAGAGTGATATCTAAAGTAATATTGACTATTTGTTTATGTGGAATTGTTTTAGCGGTTATAAATGGTTTTACAGGCATTATCAATAATTCTATCCAAATAAGCGGAACGATAATTTGCATTTCTGCATTTGTTGTTGCAAGTGTTACAATTATTTTATTAGAAAATGGAAGAATAAAAAAGTAATAGATAAAAGCTGAATTCGTAGGAGAGAATACGATATGAATTTAACATACAAGAGAGCAACGCTTGAAGATATAGATATATTGACAGAAACAAGAATAGAGGTATTAAGAGCAGCTAATAAACTTTCTGCTGATACTGACATGAGTGAAGTTGAAAGACAATCTTATAATTATTATCAAAAAGCTCTTTGTGACAGCTCTCATATTGCATATTTGGTTTTTGATGAAAATCGTTTTGTAGGGGCTGGTGGTGTTAGTTTTTTTCAAGTAATGCCGACTTACCACAATCCAAGTGGAAACAAGGCTTATATCATGAATATGTATACTAATCCTGAATATAGAAGACTGGGAATTGCTTATAAAACATTAGATATGCTGATTAGAGATACTAAAAGCAAGGGTATTACAGCTATTTCATTAGAAGCAACTGATATGGGGCGACCATTGTATGAAAAGTATGGATTTGTAAAAATGAATGATGAAATGGAATTACCAGAGAGATAAATCCCAGTTTTATAGAGGAGAAGAGGCATAATGAAAGATAAAAGTATTTTAATTAGTGAGAGGATTTACTGTTGATTTTCTAAGCAAAACCGCTTATAATTTGAGGCGGAATATATTGCTATTATCCACAGTTGCAGAGCAAGTGTTATCAATACCGATAACAAAATGATAACATTAGTTCATATAGGCAGGATAATATGGATAAATCAAATAATCAAAAGAAACAGGAACACGACAACAAATAATCTCTAAACAAAATTGATTAGTAATTGTCGAGTGGGAGTAATTTCCTCCAGCTACATTCAATCCAAAACGAACAGAACCCCCGTCAGTATGAGCTGGCGGGGGCTTTGCCATATATAGGGGAGAACCTTCGGAAATTCCGAAGAGTTCAGGGCAGTTGTTAAGCGTTGCTTAATAACTCAGAAGTTGGGGCAACTATCCGGGATTTTTGGATGGTTCGAGTTTAGCAGTTGGAACTATTAAGAAAAACTTAATGGTTGGACGTGCCAGAGAAAATAGAATGATATAAAGATATAATTTTAAGTTAAAGCTTCTCGAAAGATACCATGGCAGAAAGAGAGTTTCTCATTTTTGCATGGCGATCTGCGGACAGAGCCTTTTCACGAGAGGTGTCGGCGTAGCCGAAGACAAGGATGTTGACCGGTTCAAGGTTGTCGGGAATCTTAAATTCAGCCTTCAGGATGTCCGGCTTGAAATAGCATACCCATACGCTTCCTAAACCTAAGTTGGTGGCTTCCATCATCATGTGGTCGGTAATGATGCTTGCATCAATATCGGTTAGCTTTTTACCATCAAAGGGACGTGTCCAGACCTTATTTGTATCGCTGCAAACGATAATTGCCAGCGGCGCACCATAGATATTTGTGGCCTTTCCAATTTTACGAAGGCCCTCATCACTCTGCACTACAATCAGGTGTTGAGGCTGACAATTACCACCCGTGGGTGCAACGTGAGCTGCCTCTAAGATGGCATCCAGCTTTTCCTTCTCAACCTTCTGCTTTGTGTAAGCGCGTACACTATACCGTTTCTTTGCAAGTGTCAAAAAATCCATAATGTGATGGTCCTTTCTGGAAGTGTAAATTTGTGTAGGGTCTTGATAATTCAATCGGCCTATGCTATGATTTTATCAGTCGTTTTCAAAAAAGCAAGAACGCACTTTTTTGTTATATACTACCTAAAAAGATAGTGTAGGGAAGAGAAAAATGAAATGTCCAAGTACCTTTAGCTGCCCGGTTGAAGCAACCCTCGATTTGATTGGTGGGAAATATAAAGCACTTATTCTGTGGCATTTGATTGATAATACCTTGCGCTTTAATGAGATAGGAAAGTTGATTCCCAAGGCTACGCCTAAAATGCTGACACAGCAGCTTCGGGAGCTTGAAAATGATAACTTGGTTATTCGGAAAGTTTATCCTGTTGTGCCGCCAAAGGTAGAATATTCGCTCAGCGACTTTGGGAAAAGCATCATTCCTATTTTGGATGCGATGTGTAAATGGGGAGAAAACTATCTGGCAGATGCAAGCAAGAAGTAATCCTTAAAAGACAGTTGTATCCTGAACGTAAATACGTTATAATACTCACAGAGATCCCACTGGTTGCGTGATACTATCCTGATACTAAAAAATCAGCAAGCCACATCTACCACAGCAATCTCATGGAAAAGTGAACATCCAAGAATAGGCACACTAAACAAATTTATTTAGTAATGATTAAGACTTACCGAGCTGGAGTAAAAAAAAAAAAAAAAAAAAAAAAAATAATCCTCAGGCCCTGCTGAAATTGTCCTCAGCAGGGCCTTTTCTCTTGCAAGCACGCATACTTTTTGCTATAATCAACGTAACAACCCGTGTTCAAACAAAAAGTTGTAACGTGAAGGAGGGACCGTATGTATTTCCAATACGGCGAAACGGAAACGGCGTATCTGAGCGCAAGAGACGAGCGGATGGCGGCGGTCATCGCACAGGCGGGACACATCGAGAGGGAAGTGGATACCGACCTCTTTTCGGCGGTGATACACCACATCGTCGGCCAGCAGATCTCCACGAAAGCGCAGGCGACCATCTGGAAGCGGATGCGGGACGAGTTCGGTGTGGTGGATGCAGCTGCCGTCCTCGGAGCTGGGGTTGAGAAGCTGCAGAGCTTCGGTATGACCTTCCGAAAGGCTGAATACATTACGGACTTTGCCCGAAAAATCGAGAGCGGAGAATTTGACCTCGAGGGTATCCGGCAGAGGCCGGACGATGAGGCCATCCGGGAGCTGAGCGGCCTGAAAGGCGTCGGTGTCTGGACGGCAGAGATGATATTGCTCTTCTGTATGCAGCGGCCCGACGTGTTCAGCTACGACGACCTTGCCATCCAGCGTGGGCTGCGGATGGTGTACCACCACCGAAAAATCGACCGGAAACTGTTCGAAAAGTACCGCCGCCGGTTCAGTCCCTATTGCAGCGTGGCCAGCCTCTACCTCTGGGCGGCAGCAGGCGGCGCGGTGCCGGGCCTCAAGGACTACGCGCCGGCTCAAAAGCCGAAAAGGAAGGGGTGAATCGCCATGATCGATACGATGCATTACGATTCGCCGCTGGGAAAGATACTGCTGGCAGCGGACGAAGAAGGGATGACCGGAGTATGGTTCGAGACACAGAAGTATTTTGCGGCGAAGCTTCCTCCAGAGCATGAAGAGGGGACAACACCGGTGCTGGGAGACGCCTGCCGCTGGCTGGACGTCTATTTTTCGGGCCGGGAGCCGGACTTTACTCCGAAACTCCATCTTATCGGCTCCGATTTCCGACAGGCGGTGTGGGCTCTGCTGCTGCAGATCCCCTACGGACAGACCACGACCTACGGCGCACTGGCAAAACAGCTGGCGGAGATAAACGGCGGAAAGCGCGTCTCCGCGCAGGCTGTGGGCGGCGCGGTGGGGCATAACCCTGTTTCCATCCTCGTACCCTGCCATCGGGTGGTGGGCAGCGACGGCAG
>OHGL01000503.1_pt1 | contig 15206 bp, 17 predicted proteins | sample 1567731 | NCBI WGS metagenome assembly OHGL01 (sample SAMEA3879606, study PRJEB24766) | human gut metagenome | biome: human-associated habitat; feature: feces | place: USA | collected 1985/1987 | reverse complement strand
GGTGCTGTTCTCGGTGGCCATTGCGGTGCTGCTCACCAGCGCCCGCAGCATCTGGCAGCTGCCGGTGACCTATGTGCTGATGTATCAGGCGGCATGGAGCGCCCTGAGCATCGCCGTGTGCGCCCTGAAACAACATAACTGAAAATAATTCTCAAAATAAATAGGAATGATTCTTGATTTTCTTCACCATTTGTGGTATACTCTGTTCAGAGACAAGGACCTGAAGCCCCGCAGTGGGGCTGCCGATACAGACACCGAAGAACAAAAGGAGAAGAGAGTATGGAACTCAAGGGTACCAAGACCGAGAAAAACCTGTGGGAAGCCTTTGCAGGCGAGAGCCAGGCACGCAACAAGTACACCTACTTTGCCAGCATGGCCAAGAAGGAAGGCTATGAGCAGCTGGCTGCCATCTTTGAGGAGACCGCCGGCAACGAGAAGGAGCATGCCAAGATCTGGTTCAAGCTGCTGTGCGGCGGTGCCATCCCCGACACGCTCACCTGCCTGGACATGGCCGCCGGCGGCGAGCACGACGAGTGGACCGAGATGTACCCCCGCATGGCCAAGGAGGCCAAGGAAGAGGGCTTCAACCAGATCGCAGCCCTGTTCACCATGGTGGCACAGATCGAGAAGGAGCACGAGGAGCGCTACCGCAAGCTTTTGAGCAACGTGGAGGCCATGCAGGTGTTTGAGAAGAGCGGCGTTACCATCTGGGAGTGCCGTAACTGCGGACATATCGTAGTAGGAACCAAGGCTCCTGAGATCTGTCCTGTCTGCAAGCATCCTCAGGCATTCTTCGAAGTGCGTGCGGAAAACTATTGATAAAACGGAGGAAATTAAAATGAGTGCAAAGTTTTATATCTGCCGTCATTGCGGCAATCTGGTTGGTATGATTCACGACGCAGGTGTTCCCATGATGTGTTGTGGTCAGAAAATGGAGGCTCTCGAGCCTAACACCGTAGAAGCCAGCGGCGAAAAGCATCTGCCCGCTGTTACTGTTGAAGATGGTGCAATCCATGTCAATGTGGGTTCTGTAGATCATCCTATGCTTCCGGAGCATTTCATCGAATGGGTCTATGTCCAGACCGAAAACGGTGGTCAGCGTAAGGTTTTGAAGCCCGGTGACGAACCCCATGTCACCTTCTCCCTGGGAGACGATAAAGCAGTAGCTGTCTATGCTTATTGCAACCTCCACGGCCTGTGGAAAACTGAAATTTAACATGGAGGTTCTTGCAAATGAACGAAAAAGTACATGCGCTTATCAATCAACAGATAAATACGGAATTCTATTCCGCATACCTTTATCTCAATTTTTCAAACTATTTCGAGGAAGTCGGGCTTGACGGCTTTGCCAACTGGTATAAAATTCAGGCTCAGGAAGAGCGTGACCACGCCATGCTTTTCTATCAGTACCTGCAAAACGAAAACCAGAAGGTAACGTTTGAAGCCATTGACAAGCCTGATCTGAATGCAGCTTGCCATATGGATGTTTTGAAGGCAGGTCTTGAGCACGAAAAATATGTGACCTCGCTGATTAATGATATCTATAGTGAGGCTTACGAAGCAAAGGATTTCCGTACCATGCAGTTCCTCGATTGGTTTGTGAAAGAACAAGGTGAAGAAGAAACCAATGCAAAGAATTTGATTTCCAAAATTGAACTCTTTGGCTCCGATCCCAAGAGCTTGTATATGCTCAATCAGGAATTGGCAGCACGAGTTTACTCTGCTCCTTCTTTGGTTCTTTAATCACTATAGCCTATAGATGATGGAAGTATAAAAGGCAGTATGCCGCCTGTCGGTTTTCCGGCAGGCGGATTTTTTACAGGAGGATACCTATGAGTCAAGACAATGCCAGCTTTACCTTTTTACATCGCATAGAGGAAGTAGAACTGAACATTGAGGATGGACGCTGGCAATCTGCTTTGGCATTGGCGCTGACTTTGCCTGATATTTGCGGCGGCATTGCTTTCCCAGAAATTGTAAAACGTTATCGGGATGGGCGTGCTGTTCTGGACAGAAATCAGAAACCAACCCGTGATGTAGGAAATCAATATATTCGTTGGTTTGATACATACGCAGCACCTTTCTTTAAAGTCTCTGCGCAGGATATCTCTCCCTATATCTGCGGAGAACGATGCTGGCAGCTTCGGTGCGAATACCTGCACCAGAACAAAGGCTTTGCAAATACTGAGGACAATACCTCGATTCGTTTTCACTTGGGTGTGAATTGCGGAACCTCAGTTTGCCAACTGGATAGAATAAGTTCTGCCAACAGCCTCACGGACATCCGTATTGATATTGAACAGTTTTGCCGAAGAATGTGCCGAGCGGTCAGAGCTTATTATGAAGCAGTACATACAGAGAAAGATTTCAACCTTTATAATACGCCTGTTCTGGATTTTATAAAGGCATCACAAGATGAGAAATCAAATGCTACGATTGCCATTATGTGCAGTGATTCAGCCTATGGGAACGGACTGAGACTGGTACTTCAAAACTTATCCAAACATATCCTTGTATTTGAAATCCCGGAAGCTGCAAGAAAAGAACTTGGCAAGAAAAAGCCTATGCTTTGGATTGTTACAGAACCTCTGACAAAACAGCCAGATCAGCCATGGAGGGCAGATAAAAGAACACCCGTGATTCTTCTGTCCAATCAACCAGAATCGGAAATAGCGATTGAAAAGAATGCGGGGAAATTGACCGTCTTGCCCTTGCCTGTTCTACTGGAAACTCTCCGTAATGCAGTTAAGACTTATCTTTTGATAAAGGAGGGAAAATAATAAGAATGATTATTATTGTCATATCAATCATATTACTACTACTTCTTCTTACTTTTTTCCTCTATATTCAAAAGAAAAAAGTGATGTCGCTTCAACAGCAGATTGGTGATCTTCAAAATAAAATTAGTATTCTTGAGAAACAATATCTTGCAGCTGAACAGTATAAAGATTCTCTCAGGCAGGAAGCATACACGGTTCATTTATATGCTTCTCTCTCGCTGGAGGAGGCAAAAAAAACATCCATAAAAGATAAGCAGTCTCAAATCATCCATTCCAGTGAACATATCCTCGAGTTACTTAATAACAAAAAAGTTTAGTGCGGCAGCAATGTCGCACTATTTTATGTGATATTATCACCGAAATATTATTTTAGATTGGCTATACTATAATTAAACAAAAGAAAGGAGCTGGCAATATGGCAGTTATCAATATCAATAGAAATCAATTTGAAGAAATGGTGCATAGCGGAAAGACTGTTCTGGTGGAGTTTTCAGCCCCTTGGTGCGTATATTGCCGCCGTCTGGCTCCAGCATTGGAAAGCGTTGCTGAGGAATATAAGGATACGCTGGTATTCACTGCTGTCAACATTGATGATGAGCCGGAATTGGCTGAGGCCGAGGCTATTGAAGTTGTCCCTACTCTACTGATCTATCACAACGGACAGGCTCTTGGCTCTATCGTCGCTCCGGAATCCAGAACGCAGCTGGTGGCTTTTATTGAGGAAACCTTACAGCACCGGACTCAGGAAGTAAATAATGCGCAGCATATCTATGACATGATCGTTGTAGGTGGCGGTCCCGGCGGCTATACCGCAGCCCTTTATGCCGCCAGAGCAGGTATGAACACCGTGGTTTTAGAGAAGTTGTCCGCTGGTGGGCAGATGGCTCTGACCGAGCAAATCGACAACTATCCCGGCTTCGAGGATGGTATCGACGGCTTCTCCCTGGGAGAAAAGATGAAGCGAGGAACGGAGCGGTTTGGAGTGGAAACCAAGCTGACTGAGGTGCTGTCCCTGGAACTGTCCGGTTCTATAAAGAAAGCGGTGACCAGCGAAGGCCCTATGTACGCAAAGACCATTGTGCTCGCTACCGGAGCTGGCCCCAGAGAGCTGGGTGTTGATGGTGAACAGGAGTTAATCGGCAAAGGTGTCCACTACTGCGCAGCCTGTGACGGAATGTTCTATCGGAATAAAACAGTTGTCATCGCAGGAGGTGGCAATACCGCTGCGGCGGATGCGCTGATTCTCTCCCGTATCTGCAAAAAGGTCATCGTCGTTCACCGCAGAGGCACCCTAAAAGCAACAAAGATCTACCATGAGCCTTTGATGAAAACGGAAAATGTAGAATTCCTCTGGGACAGTGAGATCGTCACACTGCTCCATAACGAAAAGCTGACCGGTATCCGGACTCGGAATGTGAAAACCGGAGAGGAAAGCACGCTTGCTTGCGACGGTGTGTTTGTCAGCATCGGAAGAAAACCTTCCACCGAATTGGTGAAAGATCAGATTACGATTGATCCGGCTGGATACATTATCGCAGATGAGAGTACCTGCACCAACATCCCCGGTGTATTTGCCGTTGGGGATGTCCGCACAAAGGCATTACGGCAGGTCGTGACTGCTGTAGCCGATGGGGCAACTGCTGTTCACTATGCAGAGGAATATTTAGCGGGAGGAATGTGAGATGAAAGAAAAAATTAAAAAATGGCTGAAGCCAGTTCTTTTTATCGTAGGCGGCGCATTGGTTGGCCTTGCATATTACTACCTTGTGGGATGCTCTACCGGAGCTTGTCCGCTGACTTCTAACCCGTTCATCACAATGGCCTATATGGGCTTTATCGGCTGGCTGTTTTCCGGTATTTTCGGAAAGGGGTGCAGCGGCTCATGCAATACGCAGTAGCTTTCCTGGAGGGCATTATCACCTTCATATCACCTTGCCTGCTTCCCATGCTGCCCATCTATATCTCCTATTTTGCAGGTGGTGGAGAACGCAGTACAAAAAAGACCTTATCTGGAGCATTGGGATTTGTTAGTGGATTTACTGTAGTCTTTGTAGCAATGGGCGCATTGGCTGGCACCATTGGCAGTATCCTTCGAGAATACAAAGGCGCAGTGAATTTAATTTCCGGATTGATTGTAATTCTTTTTGGTCTCAATTTTCTTGGCGTTTTCAAAATGAATTTGTTCAGAGGCGGCAGTAAAACAGTAAACAGCCGTGAGATGGGGTTCTTCCCCGCTATGCTCTTTGGCATGATATTTTCCTTGGGCTGGACACCTTGCGTGGGCGCATTCCTCGGTTCTGCCTTGATGCTTGCCTCTCAGCAGAATCATGCAATCGAAGGTATGCTGATGCTACTTTGCTATTCGCTGGGACTTGGAATTCCATTTCTTCTCAGTGCTGTTCTGATTGACTATCTGAAGTCAGCCTTCAACTGGATCAAAAAACACTACCGGATCATCAATACTGTCAGCGGCTGTTTCCTGATATTGGTGGGTATTTTGATGGCAACAGGAACGCTGGGACAGCTTCTCAGCCTGCTTAGTTGAGGAGGGTTTATGAATAAAAAGAAGATAATAATGATTCTCATTCTTGTATTTGTTCTCATTTTAGGCGGCGCAGGAATTCTATATAAACAGCTTGGACAGAAGCTGGCGCCTGATCTGCTTGCCACTCAAGCACCGCAGAAAACCGAATCCACAGAAGCCTCTCTTCCAACAACACAAGAGGGTGAATCGGAAAAGATATTAGCACCAGATTTTACAGTTTACGATCTGGATGGAAATGAAGTTCATCTTTCGGATTTTATCGGGAAATCCGTTGTCCTAAACTTCTGGGCAAGCTGGTGTGGTCCATGTAAAATGGAAATGCCTGATTTTAACGAAAAATATCTGGAAATTGGTGAAGAAGTACAGTTTCTCATCATCAATATGACTGATGGCTCCAGAGAGACTGTGGAAACTGCATCTGCTTTCATCGCAGAACAGGGCTATTCTTTCCCGGTATTTTACGATACAGATCAGGATGCTGCTGCAACCTACGGTGTTTATTCACTGCCTACCACATATTTTATTGATGAGGAGGGAAACGCAATCGCCCAAGCAACGGGTGCAATTGATGAAGAAACCTTGCAGCAAGGAATTGACATGATTATTTCCGATAGGTGATGATCAGCATATTATATCGAAGTAAAATGCAAAAAAGTAGCCACGGTCTCACACTCCAAAACGGAATGGACCGTGGCTCTTTCTCTACATTCAGCGCTGTTCTTCTTTTTGTTGTTTCTTCTCTTCCACTCGTTTGTGACGTTCAATACCCAAGATATGCTCAACCGTCTGCTTGGCAATCAGATATTCCTGCATCTCTTTCTTCACCTGACGATATTCTGCATAGGCTTGTTTTTTCTCAACCAACAACCGGTTAAACTCCTCATGCAGAGCCTGACGGGAAGGAACCTTTTGCCCATCCAACTGATCAAAGGCTTGCTTTGCCGCCTTATGGAGCATCAGCTCGTCACGATGTTCTTCAAAGAACTTTTTGCTGTACCCGGACTTGCGGTATGCTTCGTAGGTCTTTCTGGTCTTGGAGTAATTATTGATGTGCGTCTGCAATGCTCCAATCTCAACCATCCGTTTCTCAGCCGCCTTAATGGAATCGGAAAGCTCAGAGAAGCGAGAAGTCAGCTTATCCGTAAGGGCAACCAAATCCTCATAACTGTCCACGCCTTTTTCTTTCAGTAGGATTACCGTTCGGGCAGCTTCTTTTCGGTTGAACTTCTTCGCCCACTTTTCATAACCGACCGTCTTGCCCTCGGCCATCTTTGCCTGAATATCAATCAGCATCTGGAACTGCTTTGGGGCAGGAGCCTTGGCAGAGCTGCCTTTTGATTTGTGCAGGTTCTTGCCGGAGATAACAGCTTGGATTCCCTCTTTGCTATATCCTTCGCCCAGGGAACGCAGCCGAATGAAACGCTTCTGATTCTCGCCCTTGAACGCAGGCTGCTTTCCATCCTTGAACTCAAATCCCATGTCAGCCAGAGCCTGAACAAAGCCATCAAAGCTCTTTGGTTTCTGCTTCAGCACCGTATCAATCGCATCACATAATTCGTCACGCTGGGTACGCTTCTTGGGATAAACAGTTCTTTTCTGGCGTTCCCGATATGGCTTCGGTGTAATGATGGACAGACCGTGTTCCAGGCAAACCATATCGCTGAGTCTTTGAACTGCAAGACCGGAAAGGAAGAAGTTTTTGAATTTCCGTGTAGCATCCAGCGAGGTCGAATTATAAATGATATGGTTGTGAATATGGGATTTGTCGATGTGGGTTGCAACGATGAAAGCGTGTTTGCCCTTTGTCCATCGCATCGCTGTTTCATAGCCGACCTGGTTCGCTTCTTCCGGAGTGATTTCTCCCGGCTTAAAGGACTGGCGTATCTGGTATGCGATGATATTGTTCTTCTGCTGCCTGCCGGTAATGTGTTGGTACTGCCGTTTGGAAAGCAGAAATTCCTCATCTGCTGTCTTTGGATCACACTCATAGGAGCTGATAAATTCGCCATCATTGGTTTTTGTGGCGTTTTGTGAGTAGTCGGTTCTGTCTGCCAAACATTGAGCGACCGTCTTTCCCTTATTCACATGGAGCGCAATCAATCTTGTTGCTGCCATTCCCATCACTTCCTTCCCAAAAAGAAAAAGCCACCGGTCGGTGACTTTTCTCTGATATTATCTTATGACCTGATAAATGCTCCCAGACTTTCTCCTATATTCTCAGCTTTCATAACAGCCCAAACGAGCAGGAAAACCACTGCTATTGTCGCAATTCCAAGAACCACAAGAATAAGCAGGGACTGCCACAAAGCCTTTACAATGCAGTAAATCGCAGAACCGCCAATGACCAAAAGCAGTATGCCAATCACATAGGACACAACATTTGTAAGCAGATTTCCAAGAACGCAAATCAATTTTACAACGAATAGCACCGGCAGTGCCAATATCTTCAATACCAGCTTCATAGCCTCAACTCCTTTCTTCTTAACTACATTGTACAAGAGTATCTGCAATCACACAACGATGTCAACCCTTGTGTAAAAAGGAAGGACGCAAAGGATTTTATCTCCTCTGCGCCCTAATGTTTTTCGGATTCAGTTTAACAGTCGAGTAGACTAAGACCTCTCAATCTTAGCCCCTCACAGATCCGTACGTGCGGCTTTCCCGCATACGGCTCCTCATAGTAACATTCGCTTCAATATAAACAATAGTACGTTTTAGGTTTTGCTAACGGGTAATACTTGAGCATTTCCACAAATCCATTCCATGTGTATGCCCGTCTACAACCTCTCCGATTCATGGCTTTGAATAGAAACTGTTGTACTCTATGCAGGAATGTTGTTATCTTCCGAAAATTCCATGTAACACCATAATACCGGTAGTGTCCAATTAGTTTTACGTTCAACTCTTTAATTATTTCTCGCATTGGTCGATTTCGATTATCGTAAATCCAGTTCTTGTATGCTCTAACCTTTTGCTCAAACTTCTTTCTTGAAGTCTGTACCTTTGGCACGAAACCTCCCTTTCGAGTTTTGCTACAGTAGAAGGTAAATCCCAGAAAATCAAATGTTTCAGGCTTACATTCTCCTCTTGCTCTACGATTCTGCTCTGCAAATCTCCCAAATTCAATCAGTCTGCTTTTACTACTTTCCAGCTCCAGTCCAAACTTTTCCATTCGTTCCTTTAACTCTTTATAGTATCTTTCAGCTTCTGACTTATATTGAAATCCTGCAACAAAATCATCCGCAAAGTTGACGAGAAAACACTCTCCCTGCATTTCCCTTTGCACCACCAGCTTAAACCACAGCGTCAGCACATGATGCATGTATATATTTGCAAGCATCGGACTCATTGCTGAGCCTTGTGCCGAACCTTCCTCTGTTGGCTCGAATTTTCCTTGCTCCATTATTCCTGCTTTAAGGTATTTACGTATTAGCCACAATAAGTTCTTATCCTGTATATTCCATTCAAGGAACTTCATCATCCAATCATGGTCGATATGGTCAAAGAAACCTTTGATATCGGCATCTACGATATAGCTGATTTTTCCATAGCTTATCCGTTGGTATACTTCTTTTATTGCTTCGTGACACCCCCTATTCGGTCTGAATCCATACATGCAGTTTAAGAATCTCGGTTCATAAATAGCTCCCAGTATTTTCTTCACTGCCATTTGTACAATCTTATCTTCATAGGAAGCAATCCCTAATGGTCGTTTCTTTCCATTTCCTTTAGGTATATATACCCTCAGTGACGGAAGTGGCTTAAAGGATTTGTTTTTCAACCTCTGTACCAGTTCCTTGATATTTCTATCAAGGTTCTTCCCATACTCATCCTTAGTTACCTTGTCAATTCCGACTGCTTTGTTCCCATCTAATTCCTTATGGCATTGCTTTAGCATATCTTCATTTATCAAATGGTACACTGATGTAAATATAGGATGTTTTGATGTTGCCGATATCTCAGCTATTCTTACTAATTTCGTTTCCATTATTTCCTCCGTCCCTGAGTACGGTATTCACAATGTAAAACATGATTGGTTCTCTGACTCCGCAGTGCCACATAACACTCGCCGCTTTCTTGCTGTCTACGCTTGTCAGGTGCCGTTACCGGCATCATCCCAAGACTCGCTATTATCTGGTTGGCTAAACCTTGGATAAACCGGAATCCCACCGGCTTGACTACACACCCTTAGCTGGGCGCACAACTGAAAGTTGTCGGGTTCTTTACATAGATTAAATATCAATTTATAAATCAAACTCGTCTTCTATCTTTTCCTGTTCGTCTATAATATTCATCCTTATCTGCATACATCAACTTATCAGCCATTGCCTTAATTTCTTCAAAATTAAGTTCTATATGTTCTGAACAAACAACTACTCCCTTAGCCACACTAAGTTCAGAAATAAGATTTCCCTGGAAGTTTTCAGTTAAATAATCAAATGTCTTAACTGCATCCTGTACTTCTTCTCTCGTTCCTCTCAGTAATGCAACAAACTCATCGCCACCTACACGATACGTCCTTCCAAGACCTGAGAATGCATTATACATACACTTCGAAGCGCCAATAATTAACTCATCCCCTGCTTCATGACCAATATTATCATTAGCTGCTTTTAAACCGTTCAAATCCATCATAATAAGAACGTATTCTATTAAGTTATTATTTTTCTTGATTATTTCACAGTCAACTTCAAACCCTCGTCTATTATATAAGCCTGTAAGCTCGTCCTTTATAGATGCTTCATATCTTCTGTTGTATGCATCCTTTGCCTTCTTCTCTCTCATACTAATAATAACAAATGAAGTTGCCATTATTAATACGCCTGCAATAAAGATTAAAACAATTGGAAGTATAATTTTATTTACATCCAATTTAACAGGATTATTATCTCTTATTACTATATACCCATCAAATCCTTCGAGATACTTGGTCATATAACAACCATTCTCCGATAACTGATAATAAAAATCATCATCTGATATATTGCCAAAATATGAATTATCCAAGTAGCCTGTTTCTATAGAACTTTCATCCGTATCAACCTGTATAAGTCCATCATGATTAACTAAATATACTTTGATATTGTATTCTTCCTCGAACCTGGCAAGTATGTCTACAAGGTCATTCATATCAACTCCGACACCACATGCTCCCAAAATGTCTCCATTCGTGTCAAAAATACCGTAATTAATAAACACCGAAAGACTCCCGTTATTATCTTCATCAGTATCAACATTAACTATATATCTTTTCCCTGAATCCAAGTAATCCTTATACCATATATCATGGCTGACATTTTCAACATCAAGATACCTACTTATTCCATAATATGTATAATATGCTCTTGTTTTATCCGAAACAACATATATCATTTTATAATCAAATTCATTACCAATGGATACCAGACGATTAGTTATAATATCTGTAAATCTGTTGTACAGATTATCGAAGAATAATAAGAACTGATACACATTATCACCGGATATCTTTTCCTGCTTAATATTATACAGTCTTGTCTCCACTGCTTCAATGAAAATTTCAATTTCCTCTATCTCATCATAAAGTTTATCCAGACAAACCTGCATATCCTCATACTTCTTGTCATAATACTCGTCCGATACAGATAAGTTATCCATCTGATTTGCCAGCTTGTTCTTGGTGCCTCTTTTTCCTATAAAAATACGATTTTTAAGCTACTATTTATTAAAATGAATGGGATGTTCCAAAAATTGGCGTACTTTAATAAACCTATATAGGTTTTAAAAATTTTTATTTTGATATTTCTAAATTCAGGCACTTTTTAAAGGAAATAAATGTCTCCAAACGAGCCTTCAGCCTCAATGCTCCGGTTCATACGATACAACTTCTGCGAGAATACGCTTAGAACAAGGGGCAAAATGAATGCTCCTGAATAGTGTAAGTGTTGCATGGTCAGGTGCAGAATGTCCTTCTAAAAGAAACATGAAATTTATATCTCTTTTGCAGTTTAATTCCATAGAACGGGATGAATAATCACCATTCATGTAAGAGTATAAAACAATCTTCGAAAGTGTTCTTGGCGATAAAGAATTTATTCTATCATAAGTAGAATATAAATCAGTCAAATCCATCTCCTCTACAAACTGACTGAGTAACCGCACAGAATCATTCTTAGGAGAAAAAGGGGCACCGCACTAATTTCTTAGTGCGACATCCCCTTGATTGCCTATCTGCAAAGGCAGACGGGGCTGTCAACGGCGGCGCAAAGCAACGTTCATTTTACTGTTGACTGGCTCAGCTGGCTTTTTGCTATTGCCTTGTAGTAAACACAAATAGAAATGATTGCTGTAATCGCTTCCGTGATCCAAAACGCATTCCAGACGCCAACCGCTCCGAAAAGCCTGCTGAGTAAAAATGCAGTTGGGATGATAACCACAACATACCGGCAAAGTGAAATCAGTAATGAAGGAATGCCTTTTCCAAGTCCCTCCAGTGCGCCGGAAGATGTAACGGAAACCGCCGAGACGATAAAACCGGCGCCGATGATACGCAGGGCTGTTTTCCCGATCTGGATTGTCGCTTCTGTGTGGGTAAACAGCCCAATAAGCTGGCCGGGGATTAGCAGACATATTACTGTCCCAAGCACCATAATGATACCGCTCATGCACAAGACGATTTTATAAATCTGGCTGACTCTTTTGTTCTCCCCCGCACCGTAGTTATAGCCGATCAATGGACGCATCCCCTGAACAATGCCATTAGCCGGAAGATAGATGAATGTCTGCAATTTATAATAGATTCCCAAAACCAGAATATACACTTCGGAATATACCGCCAAAATAGCATTAAGCGCCGAAATCAAAAGAGATGGGAGCGCAAGATTCAAGGTTGCGGGAATGCCGATGGAGTACAGCTTTATTACCATCTTTTTGCTGAGCAAAATGTACTGCCTGCGGATATGCACGCGAATTGGCCGCACAAAATAAACGACCAGATAAATCGCAAGCGTCAAGGCCTGCCCGATGCCGGTTGCCAGCGCAGCGCCTTCGATTCCCATTTCAGGGAATGGACCATAGCCAAAAATCAGAATGGGGTCTAAGACAATGTTTGTTATACACCCACACATCAAGCTGATCATGGTTGTTTTCATGTTTCCTACAGCTTGGAATAGTTTCTCGAATGTAACACCAACAATGATAACCAATGTAAAAGCGAACGCAATAACAGAATAGTGGACGCCAAGTTCAATCACTGTCTTGGATGAAGTAAACATTCCTAAAAAAGCCGGCATCATTGTAATACAGCAGACTGTCATAACAATGCCGTGAATCACGGCAAGCACAAGTCCCTGCGTGGCAGCTTGATCTGCTTTTTTGTTATCTCCAGCGCCTAGATAGAAGGCGATCACTGCGTTGATTCCAACGCCAAATCCGATTCCAACAGCATTGATAAAATTTTGAACCGGGTAAACCAGTGATAATGCCGTCATAGCTTCCTCGCTTATCTGCGCGACGAAAAAGCTGTCGATAATGTTGTATAGAGAATTAACCAGCATGGATAAAACCATAGGCAGGCTCATGGATAAAATCAACGGCAATACCGGTTTTTCTTTCATAAAAGTATCGTTCATCATTTTTCCTCCTTGGAACATGTTATAAGATATTTTTGTGGCGATGCCATGCCATTATTACGAGCGCAATGAGCATAGTGGCGGTTTCCGCAACAGGAAATGCAAGCCAGATTCCATTCAGCTGGAATAATTTGTCCAGACACCATAAGGCAGGAACAAGGAAAAGCAGTTGTCTGCATAATTGAATCGCTATGCTGGAACCTACTTTTTCTGTCGCCTGAAAATAGGTGGAAATCATGGTAGAGAGACCGCAAAACAGATAGCTTGCCGCCATAATTCGCATAGCGGATATTCCAAAGGAGCGCATGGCTTGAGACGCTGTAAATAATTCCAAAAGCTGTGCCGGAAAGAAGTTGACGGTCAATGTTCCCAGTATCATCATACCGGAGACCAAAGCGGTTCCGTATCGGAAAGCGGAGTGCAGCCTATCTCTGTTTCCCGCACTGTAGTTAAACCGCATAATAGGCAAACAGCCCTGAATCAAGCCGTTTACTGTCATAACGATCAGCTGCTGCACCTTAAAATACGCACCAAAGAATGCAATCGCCGTATCGGAATACGCCACCAGAAACAGATTGACGAATGTCACCATAAACGAACTGAGGGCATTCATAATGAAAGATGGTAAGCCAAGGGTGAATATACGGGCAATCATCCACTTTTGTATATGAAATTCTTTGATCTTTATCCGCACTTTTTGCTTTTTGCCCAACAGCAAGGCAAATGCCAAAATCATGGATAACAAATAGCCCGCAACAGTAGCCACCGCAGCGCCACGGATTCCCATAGCTGGGAAAACACCAATACCAAAAATTAGTAGTGGGTCAAATACAAAATTAACGACCACTCCTGCAATCTGGAACCACATGGGAGCAACCATGTTCCCAGTAGCCTGTATCATCTTCTGGATTGCGATATGCACCATGTTGGGAATTTGCATGAACGAACATACGCTCATATAGGCAATACTCAACTGATAAATTTCTTCGTTATTGGTGAATGCCCCAAAGTAGGGTTTCATAATCAGTAATGACAGAAGATTGAGCAAAGCACCAATTCCAAAGGCCAGTAACAATCCATGTGTGACGGTAGTATTTGCCTCATTCTGCTTTCTCTGTCCAAGATACCCTGCAATCAGTACATTCACGCCAACGCCAATCCAGATAGATGCTGCATTCATCAAAGTTGTAATGGGAAACGACAGGGAAACAGCCGTCAAAGCATTTTCACTCAGCCGCGCTACAAACGCGCTATCTATCAGATTATAGGAATATTGCAGAAACATGGAAATCAGCGGCGGTATCGACATTTGCCAGATAAGTTTTCCAACGGGCGCAACCGCCATTTTGTTATTGGTCTGCATACTTTCCCTCTTTTCCACAAATTGTCCGAACAATATAGTTTTGTTTGCGTGCTGCAGGCTGACCGGCTTCCAGTACAGCGTCCAAAGCCTTGGAAGGGACAGGTTCCGATTTATAAGCCCGTACACTACGGCGCGTCTTGATAAGAGACAAAAAATTATTTTCCATACAGATATAGTTCTCCATTCTGCTAATACTTCCGAGATACAGGCAGCAAAAAAGCCACACAACTATCACAAGATAGCTGTGTGGCAAAAAGATGACCGAATCCGGAAAAGTCCACTAAAATTTTACGTTTGTCATTATAGCGAACTTGAAGGAGACTGTCAAGCATCAATCATCACAGAATTGTGGTCATAGTCTATGAGCGTGATTTCTCGCGAAAAACCAACAATCTGTATCTGTTCTTTTGTGATGTAGTCAAGGAGCTTTTCATAGTGCCGCAAACTACTAACACTAATATGAAACAATTTTGACACTTCACCTATTGAGAAGAGATTTTTCCGTTCCATATCTTACTCCTCCACCAGAACAAGTGTTGATTTGCGCCGTATGACTCCAAATGCGATTAGGCAGATCACGACCGATATCAGTGAGCCTGCTCTTCTTACACTTCTTACAATAAAAATCTATAACTTTTAACTCTTTGTTCAATTCAGTTCGCTCCCTTTCTCGAAAAAAATAACAGCCTTACGTTTGATTTCGTAAGACTGTCTCATAATTTCTTTATTGAATTGTAACTGCTTAATACTTAAATATAACTGTCTTGCACTCTTCACAAATTGAAGCAATTTCTCCTCTCTCAAAGGGTAGTTTAACTTTTACTTAGAATTATCTTTTTTAATAACTAAGTTGTAATTGCTATCATAATACAGTCCAAGTTCTCTACACATTCTATCGTTCACATTAT
>OHGL01000501.1_pt1 | contig 15242 bp, 13 predicted proteins | sample 1567731 | NCBI WGS metagenome assembly OHGL01 (sample SAMEA3879606, study PRJEB24766) | human gut metagenome | biome: human-associated habitat; feature: feces | place: USA | collected 1985/1987 | reverse complement strand
TCGAAGAGCGAACTGAGAAGCAATGTACAGGTTTGTATAGCTTCCAGATAACGGATAATAGTTAGGAAAATCGAGTAAAAAGAATCACGTATGCCCGTGTATCTACTTACTAATTTTTTAAATTTACCAAAATGGGAAATCTGACAAATAATGGTAATTTTACTTAGAGAAAATGGGTGACAAAACTCGTAGAAAGAGAGGATTTCCCCTTCAGCTGTTTCTTTGTTTTGTATTTTTTATATTCCCCCTGTCTAACGTTTTCTATTTTTCAATAGCCAAAAGAAGTTATACGAGGAATATCCGCTAACAATGTCATCTTCCGAATGCATTACTTCATCCAAATATTTCGTAGATCCTTATTTAAATTGCGGGGTTATTCGTGGACCTAAAAAAGACAATTTTCAGTACGAAAATTCGCCGAAAAAATTAGTTTGCAAAAACAAAAAGACGAACTAAATCTCGGGATACTCTGGGGTTCTTGGGATCAACCGGTGACTTCGAAAGAAATTTCACCTCAATTCCAGCGAATGAAAAAATAATTTTGTTACTCACTGAGAAATTCTGCAAAAATGACGGCACAAATAGGAGACAACGATAATGGTTTACCGACTTGTGTGTTCTTTAGTTTATGGAATGTGCATCGCTTCCGGCGGTTTTGCGGCCGCTCAATCCGCGGATACCGTGAAAGAAGAACCGGCTGTTCAAACGGAAGACAAAAACGAAGCTGCGGCCTCAGAGCCGACTCAGGAAGCAAACAGCGAAATAGAAGTCAAACCAGCAGCAACAGTCTTAGAAACAAAAGAGTCTGAGGAGCAAATTCAGGCAAGAAAAAAGAAGATCAATGAATTGATCGAACAGGCCGAAATCCAGCTGTACGGAGAAGGGGTTCCCGTTGATCTGTCTAAAGCCGCCGTTCTTTATGGACAGGCAGCAGATCTCGGCAGCCCGAAAGCCATGATGCGTTTATCCGCTCTTTACAGGAAAGGAACAGGGGTCGAACAGTCACAGGAAAAAGCCTTAGAACTAATTCAAAAAGCCGCTTCTCTTGACTATGCGCCGGCACAAGCCGCTTTAGGTATTTCTTATCTTGAAGGCAGAGGCGTCGAAAAAGACGAAAACTTAGGATATGACTGGATTCGCAAAGCTGCAGAAAACGGTCATGCGCTTTCCAGAGTGATGACCGGAGAACGACTGCTTTCTCAAGCTGATAACGAACAGTCCAAACAGACAGGGCAGGAATATATTGATTCCATCTTGCTAAACGCTTCTCCTCAGGAGCTTTATACAATCAGCTATTCCTTCGGACACGGCTTGCGGCTGAATCCTGAAAAGGCCAGATACTGGGCAAAAGCCGCAGCAGACAAGGGCAGTGTTAACGGAACTTACTACCTCGGTGAACTCTATTGGAATGCAAAGGAAGTGCCCGAAGCACTCAAGTGCTTTGAGAAGGCCGCTGAAATGGGGCTCACTGCAGCAGAACTTCAGACAGGAAGAATCTATCTTTACGGTGCAGACGGCGTTCCCAAAAATCCGGCCAAAGCTGTTTACTGGATGAAAAAGGCCGCTCCTATCGCTTCTAATGAAGATTTACTGACGTTAGTCGGATTAGAGTTGTCCGGACCTCGTGCGGTTAAAAACCATGAGGACGCTCAGAAGTATCTTGACATGTACATCGCTCGGGCTAAACCGGAAGAGCTGGAAGAAAACGCTGAGAAATATTGGAATGGCATCGGTGTCCGCAAAAACTTCGATATCGGCGGAGCCTTGGCTCTAGCAGCCGTGCAGAAGGGCAATAAAGCAAATGTCTGCAGCTATGCTATGAAGTTAGCCACTCCGAATTGGCTGGGCGGGGATCCCGTCACAGCATATGCCATCCTCAACGATTGTGTACTACAGAAAGATGCGCCTGAAGATCAGGTCAAAGCTTTTGAAGCCTTAGAAAAGAGAATGAGTGCCGAGGATCTCAGAAAGGCACAGAATTTAAACGGAGCAGACGCTATTGAGGTGATCAATACTCGTCGCGTCTACTTAACGGGCAAATAAAAATATTTTTGAATGAAGTTGAAATTATTTGTAATTTAGTGCATCATTCTGCCTGTGAGTTTTTCACGCCGGTGGGGATATAGCTCAGCTGGGAGAGCGCTGCGTTCGCAATGCAGAGGTCGTGGGTTCGATCCCCATTATCTCCACCACTTCAAACTGATTATTCCGTTCTGCATTCCATTCTCAAAATCTTCCAAGATATTCTTCCGTCTTGTATTGTTTCAACTGAAACGGTCAAAATTTCAAATATGGAATCTGAAAAAGAACCATAAGAAGAACAAAGAAAAGCGGGGCTGCTCAGGTCGAGAATCTAAGTTCTCTGTTACATGTCACCGAACGGCTGGCCGTTGCTAGTATGAGTCAAAAAGTTTGAGGCTGTCAGAAAAAAATACTCAAACCTTCCACCTCATGATAAAACTCAAGTCCTTGTATTCACAGCCGGTTTCTTGGCTCTTTACTTTGTCTATGCTTTACGGAAGTGGCTACAGGTAAAGAAAAGGCCTACATTTCTTCGCGCCCGGGATAGAGTGGACGCAAATACTCAAGAAGGCCGGATCACCAAGTAAACTTGGGACTTTCATCATCTCATAACTTAGAGATCATCGGGATCGGAAATTTCCGAATTCAAAAGGTTGAACTGAAAACCGATCAATCAATTTCCAACCTTTGGAGGCAAGAAGTAGAAATGGGCTATAACCGCTATATTTACTCTGACGCAACTTTGAAAGCCAAAACGGCCAATAACAAGGCCGGTCTGCTCAAAAACAAGAAACGCTCAGATATCGTCGCATACGGAACCGAGCTCGTACTCAGTCAAATTAAATACGAACCGAAGAGTTATCTGGAATATGGTCCATACTGGTGGGCGATGAAAAAGGTCATAAACGCTCGGGGCGGGAACCTTGGAGACACAATGGATGAGGAAATCGCGACCGTCTACAAAGGCTCCAGTGACGAAGAAACTTTTACCGCAGCATTCATGTTCATGGAATATTACTTAGATTTCTTATTCAATGGATGTCGAAGTTTTCAGCTTGAAGACGGCGCAGAAGAATGGATTCTTCGTGACCCGGACATCGAAAACAGATGGCCGGAACCTTTACCTTCCATCTTCGACTAACATTTAGTCTTGCTGTTCCATTGAAATAAGGCGGGCCAAATGATTCAAGATTATTTTTCCCTTGATAAAAAGGGCAATAACTATCTTCTTCTTCGCATCATCAACAAAGTTGACTTCGAAGAGGAGGTTGTCTGGGCTCGCGATTTTTCTTTATCCGATCGAACTGGAATTTCTAAACCCATCGAACAATTAATGAGCTATCTAAAAAACGGCTTAGATTCTCTTTCCGATTGGAACGGAGATATGGAAGGGTTCCATTCATCAATTCAGCATTTCGGATTTGAAAATCTTCTCCGAACCGACAATCTCATTCCCGCATTCATTTTGAGAGAAGACGCAAAAACGCCGGAAATTAATCTGTTGATTTTCAATGAATTGGAGAAAGAAAGAGAAACGTTGGGATGTAAGGAGCTTGAGACGAAGGTCGGCCTCCTTCATGAGGCACTTTCTTCCATCAGCGCAAAGTCATACCAACCCAAAGACCCGGAAGCCACCGTTCCGGTTCCTTTAAAGCTGATTTTTAATAAAGATTGGAACGCTGTCGGCGCGCTCCTGGAAAACTATTCTTAACCGACAGCGCATTCAGAGGATTAGATAGGTTCTGGAATAGCACGCTGCAGCTTCAGCAGCGTCTTTCTGATCATGGTCGAAGGAGCCCAGTCTTCTTTGGCTTTTCTTAAACCCGGAATACCTAAGTCTTCTTCACGGTTAATCTGAGTAAAACGTTCCGGAAGCGTCTTGCACAAAGCGCTGGCCAAGGCAGGGTAGGCACCGGTAACCGTGCGATCTGCCTTTTCAATGTGAACTGAGAAAATGTTTTCACCGACGTCAGAGCCATAGGTAAAGCCGTACATATTGTCTCCGTCCATTAAAGCGCCGCCGATCAAGCAGAACTCGTCAAAATGATCGAAGGCAAGCTCGATAGCGTCCCGCTCAGCTTCTAGACTCTTTGTCATTTCGCCGTAGTTGGCATACCAGTTCTTCAGAAATACTCTTGCTTTTTCAATGAGTTCCGGCGTGAAGGATACGAACTGAGCGTTCGGATAGGCCTTATAAAATCTCTTATTGAAATTTCGCTTGCCGTGTAATTCTCTGCCTTCCAAGTTTTCGATCTTGTCACGTTCATAGACATAATCCCACCAGGAATTAGAAGACACCGTAATGAAGTTGCGATATCTCATCAGCTCGGAAATTCTTTCCGTCATGAACGTAAAACGTCCGAACAAAATCACCGGTTCCTTGCAGCACTGGCACTCAGATGCGATGTCCTCAATGATGGCCAATGCGTTTTCACTGCGAAGCGGAATCACATAAGCGGGCGGAATATCCGGATAAGGGGCCCAATTCAATACTAATTCACCCTGAGAAATTCCCCATTTTATGTTGTATTCCTTAGAGCGTCCGATGACGGAGGCGATAGAAAGGTTGCAGTCTCCGTTTTGAAGTTTTGGCAGTTGTTCTTGTAGAAGCGGTAATTCGTTAAGCGTGACGGGTTTTAGTTCGATCGGCATATCGTGGTTCGAGTGTTTGAATTCAGTGGAGAATATACTATTCGGATCTGAAGTGATTATAGTTTTTCGATCCGTAACGAGCACCGGACAATTCAAAACAAAGGCAGTCTCATGGACTTTACAAACGTCGACGGCGTCTTACACATTCATTTGGATAATTTTTTTATCTTAGGAATTGCCTGTCTTTGTTACTTTCTCGGCCGCTGGATTAAATCTGAAATCAAGCTTCTGCAGGACCTATCCATTCCTGTTCCCTTTATCGGCGGTTTGCCGGCAGCAATTGTTTTTGCATGCCTAAAAATTTCCAAGACCGCGGTCGTGGTCTTAAATCCGGATCTCAATGCGCTGATTTTTCAGTTCTTTCTCACCATGATGGCTTTGATGGGAAGCTGGAAGCTCATTAAAACCGGATTTGTCATCTCCATCATGTTTTGGTCCTTTGCAATGGTCTTAGGCGTGCTTCAAGCCCTCATTGGACTCACTGCGGCACAAGCCTTAGGCATGCACCAGCACCTCGGACTGCTCATGGGCACGATATCCATGATGGGCGGAACGGAAACGCTTTCAAGTTTCATTCCCGCAGTTGAGCAGCTGGATAAATTCTCCGGCGCCGCCGAAGCCGCCTTGGGGGTTGCAACATTGGGCATGGTTTGCTCCATGATGGTCAGCGCTCCGATGGGCGAATACCTCATTAAAAGATACGACCTCAAAAATCCCAGCCGCACCGAATTCGACAATGCGAGGCTTATTCGTTCCATTCAGCGAAGCACTAAACCTTTTTACCAAACCCATACGGTTGAATGCATCAAGATCATTGCTATTTGCTTCGTATGTATGGCCCTCGGGCATCTAATCAATCAGAAACTGTTTACGAGCGTTTTGATTCCTGACTACACCGTCTGCATGGTTTGCGCACTGATCGCCAGAAACTTTGCAGATTCCACAGGCTGGTTCAGCGTTGACGGTCTCGCACTAAGGACTATGACGAAGATCTTTCTGATTCTTTTCATTTTGGTTTCAACATGCGCGCTTCAGCTGGATTTGATCTTTGATCTCTCAGCGCCGATCATCGCTGTATTCTTCCTCGAGCTCATCGTTAATGTTTTATTTGCCCGCTTTGTCTATTTCAATCTTTTAGGCAAGGACTTCCGAGGGATGCTCATTGCGGTCGGAGGTTTGGCATTCTCCATGGGGATGGCCGCCAACGGGCTCAGCAACATGCAGAGTCTTTGCGAAAAATACGGCCCGAATACCGACGGCTTCCTGGTCGTCTGCGTAGTAGGCTTGATTCTCTTGGCGATCTCCAATACGCTTTTAATTAAATTTTTACTCACGATTTTCTAGATAGAAGAGGTAATGAATGGCTGATGAAATCGTTCTCCACGTCACAGAAGCAAATTACGAAGACACCGTCGTGAAAAGCGCCAAACCGGTTCTTTTAGCAATCGGCGCTTCTTGGTGCATTGACTGCAAGCGAATCCAACCGATGTTCATGGAATATGCTCAGAAGTACCATGACAAGATTCAGTTTGCCCACTGTGATTTCGATACCGAAGCAGGTCTCAACGCTAAATTCCGTGTCCGCCACATCCCGACGCTTCTTTTGATTAACAAAGGCGAAATTCTCGACACCTTGGTCGAACCGAAAAAAGTTGAAGCCTTCGACGAGTTCGTCCAAAAGGCTTTGAAAGAAATCTAATTTCTAAAATTACGACTCAACCGCGGCTGACGTCCGCGGTTTTTTCTTAATTGCTGTTAGCCGAAGCTTCCGCTCACGTACTGACGAGTTTTTTCTTCAGTGGCATTCGAAAAGATCTTTTTCGTCGGACCGTGTTCGACCAACTCACCCATGTAGAAGAAAGCTGTATTGTCCGAAATTCGCATGGCCTGCTGCATGTTATGGGTGACGATGATGATGCAAAGATCCTTCTTGAGTTCCTCCATGCCATGTTCGAGTTTTTCTGTCGCAATCGGATCTAACGCACTCGCCGGTTCATCCATCAGCAGCACTTCGGGTTCTACGGCCAAGGCCCGAGCAATACATAATCTTTGCTGCTGACCGCCGGAAAGAGAAAGGGCAGAGTCCTTGAGGCGATCCTTGACTTCGTCCCATAGAGCGGCTCTTCGAAGACTTTCTTCCGCCTTTTCCATCAAAAGCGATTTGTTTGTAACGCCGGAAACTTTCAGACCATAGACCACATTTTCGAAAATGCTTTTAGCAAACGGCGTCGGTCTCTGAAAAACCATTCCGATTCTTCGTCTCAGTTCAACCACATCGCAATGCGGATGGTTGATTTCTTCATCACCGAATTTGATAGATCCTTCAAGACGCGCACCTTCAATTAAATCATTCATTCGATTCAAGGTGCGCAGAAAAGTACTTTTCCCGCAGCCTGACGGTCCGATTAAGGCGGTGATTTCTTTTTTGTTGAAAGAGAGAGAAATATTTTTTAATACCTGTTTTGAGCCGTAAAAGAAATTCAAATTAGAAGCGCTCAATTTTGTAAATTCATTATTTACTTGCATATTTACTTTTTCAACATTCCTGATTCATTTTCAAATTCGCGAAAATTGTATTTTGCTTTTATGACAACTAAATGTCAGGAATATGTCAATTTAATGACAACTTACTCTTTGATTTATTGTCATAAAAATTTCACAGAACTGTAATTTTCTTGTCATTTTTTACTTCTAGTATTCGCCGTGTTCCTTGAGGAAAAACAATTTCTTTCTTGGAACAAAAAAACTTGTTAATAAAACATAGGAGAATTTATGAGAAAAAATTATTTAATTTCCTTACTTGCTTTGTCTGCCATGGCTGTTTCCGCTTCTTCCATGGCAAAAGAAAACGTGACGGTTTCCGGTTCAACAACCGTCTTGCCGGTCATGCAAAAAATCTCTGAGCACCTCATGCAAAAAGATCCTTCGGTTGTCATCGAACTCTCCGGAGGCGGCTCCGGCAACGGAATCAAGGCTCTGAATGAGCAGCTGACACAAATCGCCATGAGCTCCAGAAAAATTAAAGATAAAGAAATGAAGGCGGCTGAAGAAAAGGGCGTAAAACCCTTTGAAATTCCGGTAGCGGTTGACGCAATTGTTCCGATCGTCAATCCTAAAAACTCTCTCAAGAATCTCTCTTTGGACGACTTGAGAAAAATCTACAAGGGTGAAATCAAGAACTGGAAAGAGGTCGGCGGACCGGATGCTCCGATTGTCTTGGTATCCAGAGATACATCTTCGGGAACTTTTGAAACCTGGGAATCTCTGGTCATGAAAAATCAGCGCGTCAGCCCGAGAGCACTTCTGCAAAGCTCCAACGGGACCGTAGTTCAAACCGTCTCTAGGAATCCAAACGCGATCGGATATGTCGGCCTCGGTTACGTAGTCCCGATCATCAAGGCGGTTGAAATCAACGGGATTAAGGCAACACCCGAGACCGCAAAAAACGGCAAATGGCCGCTCTCACGCGATCTTTATCTCTACACAAATCATCAGCCGCAAGGGGCCGTAAAAAAAGTAACGGACTTCTGCCTGTCTGAAGAAGGCCGAAGCCTGATCAAAGAAGTCGGTTTTATTCCGCCTGCCAAACGTTAATTTCAGATCTCTCTGACAGAAAGCTTGAAGATCGAAGTAAGCTTTCCAACCGTTTCCGTCATTTTCGCTGTGACCGGCACTGAATAGCCGGAGCCGCAAAGGTGATTGAAATCTCGGAGTCTTCTAGTGAAGCGAACCATCAAGGATTTCATTTTTGAAAAATCTCTTTTATTTTTAGCTCTTCTTACTCTTGCCGGCCTCGCCGGAATCGTCTGGTTCTTGTTTAAAGAGGGGATGCCGGTCCTCGAGACAATATCGCTCAAACATTTTCTGACCGGTCACGACTGGTACCCGACGGAAGATCCTCCGTCTTTCGGAATATTTCCTTTAATCATCGGATCTGTCTCGGTCACGCTGCTCGCCGCCGTAATGGCCATACCTCTCGGGATCCTCTGCGCTGTCTACTTATCTGAAATTGCTTCGTCAAGATTACGGTCCATTTTTAAACCGTTCATCGAACTTTTGGCTGCAATGCCTTCCGTTGTGATCGGCTTTGTCGGCATGACTGTTTTGGCACCTTTCCTGCAGGATTATTTCGGAGCTCCGACCGGACTGAATGTATTGAATGCCGCCATTTTGCTGGCGCTCATGGCCGTTCCGACGATCTGTACCATTTCCGAAGACGCTCTTCGCTCAGTTCCCAGAAGCCTAAAAGAGTCGTCTCTGGCACTCGGCGCCACGCATTGGGAAACACTGACCACCGTCACGGTCCCGGCTGCTTTTTCCGGAATTGCGACCGGAGTAATGCTGGGATTGAGCCGCGTGATCGGAGAAACCATGGTTGTTTTGATGGTAGCAGGCGGTGCGGCACTCATTCCCGAAAGTTTGTTTGATCCGGTCAGACCGATGCCGGCATCCATTGTTGCTGAAATGGCTGAGTCGCCATTCGGAAGCTCTCACTACCATGCTTTGTTTGCCATCGGCATCGTACTGTTTTTCTTTACCTTTCTGTGCAATCTGGCGGCGTTCCTGGTTTCTCAGAAATACAAATTAAAAGCCTCGAACTAACACAGGAACTTCAATGAATCTATCCATAACCTTACGAGATCGAAGAACATTTAAAGAGTATGCTGGTCTTTTTATGATTAAGACCGGTGCTTGGATCGTGGTCGCCTTATTTCTCGCTTCGCTTGGCTACATTTGTTACCACGGAGCCGGAACGCTTTCTCCTTCATTTCTTTCTTCCTTTCCGGAAAAAATGATGGAAGAGGGCGGGATTCTGCCTTGCATCATCGGCACTGCGATTCTGTCCATCGGGGCTATGGCTGTTGCACTGCCTCTCGGAATTGTCTGCGCCGTCTGGCTCAATGAATACGCAAAAGAAGGTCCGCTTAAAAAGCTCATCACTTTGGCCGTCGCCAATCTTGCCGGCGTTCCGTCCATTGTTTTCGGTTTGTTCGGATTAGCTTTCTTTGTCACCGTTTGCGGTTTAGGCGTCAGTGCGATTGCCGGGATCCTGACTTTAGCAGTTCTCACGCTTCCGATCGTCATCAATACCGTCCGAGAAACACTTTCTCAAATACCGAACAGCTGGAGAGAATCCTCTCTTGCATTGGGCGCCAGCAAAACTCAGACTGTTCTTCGTACAGTTCTTCCGGCCGCACTTCCGGGAATTTTGACCGGCGCCATCTTGGGATTGGCCAGAGCAGCCGGAGAAACGAGCGCCATCATGTTTACAGCAGCCGTAGTATCGACGACCAACTTGCCGAATTCTCCGTTCGCCGCGGTAATGTCGTTGCCGTATCACATCTATGTGTTGGCCACGACCGGCATGAATCCGGATAAAGCGGTGCCGATTCAGTGTGCAACAGCTCTGGTTCTTCTGATGACAGTATTCGCTTTGAATCTGATGGCTTTCTATATCCGCCAAAAATCCTCGAAGCGACCGGCGTAACAAATTCTTAGAGTCGGTTACAACGGCTTTTTCCAACCGAAGCGGGCGTCCATCAAAAGACGACCCGCTTCAATTTCTTCAATGGCAGCCAAAAAGTCTTCTTCTGTTTTGCTTTTAAAGATATTTTTAAAAGCCTTCGGATTTTCTTCAAAGAGATTAGCTTGGAAAAACCAAAACTCTTTCATGCGCATCATGGCATTTCGACGGTTCTGGAAGGCTTCCGTATAAGCATCGAAAAGAGCGGTCGTGAAATTTTTAATTTCTTCGAGGCTGGCAGCCGGACCGCCTTTATATTTACGGAAGAGAGCCGGATCGGCCATCAGTGCACGGCCGACCATGAGCATCTTAGGCTCGCGGAATGTTTTAGAGAAATCCGTCATGTCGGCCGTTGTGATCATGTCTCCGTTTACGCCCAGAGGGAACGGGATTTCGTCGAGATGCTCAAGAAGCGCTTCCTTCCTAACTTCTCCTTTGTATTGATCCGTCTTCAAACGCATGTGAACAATCAAAAAAGAAAGCGGATATTTTTTATATAAATTGAGGATGTCTCCGAACTCTTCCGTGTTCGCCCATCCGAGCCTTGTCTTGATAGAAATCGGTACAGTAATCCCGGCACTGAAAATTTCATCCAGGAAACGTTCCAATGCGTAGAGATCTCTTAAAAAACCTGAACCTTTTCCTTTGGCTACAACGGTGCCGGAAGGGCAGCCGAGGTTAAGGTTGACTTCTTTATAGCCCAAATCCTGAAGAGCTTTAGCGGCCCAGATGAAATCAGCAGAACGGTTGCTCAAAAGCTGAGGAACCACCGGAATACCGGCATTTACTTCAGGAGAAAGCTCCTTGAGATGTCGGTCCGTGAATTTAGGTTCAACGGTTGGCGTAATGAAAGGAATGTAGTAAAGGTCAGTTCCTCCGAAATACTGATGGTGCAAACGACGAAATACCGCTGTCGTAAGACCTTCCATCGGAGCCGCTGCTAATAACTGACCATTCATTTCTTGCCATCCTTATTCGAAGGTGTCATTCTAGTCGAGCCTGAGAAAAAATCCTTCTAAAACAAAGCGTATTGCGTGTGAAAGTTTTTCTAAACTTCATAAAAACCGGACATCAAAAGTCCGAATTTCTTTTCACAAAGAAAAAATAAGGATGGATTTACAATTAGTTTCATTTATTAAGTGCATATCTATTTTATTTTTATATGGACAATATTATTATATACATATCGAAATTCAATTGCTTGTCAGGTGAAACGAAATGACGATTACATTAAAGAAGAACAGTGTTGATGTCCGTGTCGAACTTCGCCGCAATGACACCGACTTCATCGGTGATGACCGCGCTTACTACGCTTACTTTTTCAGCAAAGCCGGCTGCTTCGGCTCTGCCAAAGTGACTGAAAAAGAAATTTTCCCGATCGACTGCGAATCCTTCACTACAAAGGAAAGAGAAAACTTCATAAACGGTCTTGGGGATAGTGTTCCCGGTTGTGTTAAAAACGGTATTCCTGCAAATATTGCAAACATTATTTTTGATGAAATGACAGACTTTGCAAAGTATGCCTTCAACAAATCCCACGCAGCTTGCTATGCCGTTGTTGCATATCAAACAGCTTGGCTCAAAACCCACTATCCTGCCGAATTTATGGCAGCCTTAATGACAAGTGTTCAGGACAGACCAGATAAAATTGCCCTCTATATTGCCAACTGTAAAACTATGAACATTGGTATACTCCCTCCTGATATAAACGAAAGTTTAAGCAACTTTAGTGTTTCTGACGGAAATATACGCTTTGGACTTTCAGCTATAAAGGGTGTAGGTTCTAACAATATTACATCTATAATGAAAAATAGAAGTAATGAGGGAAATTTCAAAAGTCTTCATCAATTCTTAGACAGAATGGGTAGCAACATAAACAGCAAAACCATTGAAAGTCTTATTTATGCCGGTGCTTTTGACTCCCTTGGAGGAAAGAGAAGTCAGTATATACAGAGTTACAAGAAAATGTATGACGGACTTAATTCCAGAAAAAAATCCAACATTGAGGGACAGATGAGCCTTTTCCAATTAGGTGGAGAAAGCTCTCAGGAAAATTACAAAGATGAATTACCTAATGTGCCTGAATTTGAAAACAGATTTTTATTGGATAAAGAAAAGGAATACTTAGGTATTTATGTAAGTGGTCACCCTCTTGATGAATATAACGAGGTATTGAGCAAATACATTTCAAATTCAACTTTGGATTTTGCCTTTGAAGAAGAAGATTTCAGCAATCCAAACAAAATTACAGACGGAACAGAAGTTATTGTAGGTGGTATTGTAACTGCTGTTAAAAAGCATTACACTAAAAGCAATCAGCAAATGGCATTTGTTACTCTTGAGGACCTTTATGGCACAATAGATATTATTGTCTTCCCTGCCATATACACAAATGTTTCAGCCTTTTTAACAGAAAACAATATTATTCTGGTTAAGGGACGAGCATCTGTTTCAGAAGATAAAGGCTCTAGTATTTTAGCTAATGCCATAAGCGATTATGACCACATTAATCGCAAAAAACAAACTTTATGGATAAGAATTCCTAAAGATAGCTCTGTAACAATAAGCGATGTTTCCACCGTTACAAAAAAACACGTTGGCGATGTAAGAGTTATAATTTACGATGAAAAAACAGGACAAAAAATGACAACTGCCAGAGAAGGCTATGTTAGTTTAAATGACATTCTTTTAGAAGAATTAAAGGAACTTGTAGGCGAAAGCTCTCTTGTTGTCAGATAGAAGGTAGAAAAAATGGATAAAAAAGCACTAAATGAGGCTTTAAAGACAAGCCTCCCTGTTATATTGGGGTACTTGCCCTCAGGCTTTGCCTTTGGACTTATGATGAGTTCTTTGGGTCAAAAAGTTATAACATCTGGTATTATGGCAATACTTATGTATGCAGGTGCCGGACAATATATTGCCGTTGACTTTATTAAAAACAACTCTCCCCTTATAACAATAATAGTAACAACATTTCTTATAAACTGTAAGCACCTTTTTTACGGTCTTTCTCTTATAGAAACATTTAACAAAACAGGTAGAAAAAAGCCATTTCTCATTTTTCTGCTTACAGACGAAACATATGCCCTATTAACCGGTACGGTATATCCAAAAAATGTAAACACCAACCAATACATTTTTTATATAGCAGTTATTAACTATTTAAGCTGGATAGCCGGTTGTGTACTTGGTGCAGTTTTCGGTTCAGTTGTAAAATTTGATACTACAGGACTTGATTTTGCTATGACAGCATTGTTCTTAGTAATTCTTACATCTCAGCTAAAAACATTTACAACAAAGTATCCTTTCATAATAGGTGCTGGCACAGCATTGTTTGCCCTTATGGTTTTTGGCAAGGGCAACATACTTTTAGGTGGGGCTATAATGACAGTTATACTTTTAGTAGTTTTAAGAGAAAGGATTGAAAAAGATGACAACAGGTAAACTTATAATTTCAATACTTATAATGGCTGCTATAACATTCGGAACCAGATTAGCTCCTTTCGTAATATTTGGCAGAGGGGAAAAACCACCGGAAATTATAATATATTTAGGCAAATATTTGCCTCCAGCAATTATAACAATTATAATTGTATATTGCTTTAAAAACATAACTTTAACATCAGGTAACCATGCTATTCCTGAAGTATTGGCAAGTATAACTGTAATCCTATTACAGTTAAAACTAAAAAACACTATGATTAGTATTTTCACTGGAACAGCACTTTATATGGTTCTTTTACACCTAATTCCCAGTTTTTAAACAAATTTTTTTAATTTTTTTGTAGCATTATCGAGAAAAATATGTTATATTAGGGTATGGTGATTTTGCGATTTGTTCGCTTATCAATTTTTAAAGGAGATTTTATTTATGCGTAAAACCAAAATAGTTGCAACTTTAGGCCCATCGTCTAATGATGTAGAACAGTTAAAGGCTTTAATCGAAGCAGGTATTGGTGCTGCTAGACTTAACTTTTCTCACGGTGACCATGAAGAGCATGGTGCAAGAATAAACAACTTCAAGCAGGCTAGAGAAGAATTAGGTAAGCCAGTACCTATCGTTCTTGATACAAAGGGTCCTGAAATCAGAATTAAGACTTTTGCTACAAAGAAGGTTTCTCTTGTTGCAGGTCAGGAATTCACTCTTACAACTGATGATATCGAAGGCGATAACACAAAGGTTGCTGTAACTTATATGGACTTACCAAACGATGTAAAGATTGGTTCTACTGTTCTTATTGATGACGGTCTTGTTGGTCTTACTGTTGTTGACATTAAGGGTTCTGACGTAATCTGTACAGTAAACAACTCTGCTGAACTTGGTTCTCGTAAGGGTGTTAACCTCCCTGACATTCACATCAACCTTCCAGCATTAACTGAAAAGGATATTGATGATATTAAGTTTGGTGTAGAAATGGGTATCGACTACATTGCTGCATCTTTCATTCGTTCTGCTAAGGACGTTCTTGAAATCAAGAGAGTTCTTGAAGAATGTGGTGGTTCTGATGTACACATCATCTCTAAGATTGAAAACAGAGACGGTGTTGACAACATTGACGAAATCCTTGAAGTAACTGACGGTATTATGGTTGCTCGTGGTGACCTTGGTGTTGAAATTCCTTTTGAAGAAGTTCCACTTGTACAGAAGCTCCTCATTAAGAAGTGTATTGAAAAGGGTAAGCCTGTTATTACAGCTACTCAGATGCTTAACTCTATGATTGAAAATCCACGTCCTACAAGAGCTGAAGTAAACGACGTTGCTAATGCTATTTTCGATTATACTGATGCTGTTATGCTTTCAGGCGAAACTGCTAACGGTAGCTACCCTGTTGAAGCTGTTAAGGCTATGGCTAGAATTGCTGAAAAGACTGAACAGTCTATTGACTATATCGAAAGATTTAACGCTTCTCGTATAAAGACTACTGGTGCTAGAAATATCACTTCTGCTGTAAGCCACTCTGCATGTACTACTGCACAGGACTTAAATGCAAGCCTTATTTCTACAATCACTATTTCTGGTAGAGCCGTTAAGGACGTTGCTAAG